>Ga0207720_100033_pt1 | contig 157372 bp, 142 predicted proteins | sample A23P2SouthBayCA_2_FD_187751 | JGI IMG/M metagenome (GOLD analysis project Ga0207720, IMG submission 187751) | Aerobic enrichment media microbial communities from Eden Landing Ponds, California, USA - A23 E3 (2) (SPAdes) | ecosystem: Environmental > Aquatic > Marine > Unclassified | place...
ATCTTTCTGCGCATATGTGATGCATACCTTCCGCACCTCCATATCGGATTACCAATGGAAGAGGCAGAAGGGGTAAAAACTTCTTGGAGAAGAGCAACACTTTTAGTTCTTGCCATTACACTTCACAATATTCCAGAGGGACTTGCTATTGGCGTTCTTTTTGGTGCAGCTGCATCCGGTATTGAAGCGGCAGGAGGTGCAACGGTAATTGGTGCGATCACCCTGGCAATTGGTATTGGCATTCAAAACTTCCCGGAGGGCACAGCAGTTTCAATGCCTTTGCGACGTGAGGGATTATCAGCTGGCAAAAGCTTTTGGTACGGACAACTATCGGGTATTGTGGAACCTATATCAGCAGTTATTGGCGCCGCGGCAGTGCTTTTGGTTCAACCACTTTTACCCTATGCCCTTGCATTTGCCGCCGGAGCTATGATTTATGTTGTTGTTGAAGAACTCATTCCCGAATCTCAGCTCCACGGTAATACAGATCTAGCTACCCTTGGCACAATGATTGGTTTTAGCGTTATGATGATTTTGGACGTTGCCTTAGGTTAAATGCAAAAAATTTATTTTATTACTCCCTAATTAATTCAGTTGGGATTAGGCGATACAACATGAGTGATTCATTGACAGATAAAAAAGTTCTCATTGTTGAAGATGATATGATCATCTCAATGGTGTTAGAACGGATGATTAAAAAACTCGGGCATCAGGTTGTTAAAAAGGTTATTGCCGGCCAAGATGCAATTGACTCTACTTTTGAGCTCAAACCGGATCTAATCCTGATGGATATACAGCTCAAAGACAATATTGACGGCATTACGGCGATGCAGAAAATTCGTAAGAAATCAGATGTCCATGTGATTTATATTACCGGTAACTCCGACCAATATAACCTTGAGCGGGCTAAAAAGACTAACTATGTAGATTACCTGGTAAAGCCCATTCAAATGAGTCATTTGAAAAAATCTATCAGTAAAGCTTTCGCTGAAAAAATGTCTTGACTTAGATAAAACCAAGCTCCTTTCTCCACTACCGAACCCCTTATTGCTATTTAACAAAAGAGTAATAACATTGTTTTAGATAATACAACTGTACTATATCAAATTTTTTCGCAGCTGTACTTCTTAAAACAGGAGGAATTATGGAACCTAATCTATTAATTGCTGCAATTTCAGGTTTTGTAGGCGCCCTAATCTTAACCTTCCTTATCTACCTGCTAAAATTATTTGGCCAAGATATCGATATTCCTTACCTCATCGGAACACGATTCGTAGATATTCAAAAAAAATCGCAAGTATATGTTGTCGGCATCTTGCTGCATCTGCTCATTGGAGCGGGATGGGGTATGCTATATGTGATCCTCCTCACCGCCATGGTGGTAACACCCAATTGGCCAGCAGGTATCCTGTGGGGATTTGGTCACGGCATTTTTGTTGGCGCCATGATCGGAATAATCGCTGATACCCATCCTTATATCGGCGAAGATAATCCCATTAAAAGTCCGGGTATTTTAGGTCGAGAATGGGGAACGCTTATGCCCTACTGGATTTTAGGTCTCCACATCATTTTTGGAGTATGTACCCTATCAATCTATCACTGGTGGCTTACCGGGTAGCATCTTGATCATCAAAATTCTCATTTAGCGGTTCACGACTCTCATCATCAGATATATTATTATCCTCTTTGCCATTGGATAACCATGTCCTATAATCCATGGCATTAGTAATACCAATATCTCTGACCGTAAAAGCACGGCCTTGGTTACCACTGGCTACATGTACTGTTAGGTTGCTCAAATCCAATCTTTTTTGAAACGGATTTTGTTGAACCTGGCATGATTGCATTCGATACTTCTTTACCATAGCAGTTGTTTTGCTCAGTAACCGAAAGGTAAGGATCAGAGTATCTTTTCCCCTGGCTATTTCTGCATCGCTGTACTGTTGATATCCTAATAACAAGGCAGGTATCAACAGGAACCAACTATAAACACCATAAGGAATGCTACCCCAGACAATCAATATAACGGGCAGTGATATCCAAAGCATTCGAAAGAGGTATCGACGCAATCCCACCGATGGTACGGTACTATTCTCTGATATCTCGGTTTGATAATCAGGAATTACTTCGTTGATAAAATAATAGATTTGGGGTTTTGCCAACAGTGGAAATAAGGTAGTAGAATTCCCTTCGCTTTCTCCATAACCGGCACTTTCAATAACCAACGAAGCATATCCCAAGGGCTGACGTAACAGTTCTTCTTTGATTTGCACCGCCTGTATTCGATTAAAAGGAATTGTCAACTGTGTGCGCTCAAATAGACCACGACTTATCAGCAATTCGTTCTCACGAACCTCCACCACAAAATCGTAATATTTGATAATTGTGCTTGCAAACGAAAAAAGCCATGCTATAGCAATAACTGCAAAAATAGACATGGCAATCATGGAAGCGTTAGTACTCCGGGGAATAATCGTTTCGACAAAACGAATCATCTGCTCCTCAGAAATCAATTGCTCGACCTGAGAAAAAGCCACCCCAACGACCGATAATGCTACCCCAAATCGACCTGACGTTGACGCTGCAATGAGCAGATCCTTGGTATCCAAGGCATATATTTTATGTTGAGAAACGGGTTCAGCTTCCTGCGAATCGTCAGATTTTTCGGAATTCTTTCGGAGTATTTTTTTTAACCTTTCCGCTTTTTCCCGGGTAATCGCACTAATTTTTGCCTCTTTGGAACTACTTCCCGCTGTTTTTACTTCTACAGCCACCAATCCAAATAACCGCTGAACTACGCCCGCAGAAATATCAATCACTTGAATGCGATCGGAGGTAAGATATAGCTTTTTGCGCACCAGCACTCCCTGCTCAATTCGAAGCTCCCCCTCTTCAACACTAAACTCAAATCGATACCATGAAATGACGCCCCAAATCAACAGAAACAAAAAGGTCCCAATGATCCAATAGAGCGTAAAGTTAGCCTCCCTTCCACCACTACCCACAAAAATAAGGATAAGGATAGTGATAAAGTTCGCCCGGATAATATCAAAGGCGTTAGCCAGAGCGGCAGCAGGATGTTGTCGCTGTAGTTCAAACATCTTCTTCGGCCAATCGGGCAAATTTAGAAATTCGATCACGCACCTGGTCCGCGACTTCTTCATTAAGCGCCGGAATGCGGTGTGTTGTTGCTGCCGTAGAAATGGTCACATCAGCTAAACTATAAGATCTTAGAATAGGACCTTGCCTGGTATCCACATGTTGCACTCTTTTAATAGGCACTAATGTGCGGGTTATAATGAAAATGCCGCTTTGGAGATCAACCTCATGCTCATCAACTTCATAAGACCAACGCCGCCAGCGAATCTCAGGAATAAAAAATATGCCGAGCCCCGTAATAACTATAAGTATTACCGTTATGGCTATGAGAGTCCACATGGAGAAAAAACCGGCTTCGGGTGATAGTAGTTTATATCCCCAAAGAAAAAATAGCCCGAGAACTAAAAATAAAATGAATATCGATAATGAAACCCGCCATGCTTTAATGGCATCGTGTGACAATTTACTTTTCGGTGATGAGCGCATGAGGTTTAAACCTTCAAAAGATTACAGCGAAAAAAGCGTATATAAAAAAAGCCACTATTACGTGGCTTTTCAAAGTAAGATAAGGAAAAATTATCCGTTGTTTTTGATATCCTGAATTTCAAGACGGACTTCTTGAGCAAGCTTTTTCAATCCTTGCAACCCTTTACGTGCACGAGTACCGGCTGCTTTGTTTCCCTTCTCATAAAATTTCACCATATCATCTTCAATTCCTGTAATGATACCTTTAATTTCTTCTAATCGACTCATTTTTTTCTCTGTTTGTTTATTGATAATTAGATGGAGCTTCTCCCCATCCCGGATGTCACCATCCTATAATCTATGAGCTTAAGTTAGCATTTTCCGGATTAAAAACATGGTTTAATTTCAAAATTAAATGATTTCCTCCTTTGGTCGTGCTTCTTCTGCATCAGGAACGAAGTACAAGGTTATAAATCCAATCACAAACAAAACCACAATTACGCTCATCCCTATACGCTGGCTATCGGCTATATACGTGAGCCAGCCCACTAATAATGGACCTGCAAAAGAGGTTACCTTGCCTGAAAGCGCCATTAATCCAAACATTTGATTCTCTAAGTCGGGTGGAGAAACCCGAGCCATATATGTTCGACTAGCGGCCTGTACGGGACCTACAAATATTCCTAATAATAACCCAAAAACCCAAAACCATACAAGCTCTGTAACGATCAAAACACCAGTAGTAGTGACAATAAGTCCAATCAGTGAGAACAACATTGTTGTGCGGCTACCCAGTTTATCATCCAGCCAGGCAAACAAAACCGCTCCCAATCCAGCAGTTACGTTCAATCCGATACCAAATATCAATACCTCGCGTTCGCTGAAATCAAAAGTCCCCGCTGCGTAAATACCGCCAAATGCAAAAACCGTTGCCAGTGCATCAATAAAAATCATTCGTGCTATAAGAAAACGAACGATATATTTGTACTTCCGCACATTTGCTATGGATATTTTAAGCTGCCGCCATCCGGACTTGGCGGCCTTTTTTAATGCTATTCCCGTCCGAGGTCGATCCCTGGAAAACCCAAATAACGGAAGTGAAAACAGGGCATACCAAACCGCGACCATTAAAAATGTGGCGCGCACATGTTCTGCCATGGCTTTATCTAATCCAAAGGGAGGATTTTCTACATCCACAAACACAAAAAGCGCCACTACCAAACAGGCAAGTCCACCGGCATATCCAAGACCCCATGCCCAGCCCGACCAGCGCCCCATACGTTCTTTTGAAGCTAAATCTGGTAGCATCGCGTTATAAAAAATAATAGCGAACTCAGAACCAACCGTTCCAATAAATACTAGCACTAATGCTAATACCACAAAATCTTGCGACGGCTCCACGAACCAAAGACCGGCAGTAGCCAAAATACAAAGCAGCGAAAACGAAGCTATCCACGGTTTTCGGCGTCCCATCTGATCGGCAATAGCTCCAACAAAAGGAGCCGAAATAGCAATTAAAATGCCTGCTGCACCAATGGTATTTCCCCATAAGGTGCTACCCAGCGTTTCGTCTTGAACAACCGATTGCATAAAATAAGTAGCAAAAACAAAGGTTTGTATAACCGTAAAAAAAGCACTGTTCGCCCAATCAAAAAGTGCCCATGAAAACAGGGAGCGTATCTGATCTTTTTTTTGGTGAGACATCTGAATGACTATGTTTCAAATTCTGCCATATTATGGATGGAATAGTTGGGAAATGCAATTTGTTATTGTAAACTCAAAGACAAACGAAGAAAAAAATTATTTATGAAGCACAAAAGGCAAGATCTGATTTACATCTACGACACCGAACACCACAAAATTATTGTAATTGATGGTGAGACAGGAAATCGAGTCAAAGAAGAAGATGATCAAGTTACATTACTGCTAAAACATCTAAACGAGGAGGAAAACCCCATCCTGCTTCGAAGATTTGCCGTATGGTGTGCCCGGCAAATTAATGATGAACTGAAACCAATACAGAAAAAAATACTTGATCTTGCTGAGAAAGCAATACAGGAAGAAGCTAACAAAAAAGAGCTGCAAGAGCTATACAAAGAAACTGAAGGTACTGCTATTGCCACTGACACTACAGGAATGATGCAGGGAAATAAAAATGCACCCGCCTATCTTGCCGCTCGTGAATGCATCAACCCCGATTCTTTGGAAGGTGCTATACAAGCGGCACGCTTTCACCGCCTTTGGGCCGAGATGAAGGACAACGAGGATGACCTTAACGATGTGGCTCTAAAAGAAGTAAAAGCAGAAGCAACAAAATCCACTATTCAAAAAGTAGAGCAACAACAAACTGATTACTTGCTTGATCTGATGAATGAATAACTATTTATCCCTCTCCCAAAAGCCTTTAAAGTCTTTTTGCCACCCATAAACTCTAGAAATTGGGAAAATAAACCCCTTTACCTATATTAGCTGATACGTATATATTTATTATTGGTAACTGTATGTATCAAAACAACGGAAACATATTATTTATTTCTGATAACCAGCAGGTGTTAAGCCGGTTTCGGCAGGCCTATGTTGATGCCTATAATGTGTTTACAGCATCTTCAATTCAGGAAGCCCACCGCACCCTAACCGACTATGATATCCACGTAGTAACAGTGGAACAGATGATGCCGGAAATGAGCGGGTTGCAATTTTGTGAAAGCATTTCTCAAAAGTTCTCAGATTTAACCAATATTATCATAAGCAGATCCCAGGATACAAACTCCCTGGAACGTGCCTATAAAACGGGTCTTATCTTTAGGTTTATTTCTGAACCCTTCACAAACGTGGATCTCCAAATGGCCATTGACAATGCCTTGCAAATCCATGAGGCTCATTTTGAGAATAAAAAACTTTCAGAAAAATTATCTTCCTACGAAGAAAAACAGGAAGATATCTTGGATTTATTCAAAAAGTATGTCCCCGGTGAAGTAGTTTCTCAGGCTTTAAACACTAAAAAAGAAGACATGATAAAACCCGGAGAATCAAGGGTGGTTTCAGTCTTATTTGCAGATATGAGAGACTTTACTAAAATGACCAGTAAGCTCCCTCCTTCAGAGGTTGTTCAATTTTTGAATGACTACTGGGATGTGCTTTCTATTGCTATTAAAGAAAACAAAGGATCTATTAATAAATATATTGGTGATGGATTGTTAGCTGTTTTTGGAGCTCCGGTATCCCACTTGAATAACCATAAAAATGCCGTTTCTGCCGCACTCGACATGGTTGGTCTGCTGGATCGAATCAACATCAAATACAGTGAAAAGATGGGTACTGAAATAAGTATCGGGATCGGTATTAACAGTGGAGAAGTGATTGTAGGGAATGTTGGCACCGACGAGTTTATGGAATACACTGTAATCGGAAATACGGTAAATACGGCATCCAGGCTGGAAAAGATCAGCAAGGATAAGCCAAATTCCATCATTATAAGTGAACGTACTCATGAGCTCATAAAAGACTCCTTCCGAACATCTGATTTTAAGGAAGTTACGCTTCCTAAAAAGAATGAGGTTATTAAGTATTGTGAAGTGCTCGGTCCCAATCCGGGTAATGTTTTTCCCATGAACTCAAAGAGTAATATTCAGTAGCACATTTTCCACTTTCTTTTCGTATTAATTGTTGGGAAATGTAAACTTAAATTTAGATCCCACTTCTGTATTTTTGATATCTATTTCTGCGTTTAGTTGTTTCGCAAAAGTATCAATAAGCAATGAGCCTAAATTATTTTCGCTTCCAAGATCAAAGCCTTCGGGTAGACCCGGCCCATTATCTGAGACACTTAGTTTGATATTCCCATTCTCTTTGAGAAGCCCGACTTCTAATATTCCTTGTCTATCTTTTTGAAATGCATGCTTAAACGCATTTACTACCAGCTCATTAATCAAGAGTCCACAGGGGATTACCCGGTCGACATCCAGTTCAATCTCATCCAGATTAAACTTTAAATCAACCGCTTCGTTATATTCTGTAAAGGTACTGTGAATTGCTTCAACCAACTCTTTGACATACGTGTTCAAGGTAATATCCGACAGCGATTTATTCTGATATAATTTTTCATGAATTAGAGCCATCGACCGAATTCGCGTTTGACTATCCTGAAGCACACTTTTAGCCTCATCACTATTCGTGCTATCCAACTGTAGTTCAATGAGTCCTGAAACAATAGCCAAACTATTTTTTACACGGTGGTGTATCTCTTGAAGTAATATCTCTTTTTCTTTAAGCGACTGCTGAATTTTGCTGGTCTTGCTATCCACCTGATTACGCAATACTACAACCCAACCTATGATTAGTGCTGTTATCAGTACCAATCCGCCTATAATCAGCAACATATAATACTTGGGGAAATCCGCATATTCCAGATCCTCGGGAGTTCGCAGAAAAAGTTTATAGGTTCGTGCTTCCGGGAATTCAGGATTATACTCAGAAATAATTCCTTTGACAGATATTTTGTCTCCGGTACTCAGTACATCAAAATTGAATTGATTATACAATTTATGAAAGTTGGATACATAGACCATGATGGTACCACTTGCCAACTCTCCTGATGATATCCTTAAATATTTTCCATTGTAAGTACTCCCTTTTTCTATGATACTGCCATCCCCTTCAACTAACATACCCAAATATTCAGATGGGTTGGCTATGGCCTTTTTTAAGGATTTCGGAGCCGGTATCCTAGAAACTTTGCTAAATACTTGATAAGAATCTGCACTAACTTCTGCCAAACCGCTGTAACGTTGAACTTTTCCATGTACTACTAAACTATCACCGGGCTTAAAAGGAGTATCAATCTGCATTGCAAAAATGGACATTCCGGTCGAATCATTTTGCAAAAATGCTTGTAAATAATGTTCATGGAGCAGACCGGCACCGATATTAGCAATGCCTGTTATTGTTACTTCTTCCCCGAGATAATCGAGTTCATTATCGGAATTTATATCTGTTCGTATTTTCGAAAATGGCCAAAGAGAATCATCTGTTACTTGTCCAAAACTGTATTCAAGTGGTATTGTGAACTGAAACAAAAACATCAAGGCGCATAGTCCTATCCCAGGCAAATTAATTTTGCAAACCTGTTTTTTCATAGCCTAATGTAGATAAAAATTTCCTAAAGCTGATAATAAATTGCATTCTACAAAAGTTGATCATCTAATAATAATTGAACCATAATAATATTTTTATTCCTTCGGACTTTTTTCATCCTTCCTGCTGTTACATTCTTCAACATTAATTAAATTATATATTCCCTTGAAAGAACCTTTACGCTGCCTCGTCACCGGTGTTACCGGTTATATCGGCGGACGCCTTGTCCCCCAACTACTTAGAGAAGGATACCGCGTCCGTGTACTCTCTCGAGACACCGATCGCCTGCAGGGACGCCCCTGGATTAATGATGTAGAGGTAGTAGAGGCAGATGTACTACAACCCAAAACATTACCAGCTGCCTTACAAGATATTGATATTGCTTACTATCTGATTCACAGCATGAGTGGAAAAGGCAGTTCAGAATTCCATAATCGAGATATACAAGCTGCCCGTAATTTTGGCAAGACCGCCAGCGAACAAAATGTGGATAGAATAATATATCTGGGAGGTCTCGGTGATCCTGATGACCAATTATCAGAACATCTGGCTTCGCGACAAAAAACGGGCGCTATTTTAAGAGAATCAGAAGTTTCGGTAACTGAATTTCGCGCAGCAATTGTAGTAGGGTCGGGCAGTAAATCATTCGAAATGGTCCGTTATCTTACAGAACGGGTCCCTATGATGATCTGTCCATCTTGGGTATATAGCAAAGTCCAACCCATTGCCATCCGCAATGTACTGCAATATTTGGTATCTACAATCAAGAAATCTGAAACACGAAATGAGATCATAGAAATCGGTGGCAGCAGTGTGATCACTTATGCCGATATGATGAAAATTTATGCAGAAGTTCATGGATTAAAACGCATATTAATTCCGGTACCAGTCTTATCACCCACCCTTTCATCACACTGGGTGCACTGGATGACGCCCATTCCTGCTTCACTGGCCCGGCCGTTAATAGAAGGACTTAAAAACGATGTAATTGTTAAAAGCGATAAAGCCCAAAAACTATTTCCCAAAATTACGCCCCTTTCCTATAAGCGGGCTGTTGAGCTTGCCATCGCACGTATCGATACCGATGATGTGGAAACGACTTGGAATGACGCGCTTATCAGCAGTAAAGGCGATGAAGAACCCGTTGTACTAAAAACCAAGGAGGGGCTTAATATCGAACGACGAATACAAACTGTAAACGCCTCTTCACAACAAGTTTTTGAAACTTTTTCAAGCTTGGGTGGAGTTAAGGGTTGGCCTGTATTCCAGTGGGCCTGGAAATTGCGTGGCATTCTGGATCGACTTGTCGGTGGTGTAGGATTTAGACGAGGTCGTCGTCATCCTACGGAACTACGCGTAGGTGACGCACTCGACTTCTGGCGTGTAGAGGCTATAAAACCCGGCGAATTGCTGCGACTACGTGCCGAAATGAAGTTACCAGGTAAGGCATGGCTCGAATTTCAGGCTATCGAACAAGATTCACAAACAACGAAATTAGTACAAACAGCTTATTTTGCTCCAAAAGGGTTATTCGGTCTGCTCTATTGGTACGGTATATATCCATTTCATTCGCTTATATTTTCTCGGATGATTGAACAGCTGGCTCAACAAGCAGAAACCAATAAATGATCATGGCCATGTTAGGTAATTTCCTTACTTAATTGTCATTTGAAACCTAATCAGCTATTTGTAGCTTTCAGGTCATTTAAGTTAGCAACTATGCTTTATTACAAAACATTTTTCAAAAATGAAGACACAGACTGGGTCGTGTTTGTTCACGGTGCGGGCGGAAGCTCTTCAATCTGGTTTAAACAGCTGCGAGCCTATAAAAAAGAGTTTAACGTACTGATGGTAGATCTCCGGGGGCACGGAAAATCAAAGGGGATGCTCCAAAAATATTATGAAGATGAATACTCTTTTAAATTAGCAAGCCAGGATATAATTGATGTGTTGGACGAAATAGGTATCAAAAAAGCACATTTTGTAGGGGTTTCCCTGGGCACCATTATCATTCGAACGATTGGTGAGATGCAACCAGAAAGGGTGCAGTCACTGATAATGTGCGGAGCCATCATGCGACTTAATATCAGATCGCGATTTTTGGTTTGGCTGGGCCATATGTTTAAAAAAGTAGTGCCTTTTATGTGGCTCTATAAGCTTTTTGCCTGGATTATTATGCCTCGGCAACGACATTCCGAATCCCGACATCTTTTTATTCGGGAAGCAAAAAAACTCTATAAAAAAGAGTTCCTTAAATGGTTTAATATGACTCACGAGGTTAATCCCTTACTCAAATATTTTCGGGAGAAAGAACTAAAAACTCGCACCTTGTATATTATGGGCAGCGAGGATTATCTGTTTCTGCCACCGGTCAAAAATATCGTTAAAGAGCATACCAAATCCTTTTTAGAAGTAGTAGAGAAATGCGGTCACGTGGTAAACGTGGAAAAGCCCGAGGTTTTTAACCGAATCACGATCAACTTTCTCAAATCCAAAAAACTTAGAACTACCACCTCCTAACTGCAACGTAATATAATATGATCAGAAACGAACTATTTCAGCAGATAATCTAACACAGCATCCCAATCGGAAAACGGTTCTTCTCCAAAATGGATATGTTCGCCCGTAAAAGCTCCAGCCCCGTTAGCCGTACGATCATCAATAAGATAATCGCCCCTGTTGAGATGTTTGTTGTGACTCAAAATAAGGCGCTTATGCGCTGCTTGGGATAGATGTTTCTTGACCCACAGCAATTTATCAATCCAGGCAGAGGGATTTCGCCATGGAGCTGTTGACAAGATATAGACATCGTACTGCTTACTCAGTTTCTGAAATGCATCAATAGCTCCCTCAATAGGTGGAAGATCTCGGAAAAATCCGGGTACTTCATCAATATCATCTTCATACTCCTGATAGGTCTGCTCAGAAAGCTCATCAATTCCACTCTCAAAATCGACCAACACGTTATCCATATCCACGTACACAATTTTCATATCTGATGATTTTTAATTGCTAAGGCGTTAAAATAACCTTCCCAATATTTTTTCGTTCTTCGATATAACGATGTGCTTCAGCCGCTTCCTCGAACTGAAATGTTGCATCCACATGAGGATTGATCCAACCCTCCTCCACTCCTTTTAGTATTTCGTTCATCCAAATTTTTGCTTTTTCCGGCTCTTGCCACATATGTCCCAGGTTTACGCCAAAAACTCCTCGATTTTTACTAACTAATGGCAGAGGATGATAAAACGGCATTTGTACAACCGTTTTGAGCATGCTCCATATTGCTCCGATTCCTCCGCTTGTACCTTCACTTGCAGAAGAAATACCGAACATGCCCAAACGTCCTGTTGCACGTAATGCTTTATAGCTTCGCTTCCATTCCTTACCGCCTAATGGATCAGTAATGAGTTCAATTCCCTTTTCATTAGTCAGATCCATTAACTCCTCATACCAATCCTTATTGCGATAATCAATGGCGTAATCTAATCCCCGTTCAGCTAAAAAATTGTGCTTTCGCTTGCTGGCCGTACCATAAGTCGTGGCTCCAATGTGCTGAGCAATATCTAAAGCGGCAATTCCTACACCCCCGCCCACGTTGTGAATCAGAATAGATTCATAAGATTGCAACGATCCCATTACCGTAATTAAGATATGAGCTGTCAAATAATTAACCGGCAAGGTAGCTGCCTCCACATAGGATAATCGGTCAGGCTTTTCAAACAACTGCGATTCTCGGACGGCTACTTGCTCGGCGTGCCCCTTAAAGCGGGTAAAAGTAATCACCTCTTTCCCCAGCCATTCATCATCAACCTGATTGCCTATAGAATCTACAACTCCTGAAACCTCATATCCCATTACGCAGGGTTTCGACGGACCATCAGGGTATTGACCTTTTCGGGCTAAAATATCTGCAAAATTTAAACCTGATGCTTTTACCTTAACAATAACTTCATTTGGTTCGGGTTCGAGGTCAGGCACTTCCTGAACTTCAAGTACCTCATATCCGCCATTTGATGTGTTTACAATTTGTCTCATAACTATTCAATTCGTTTATGGCTGTTCACTTTGGTTTTTTTTATCACCAATTCACTGGCAGCTATAAGAAATGATATTGCTCATGAATACTCATTTCAGTTTTGTATCTTTGGCTCGCCTTATTATAACGATATAAATTTTAGAATTCTGAACTTTACGAATGGCTGCATCTTCCCCATTTGAACAAAATTCTCGTCTGAAAAACATTTTACTTATTTCCGGCATCGTGCTTATTGCCCTGAACCTGCGTCCTGCACTGGCGGGGGTAGGCCCTTTAATAAGCACCATCCGAGAAGCCACCGGGCTTTCTAATGCCATGCTGGGATTACTAACCACACTGCCGCTGCTGGCATTCGGAGTGCTTTCAACATTAACACCGCTGTTCACTAAACGCATGGGAATTGAAGGAACCCTAGCCTTGGCTATGGCCTTACTTTCCGGGGGCATTCTACTTCGGGTTGTTCCTGCAAACTGGGCTCTTTTTGCTGGAACGTTATTATTGGGCATTGCAATCGCTTTTGGAAATGTACTTCTGCCCAGCCTGGTTAAGCGTGACTTTCCCAACCACACCGGAATTATGACGAGCGTGTATTCCAGCATGCTTGGACTCGGAGCTACTTTAGCAGCCGGGGTTAGCGTACCCTTAGCCCATGACTTGGGTTGGGGCTGGCGATGGTCGCTCGGATCTTGGGCAGCACTTTCTATCTTTGCTTTTATTATTTGGCTTCCCCAGCTGAAAGATCTAACGGTTCCAAAACAGGAACGCAACTTTTTGACATCCATGAAAGAACTGGGAGGTTCACTTGTGGCCTGGCAGGTAGCATTATTTATGGGACTACAATCTCTTGCATTTTATGTGGTCTTAGCCTGGCTGCCAGAAATTCTTCAAGATCGCGGTCTTTCTCCCAGTAACGCCGGGTGGATGCTTTCTCTATCTCAGGCTATGGGCGTAGTCGGTACCATCTTTATTCCCGTCTGGGCAGAAAAAATCAACGATCAGCGAAAGATTGTTTGGACACTTATGATCGCCGAAGCTATAAGTTTAATAGGATTGATGTTTCCCGATCCATTCTTAGTTGCTCTTTGGGCATCAATAATTGGACTGACACTTGGTGGAAGCTTTGGATTAGCACTTTTGTTTATTGTACTGCGATCAACCGACAGTGAAACAGCTACTGAATTATCAGGAATGTCACAATCCATTGGTTATTTACTTGCTGCCATTGGACCCACCCTGTTCGGAGCTATGCACGACTTCACCGGCGCATGGTTTATCCCTCTTCTGTTTCTATTACTTATTGTGGGAGCTAAACTTATTTTTGGCTTGGGAGCCGCTCGTCCGCAGGAAGTAAAATAGCATCCATAAAAAAAGTAGATACCCATTACTGGATATCCACTTTGAAAATTTCGCAAAATTTGTAAGGTGTTACGCTACTTTAACGTGCACCTTTTTGCCTTTCACTCTGTTTCTATTCATTCCGTTAAGTACTTGGTTTACATATTGACCGGGAACATCAACAAATGAATGCTTTGGAAAAATATCGATATTGCCGATTACTTTTCCTGGGATTCCTGATTCGCCGGCTATCGCCCCGACCAAATCACCGGGATACACGTTATTCTTTTTACCCACGTTAAAATGAACTTTGATCATTGCCGAATCATCATACTGGCCGACTTGGGCACTGTCATCTGAAGATTCCTCTACTGATGTATTCATCTTAAGCAGAGCAGCTGCAATTTCAATTGTCGTAAACCGATCATCGGTAAATCCTTCAAGCTCCTCGATGTAAGGACGCAAATCTCCTTTTTCAAGCACTTCTACTACTTCTTCCATGCGTCCGGCCATTTGTGATATACGAACATCAGCTGTAGAAGGCATCTCAAGTGGATTCAACTGATTTTTGATCTGCTTCTCAATAGTGTGCAGTTCCTTTCTTTTGCGACGTGTTGTAAACGTAATAGCCATGCCTGATCGACCGGCACGTCCGGTTCGGCCAATACGGTGCACATAATACTCCGGATCTTGTGGGATATCATAATTGAATACTACTTCGATATCCTCAATATCCAATCCGCGAGCGGCAACATCCGTTCCGACCAAAATATCGATCGCACCAGATCGGAATTTTGCCATCACACGATCACGCTGATTCTGATTTAAATCACCGTTAATAAAATCTGAGGAATATCCTCGTGACTTAAGCTCTCGCGTCACCTGCTCAGTTTTACGTTTGGTATTACAAAAGACAAGTGCCAGCTTAAAATTATTGATATCCATAAATCGGCAAATAGCTTCGGTGCGAACAGAATCGCGAACCTCAACCACATATTGCTCAATATTAGGGGCCGTAACTTTTTTGCGTTCAATTCTGATAGTCTGGGGATTGTTCATATAGCGATTCATAATCTTACGAATCCCTTTCGACATGGTCGCAGAAAACATAATAGTCTGTACCGGCTTATCGGCATAAGACAGAATCTGTTCCATATCATCTCGAAAACCCATGTTGAGCATTTCGTCAGCTTCATCAAAAACGACACGCTTCAAATTGTTCAGCTTCATTGTTCCACGGCGAAGGTGATCAATAGTTCGTCCGGGTGTCCCAACAACAATATGAGCACCGCGTTTAAGGGCTTTTATCTGTCGCGATATAGATTGGCCGCCATAAATAGGAACAACATTCAATCCATTAAGGTACTTTCCTATTTTGATAAGTTCTCCCGTCACCTGTATAGCCAGTTCACGAGTAGGACACATGATAATGGTCTGTACATTTGAAATATCAAGATCAGTTTTCTGTACAACTGGAATTCCAAATGCAGCTGTTTTTCCAGTTCCTGTTTGAGCCTGACCAACAACGTCTTTCTCATCCAAAAGCGGTGGAATGCATTGTACCTGTACAGGGGTTGGTTTTTCGAATCCCATCTGTTCAATTCCCTTGAGAATAGGATCAGTAATATTAAGTTCGTTAAAATCTAAATCTGTCATAAAAAAATATAATTGAGTATTAATGAATACCTGACGCCACAAAAACATACTTATAGTACCGGTCTTTAAAACCGCTATCCAAAAACCGTATATATTAGAGGCGCCGACAGACCAAAGAAAGGATTGTAAGAACCTGTTTAACGAGTAGGTGGGATATTAAGTAACACCAGCTGCGAAGAAGATACACAATTATCTGCAGAACAACACTTTAATTATTCTTGCAAGTTGATTCCGGCACGAAACATCCCGGTTCTGACCTTTAAATTTCTATAATATAAATTATCGATCCCTTAAATTATGCTTTCAAAGACTTTAAAGGCAGTTTATGAAACCAATTAAAATTCGCTAACCTTTTTTCACACAAAGTAGATGTTCCGTAATTATTACTAAATCTTGATTTAGGATTCATTTATGGGACAACAACAACTACTTTTAGTCATATTAGTAACTATTCTCGTAGGCGTAGCAGCTGTCGTTGCCATTGATACGATGCAAGAAGCCAGGGACAATTCAAATGAGTCGGCAGTTCGCCAAGATATACTGATGGTAATCAATGATGCCCAGATCTATTACGAAAAGCCGGACATGTTGGGCGGTGGCGGGAATTCGTTTGATGATATATCTAAAGATAACATCTTGTCCATCGATCCTGAAAATGAAAACGGTAGTTACGAAATTTCCGGATCGGGGAATACTCTTACTGTTACTGGAACCGGCACCAACGAAAATGTCGAAGTTACTGCAACAGCCACGATGACTTCTGATGGGATGGAAGTCTCATGGTCTACCCCATAAATCCTGATTAGATTGCAAATCTATATTCTCAGGAATACGCTCTCAACATAAAGAAAATCACCACTCCTGTTACCGATACATACAGCCACACTGGTAGCGTAACCTTCGACACTTTACGATGCAGTTTCAGCTTCCCAGAAAAAGCTAAATAAAAACTGGTTAGTATCATCGGCATTACAATCGCTGATAAAATGATATGAGATATGAGAATAAAGAAGTATATCGGTCGAACAACCCCTTCTCCCGTAAATGGCGTGCTGCCATGAAAGTTATGATAGATTACATAACTGATCAGAAAAAAAGTTGAGGTTACAAAAGCAGTGAGATTAAATTTCATATGCCGACTAAAGTCTCGCTGACGTATCGCCCGATATCCAAATATCAACAATACAGCGCTCGTACTATTTAATAATGCATTGAGTGCAGGCAAACTCGCAATCAGGTTCGAACTGTAGTCGCTCCCTCCTTTGTAATAAATCAGCCAGATTAAAAAGCCGAATGCCACACTACTTATTAATAGTATTACACCAATGGCCTTGGAGAGACTAATATTTTTTAACAAATCAATCGTAACCGGTTTCTCAGAATCCATACACAGATATTAACGCACACAATTTTAGGTAGACTGAAGATACATAATATTCAATTTTTCTACAGGAGCATTTTCGTTTTAAATACCTGTCAAGTTTACAGATATAATTCCCCGAATTTCCTGAATTCAATTAGGCATTTTTGATAAATAGATTATATTTTAGCCCACTAAATTATTGGGCATGAATAAACGATCCTATCCAATTTAGATTCGATTTAAATATAAGGGGGCTCATTTTTATGGGTTCTAAAAGAGTTGGATTTTCCATACTTTCATGCCGAAACTTTTAGAGGACAATTGCTAAAAAGTAACGACAAATTTTACTTAACCCATGGCTCAGATTTTTCCCAGATGGGCAAATGAAGTACCTCAACGTATTTTGCTCGGGCTCATTATTTTCGCGACCGCAACAGTAGCAGGAGTTTGGTATTACTTTTCTCCCGAATATACCGATGTAGGCTATGCTCCGGAGCAGCCCATCGAATACAGCCATAAGCTGCATGCCGGTGAGCTAGATATTGATTGTCAATATTGCCACACCAATGTTTTTGATTCCAAATTTGCGAATGTGCCGGCTACGCAAACATGTATGAACTGTCACAACCAGATTGATGGACAAAATAAACCAGAAGAAATACAAAAAATTCGTGACAGCTGGGAGTCCGGAGAGTCTATCGAATGGATTCGCGTGCACAACCTCCCAGATTACGCTTACTTTAATCATGCGGCACACGTCAACGTTGGTGTAGGTTGCGAAACATGCCACGGGCGTGTTGATCGAATGGAGGTTGTTTTCCAAAAAGAGCCTTTGAGTATGAGTTGGTGTCTTGACTGTCACCGAAATCCGGAGCAAAATGTTCGTCCGGTTGAAGAAGTTACTACAATGGGATATGAACCGGAAAAAGATCAGATTGAAATGGGACGTGAGCTTGTAGCAAAACACAATATTGCTCCCCCTACCTATTGTCAAAGTTGCCATTATTAATAAGAAGGAATATTTAACCGAACGAATCTGAATTAACGCAATCGTAACGGAATGAGCGAAGAAGTTAAAAATCCCAATTACTGGAAAAGCCTTGGCGAACTTGCTCGCAATGACGAGTATGAAAAGTTCGTTGAGCGCGAATTCCCTGAAAATGCCACTGAACTTAACGACAAAGTATCACGACGCAGCTTTCTGCGTGTGATGGGAGCTTCCATAGCGCTTGCAGGATTTGCAGCCTGCCGGCGACCGGTGCAAAAAATTGTACCTTTTAGTAAGCAACCGGAAGATCTGGTAGAGGGCGTACCACAATATTACGCTTCAGCCTCTCCATTCCAGGATGCTCTGAATGGAATCGTCGTCGAAAACAATTCCGGGCGACCCACCAAAATCGAAGGAAATGAGATGCACCCGGCCAGTAGCGGGAATACCAGCATCTTTGGTCAGGCTGAGATCTTGAATATGTTTGACCCTGACCGATCGCGCTACGTTCGAAAAGATGGTGAACGTTCTTCGGTTAGTGCTTTTGCAGAATTTTGCAGCGATCATTTTTCTAATGCTGATCAAAACATTGCCTTTGTTTCTGAAGCAAACTCCTCTCCTACTTATAATAAGTTGAAGGATCAGGCACTAAACCAATTCTCCAATGCAGAATGGATTACTTATGAGCCATTTGGAGAAGACAATGCTCTTGAAGGCACTAATATAGCATTCGGTGAGCGATTACGAACTTATAATAAGTATGATGAAGCCGATGTCATTGTAAGTTTTGATGATGACTTTCTTAATCCGGCCGCTGACAAAAACAGTGTTGAAAATACTAAGCGTTTTACTGACCGACGTCGGGTCATGTCTGAAGATGACGATATGTCTCGATTTTATGCTGTTGAAAGCACGTTCAGCATCACGGGTTCCAACGCCGATAACCGCCTGCGCATAAAATCTGGCGAAATTGAACTCTTTATATATGCATTGGCCGCTGAGCTTTCCAACACTGTTAGTGGATTATCCGCGTTCAGTGGTTACAGCAACAAATTTTCTGATCACGAATGGATTTCTGTTCTGACTGAAGAACTACTCGACAACCGAGGCAATTCGGTACTAACAGTCGGACGCGATCACAACCCAGAGCTTCATGCTACCGTTGCAGCGATGAATACTGCGCTTGGCAACGATGGCGAAACTGTTGATTATCTTGAAGTTCCCCATGTTGACAACCAGAACAACCGTGAAGCTTTTTCCGGTTTAGTTGAAGATTTGAACAACGGTAATGTAGATACGGTTGTACTTGTGGGAACCAACCCTGCATTCACGGCGCCGGCTGATTTAAATTTTGATGAAGCCCTTGCCAACGCTGAACAAGTTGTTCATCTCTCTAATTATTATGATGAAACTTCGAAGTTGGCCAACTGGCATATAAATCGGGCCCACTTTCTTGAGGCTTGGGGCGATGGCTATTCCTATTCAGGAACACGATCTATTATTCAGCCCCAAATTGAGCCGCTGTATTCCGGGATCAGCGAAATTGAATTTCTGAACATTATTCTGAACGGAGATCAACAAAAAGGTTATGATTTGGTTCAGAATACCTGGAAAGATTATTACTCAAATAACTTTACGAGTCAGTGGAATAAAGCACTACACGATGGAGTAGCAAGTGAAGAAACATTTTATGCTGCTTCCGTCAGCATTTCAAGTGCATTTAATTCGCAAGCCAACGACTTCATTAGCAATGCAGACCCTTCTGAGGGAATGGAACTGGTAATTCGACCTGACTCAACAGTGTTTGACGGCCGCTTCGCCAACAACGGCTGGCTGCAAGAGCTTCCCAAGCCGATGACAAAGATTACCTGGGATAACGTTGCGCTGATGAGCAAGAAAACAGCCGACGAGCTGGGCGTTACAGAAGCCGGTCTTGGAAAATCAGAAGTGGAAGTTGTTTCTATTACTGTTGATGGTACTACTATTGAGATTCCGGCGTGGGTTCAGCCCGGCCATGCCGATGACAGTATCACTATTACTGTAGGATATGGGCGTGAAGGTGTTGGGCGGGTAGCTAATAAAATAGGGGTTGATACCTATCCGCTTCGCACAACAGACAATATGCATTTTGCCAGCAACGTATCAGTAGAAAAAACGGACGAAACGGACGAAATAGCCTGTACGCAAGACCATAACACTATGGAAGGGCGATCGCTATTGCGACATGCCACCCTTCAAGAATATAAAGAGAACCCCAACTTCTCGACATACGAATCTGCTTATGATGCCGAGATGCCGGGTCTTGCTTATGCTGATGAGCATGGAGAAGATGAACCGTTATCCATTTTTAACTCTATTGACGAGCAGGAATACCCCGAAGACGAACCACAATGGGGTATGTCGATCGACCTTAATACCTGTACCGGTTGTGGCGTCTGTACGATTGCATGTACGGCTGAAAATAACATCCCGGTAGTAGGGAAGCGCGAAGTGAGTCGTGGACGTGAAATGCATTGGATCAGAAACGACCGCTATTTTGATGGTGACGTTAACGATCCGAAAGCTCTACACCAACCTGTGCCCTGTATGCACTGTGAGCTGGCTCCTTGTGAGCAGGTTTGTCCGGTAGCAGCAACTACCCACAGCGATGACGGTATGAATCAAATGACTTATAACCGCTGTATTGGTACTCGTTATTGTGCAAATAACTGTCCTTATAAAGTTCGTCGCTTTAACTTCTTTAACTATACAAAAGAATTTTTAACAGGTGGAGACGATCCGGAAATCATCCAAATGGCGATGAATCCGGAAGTAACTGTGCGTTTCCGTGGTGTGATGGAGAAATGCACCTACTGTGTACAACGTGTTAACCGCGCCAAGATCAATCGCAGTATCGAAACAAATGGAGAAACCAAGAAACCTAAAGATGGCGCTGTTGAGACGGCTTGTCAGCAAGCTTGTCCCGCAGATGCTATCTACTTTGGAGATCTCACCGATCCCGAAAGCGAAGTAGTGCAAACCAAGAAGAACAACCGCAACTACTTGCTTCTCGAAGAACTTAATACGCGACCAAGAACGTCGTATCTTGCTAAAGTTCGTAATCCCAATCCCAAATTGGCTTAATTTTCAACATACTTTACGATGAGCACAGATTATCAATACGTACCAGAGCCAAAACTTATAAAAGGAGACCATTCCTTTGGGAGTATAACTGATCTTATTGCCAAGACTCCATTATCTCCTACTCCTAAATTGTGGTATTTAGCGTTTGGCCTTGCCAATATTTTAATGATCACCCTTTTAGGAGCCATCGGTTATCTCGTATGGGATGGTACCGGAATTTGGGGACTTAATAACCCGGCCGGTTGGGGTTGGGCTATTATCAACTTCGTTTGGTGGGTTGGTATTGGTCACGCCGGAACATTGATTTCCGCTATTCTTTTCCTCTTTAGACAGGGATGGCGAACGGCAATTAACCGTTTTGCTGAGGCGATGACGATTTTTGCTGTGATGTGTGCTGGCATCTTCCCGGCTATCCACGTGGGTCGTATCTGGGTTATCTACTGGGTATTTCCAATCCCTAACCAGATGGCGGCCTGGCCGAACTTCTCCAGTCCACTGCTTTGGGATGTTTTCGCCGTTAGCACGTACTTCACCGTTTCCTTACTCTTCTGGTATGTAGGTTTAATACCTGATTTTGCCACACTGCGCGATAAGGCCAAGAGTAAAATTGCTAAAATTTCCTATGGAATTGCCTCTCTCGGATGGACTGGTAGTTTTCGCAATTGGTGGAACTACGAAAAAGCCTATATGATCCTGGCCGGTCTTGCCACTCCGTTGGTTCTTTCAGTACACACTATTGTATCTTTTGACTTTGCCGTTTCGGTTATTCCAGGCTGGCACAGTACGATCTTCCCGCCCTACTTTGTTGCGGGTGCTATCTACTCCGGCTTTGCCATGGTACTTACACTGATGTTGATCGCTCGAAAAATATACGGTCTTGAAGACATCATGAACATCGATATCATGGAAAAGATGAATCTCGTGATGATGATAACAGGTAACCTAGTTGCCTTTGCGTACCTGATGGAAGGCTTTATAGCCTGGTATAGTGGCTATATTTACGAACAGGGAATTTTCTGGCTCTACGTCGTCGGTCCCTATGCCTGGGGCTTCTGGATCCTGATGTTCTGTAATGTGGTAACCCCGCAATTCCTTTGGTTCAAGAAAATACGACGTAATGTTGCCATCACATTTGTTATTTCGATTATTGTGAACATCGGAATGTGGTTTGAACGCTTTATGATTTCCGTTGCTTCACTATCAACAGACTTTATGCCCTCTGCGTGGGATTATTATTCGCCCACCTTCTGGGATATCATAACTTATGTTGGAACATTCGGACTCTTCTTTACCTTCTTCCTGCTATTCCTTCGCTTCCTGCCAATGGTTGCCATTGCAGAAGTTAAAGGAGTTATGCCGCAGGCAGATCCGCATAATTACGATGAAGAAACCAACGAATTTGATATAGAGAAAACCAAACCTGTTGTTGTTCAACAAGAGCAAACTGTTTAGTAACTGATATTTATGGACGCAGAAAATAAACAAATTTATGGTGTATTAGCCGAGTTCAGAAATCCAAAAGAACTTGTTGATGCCGCTTCTTCGGTTAAAAAATCCGGATACCAGGATTTCGACACCTATGCTCCCTTTCCCATACACGGCATGGAAAAAGCCATGGGATTAAAAAAATCTCCCCTCGGCTGGATTGTATTAGTAGGAGCCCTAACCGGCATGATAGGTTCATTGGCGTTAATGATATGGGTAATGGGCTATGAGTACCCTATGAATATTAGCGGTAAGCCGTATATCAACTTTCCCATTTATGTGCCTATTACATTTGAGTTAACCGTTTTACTTGCAGCCTTTGCCGCTACCTTTGGCATGCTTGCACTTAATAAATTGCCGCGTCTGCATAATCCGTTGTTTAATGTAGATCGTTTCTCAAAAGCGTCGGATGATGGCTTTTTTGTTCACATTGAAGCTTCTGATGATCTTTTTTCGGAAGAGAAAGTAAAAAAACTGTTCCAGGATAACGGAGCAACACACATTGAAACCGTATACGATTCGGAATAATTGATCACAACAATCTTTAGTTTGCATAACGATCCGATGAAAGTTACCAAGTACTTATTATTAGCTGTTATTGTTCTTCCATTGGCTATAGCTGGATGCCGGGGTGAGAAGTTTCAATCTCAACCTGTCCACCCTAATATGAATATGGATCAGCAGGAACGTTTTGAAGCCCAAGAAAAGAATGAGTTTTTTGCGGATAATCGTGCGATGCGCAAACCTGTAGAAGGAACAATTGCTCGGGGCAACCTTAAAGAAGACAAGGCTTTATACCAAGGTATTAATGAGGACAGCAGCTTTGTAGAAGACATACCCGTTGATGTTACAAAATCTTTTATTTACCGAGGTAAAGACCAATACGAGGTATTTTGTACGCCGTGTCATGGAATAGCTGGTGACGGAAACGGTATCATTATGGCGAACAACTACGGATATGTTCCGGCTCCGAGCTTCCATCTTGAACGTTTGAGAAACCAAAGCGATGGATATGTTTACTCTACTATCGCCAACGGCATCCGAAATATGCCCTCATATGCCACGCAAATTCCTGTAAAAGACCGATGGGCCATTGTAGCCTATGTCCGGGCATTACAGAAAAGTCAAAATGTTTCTGAAGATGAAATCCAGGAATACGATGTAAATCTTACTGCTCTTGAAGAAGACTACCAGGAAAAATTAGCTGCTGAACAAGCTAAAAAAGAAGCTCAGGCTGAAAGTGGCGGCGGAGAGGTTTCTGTTGACCGAGGGAAAACAATTGCACAAAATAACGGGTGCATGACCTGTCACTCAACTGATGGTAGCAAAATGGTTGGACCAACCTGGCAAAATCTATATAGATATGAAAGAACATTTGACGATGGTTCCACTGCTACGGCCGATGAAGAGTATTTAGTTGAATCTATCGTAGAACCATCAGCAAAAGTAGTTGAAGGATACCCTCCTTCCATGGTTTCATACGACTTTTTGAGTGATAGCGAAATAAACTCCTTGGTTGAGTATATAAAATCATTGAGTGAAAATGCTGAATAATATTTAAAAACGTATTTAACGTATATAAACGATTGGTTTAATCTATGAGCAAGCCCAAAATAACTGATACACTTGATTTTCCTTCTGATCTGAATGTAACCAAATCATTATTTGGAGTAGGAATTGTAGGCCTGTTGGCTACTGGTGTTGGATATTTCTTGGATCATGATCAGTTCTTCTTCTCTTATCTTGTAAGTTTTTCCTTTTTCTCAAGTATTGCCCTGGCAAGTTTATTTTTTGTGATGGTTCAGCATTTAACACGTTCCCAATGGAGTGCTGTACTGCGAAGAATTCCTGAAACTTTTTCATCATATTTTTGGATCTGGGGATTATTTATCATTCCCATCTTTTTTGGAATGCACTCTCTTTACCATTGGACCCACGCTGATGCCGTTGCTGCCGATCCGGTTTTACAGGGTAAAGAACCCTATTTGAATACCACATTCTTTATCATCCGTCAAGTCATTTACTTTGCTCTCTGGAGCTTCCTTGGGTACCGCCTGTATTCCAAATCAGTTAAAATGGATGAAACAGGCGACTGGGGTCTGCAAACTCTTTTGCGCAGAACCAGCGGTCCGGGATTGTTTTTCTTTGCCATCACTCTTGCTTTCGCCTCTTTCGATTGGATAATGTCGCTCGATCCACACTGGTATTCTACTATTTTTGGTGTTTATTATTTTGCAATGAGCTTCCAGGGATTATTTGCCGCCCTCATTCTTGTCATATTTTTCTTATGGAGAAACAACTTACTTACGAATACCATCCAGAAAGGGCATATTTATGATCTGGGTGTGCAGATGTTCGGCTTTACCATATTCTATGCCTATATCGCATTTAGTCAATTTCTGTTAATCTACTATGCAAATATACCTGAAGAAACAGTCTGGTATTTAGAACGGCTCAGCGGTGGATATGAGTATTTAGCATGGTTTTACTTGTTTGGGCGTTTTGTAATTCCATTTGTAGTTTTACTTCCCAAAGGTCCAAAATCTAACTCCAAAATTGTTGGCAGCATTGCCGGATTGATTTTAGTATCACACTTGGTTGAACTCTATTGGCTTGTTATGCCGGTGCTGAATCACCACGGATTTCACCTTAACTGGATGACAATTACTAGCTTTATTGGACTTGGAGGTATCTTTTTAGGATTATTCTTCTACAAGTTTAAGCAAAATAAAATGGTACCTATTAACGATCCGAAATTGGGAGATTCTCTTAATAAACATTAATCCTATAGCTAACAATTAACGCAGTAGAACTGTTACTGCTAACAAAGCTTTTATTTTCATGGCTAACGAGAAGCAAAATTATTCTGCTGATTTTAAAAAAGAAGTTGCTCAAAAAGCATTAGACCAGTCCAAGAAAAATCTGGACAAATTATCAAAAAAGTATAGTGTACCCGTTTCGGTTATTCTAATGTGGGCTACTGAGCTTGAAAAAGGTGGAGAAGATGTTTTTGAAAGGGAAGAAGATAAAGATACATCTTCTCCTGAAGAGTCAGCTGAAAGTTTTGATGTTGAAGTAACCGATGAAGAGTTAGCCAACTCTGTTGAACACGGAGTTATGGAGGATAAGCTTAATTACAAACGTCTTATTTTTTGGAGCGTTTTCGGGACAATTTTGGTTATAGTATTTGTACGCGGACTTTATGAAATGTATCAATACAACACACAAGTTACTCAAGAACGCGTATCATCTGAAAGTGAATACTATCAGGTTAACCAGATGAAAAAAGAAGCAAGGCAACAACTTGATAGTTTTGGTGTTGTTGATCTTGAAAACGGTACTTACAGAATTCCTATCGACAGTGCTATCAATAAGATGGCTGCCGATGAAGAATAGCTAAACATTTATGAAACATTTTGGGCTTGCAATAGCAGTAATAAGCCTGTTTTTACTACCCTACTCTTCCGATGCACAATTGAATCAAAAAAAGCCGAGCCAACTGGAAGATGTAGGAGTTGAAGAGCGGCTAGGTGAGCAAATTCCGCTTGATTTAACATTCGCCAATGCAAGAGGCGATTCTATAAAACTTCAAGAATTATTTACTAACGGCAAACCGGTACTGTTAAATCCGGTTTATTATGAATGCCCGCAGCTGTGCTCGATGATAAAAGAAGCAATTTTTAAAGGTGTTAAAGATTTAAAGTGGTCGCCGGGCACAGAATACAATATTGTTACATTCAGTTTTGATCCCAGTGAAAAAACAGCTTTGGCTGCTGAAAACAGGAAGCGCTTTTTAAACAAGCTGGACCGAAAAGGTGCCGGTGAAGGATGGCACTTTTTAACCGGCGAAAAAGAAAATATTGACAAACTAACAGAGGCCGTTGGATTTAACATGAGGCGCCTGCAAAATGGACAATATGCACATGGCGCTGCTATTATGTTTCTCAGTCCTGATGGCGTAATAACACGCTATCTTTACGGGCTTAAATTTGATGAATTCAACTTGCGGAATGCGCTATACGATGCAGCTGATGGTAACATCGGAAGTGCTGCAGAACAAGTGTTACTTTATTGTTATCAATACGATGCGGATTCCAATACATATGTGCCGGTAGCCTGGAAAATCATGCAGGTTGGCGGCTTTGCTACCATGTTAATTCTGGGTATATTCCTCGGTTTTATGTGGTTGCGACACCGATATTCTAATAATGAAAAGCAAATAAAAGAAACGAATGGACGCGATTAAAGACTTCTTTTTACCCCCGGCAAAATCTACGCTGGCTGAACAAACCGACGCCCTTTTCTGGTTCGTGCACGGCAGCAGTCTTATTTTGACGATCGGACTTATCGCTGTAATAGTCTACTTTGTCTACAAATATCGTCGTAAGTCTGAGGATGAGGTAACGCCACTTATCACTCACAACAATGCCCTAGAAGTTACGTGGTCTGTAATTCCTTTAGTACTGGTTCTTATTGTTTTTGGATGGGGTTACCAGGTCTTTATGAATCAAACGGTAGTACCTGATGACGCCTATGAAGTAAACGTAACGGCTCAAAAGTGGATCTGGCAATTTCAGTACGAAAATGGTGCCCAATCAACCGGTAAATTACATGTTCCTGCTGACCGACCGGTAAAACTAATCATGAGTTCAAAAGATGTTATTCATTCCTTTTTTGTTCCAGACTATCGTTTAAAACAAGACGTAGTGCCAGGACGATACACCGAAATGTGGTTTAATGCTCCCGAACCCGGCGAATCAATCATCTTTTGTACTGAGTATTGTGGTGATGGCCACTCCGATATGTTAGGTGAAGTTATTGTACATGAACAAGAAGAATTTGAGAACTGGCTTGCAGAGAATGCCGGGGGTGGTTCGAAACCAGAAGATCTTGCTCCGGAAGAATGGGGAGAACAATTGGCTCAGGAATGGGCCTGTACAACATGTCACTCTACGGATGGGAGCCAAATGACCGGCCCCACCTGGCAAGGAAAATTTGGCAGTGAACAAAATTTTGAAGATGGCTCAACGGTAACGGTAGATGAAAACTATCTTCGCGAATCTATACTGGAGCCTAATGCAAAAATCGTTGAAGGATACCCTGCAGTTATGAATACTTACCAGGGACAGCTTAACGATGAGCAGATTAATGCGATTATCGAATACATCAAAACATTGAAGTAATATGGATACAGCAGAATCAAGTTCTACATCTAAAAAAATCCAGGTCCAGCGGTACAAACCCGATGACAATCCTGAAAAGCACTATTTAAATGAGGAAACGGGTCTGTGGTCTTGGCTAACAACGGTCGATCACAAGAAGATCGGCATCATGTTCCTTGGAGCCATTACCTTCTTCTTTTTCGTTGGCGGCATAATGGCACTTTTGGTACGTACCGAACTCTGGACCCCTGCCAAGACCTTCATTGAAGCCAACACTTACAATCAGTTGTTTACGCTTCACGGGGCAATAATGATATTCTTGTTCCTTGTACCCTCGGTACCAGCAGCACTTGGAAACTTCATTTTGCCACTGCAACTTGGAGCCAAAGATGTAGCCTTTCCCAGGCTTAACTTGCTAAGTTTCTATCTCTATTTAACAGGAGCGGGTATTGCTATCTTTTCCATTCTCAATGGTGGAATTGATACCGGGTGGACTTTTTATACTCCTTACTCCTCCACTACCGGCGGTGCTGTAACAACGATGGTATTTGGGGTTTTCGTAATTGGATTTTCCTCTATTCTTACCGGCGTAAACTTTATTACTACCATCCATAAAATGCGTGCGCCGGGGCTAACCTGGGACAAACTGCCTCTTTTCTGCTGGGGACTTTACGCAACGAGTATCATCCAAATTTTGGCTACTCCAGTACTTGCGATAACCCTTGCACTTGTTGGAATGGAACGTATACTGGGAATTGGAATTTTTGACCCTGCAATGGGCGGCGATCCGGTACTGTTTCAACACTTTTTCTGGTTCTACAGTCACCCTGCGGTATACATTATGATTGTTCCGGGCTTTGGTGTAGTCTCAGAAATTATCACTACGTTCTCTCGCAAACACATTTTTGGATACTGGGCTATTGCACTATCATCATTAGCCATTGCCTTTATTGGATTCCTCGTCTGGGGACACCACATGTTCGTATCCGGTCAGGCATCATTAGCTTCTATGGTCTTTTCATTCCTGACCTTCCTGGTGGGTATTCCAACAGGTATTAAAATGTTCAACTGGACCGCAACCCTGTATAAAGGTTCGATTGATTTAAAATCACCGCTATTATATATATTCGGATTTTTCTTCCTCTTTTTAGTAGGTGGTCTTACTGGTATTGTACTTGGATCAATTGCCCTGGATGTTCACCTGCACGATACCTATTACGTAGTAGCACACTTTCACTTTGTAATGGTAGGCGGTATGGTGATGGCATTCTTAGCCGGCCTGCACTACTGGTGGCCTAAAATCACCGGCCGAATGTACAATGAAACAATGGCAAAAATTGCCTGTGGAATTATCTTCGTAGGATTTAATGTCACATTCCTTCCCCAGTTTGTAATGGGATCTCAAGGAATGCCACGACGTTATTTCAACTATATCGAACAGTTTCAGCCGTTCCATCAGGTTTCCACTATAGGATCATTTATTCTGGGGCTTGGCTTTCTAATGGTGTTCTACTATTTGGTTAAATCACTCTTTGGTGGGCAAAAAGCTACCGCAAATCCATGGGGAAGTCGTGCTATGGAATGGCAAATAAATACACGACCGCCACTACACAACTTCCATCATATACCCGTGATAATTAACGGTCCTTATGATTATCACAAGCCAATGGAAGAATTTCAGTTAGGCTTAGCAGAATCTCCGACCGACGGACACGGCCAGGAAAGCGATCTCGAAGTAACAAGCGATGGCAAAGAAATTAACGCTGAGTAACAACGTATTAACCTGAAAATCATTAATTACTGATTATGGCAGATCATTCATCTTCCACAACACATTCACGATTTTTTCAGCATCATTTTGTGGATGCCGAACAGCAGTTCCAGACTGCAAAAATGGGAATGTGGATATTTTTGGTAACAGAAATTCTGATGTTCGGCGGACTTTTTGCTGCCTATATCGTATTCCGATTATGGTACCCGGATCTATTTACACAGGCTTCAACAGAGCTTAACACTTTTTGGGGCGGCGTTAACACCGTGGTACTTATTGGGAGTAGTTTAACCGTTGCTATGGCCATCAAGTCGGCTCAGCTAAACCAGAAAAAGAATATCGCAATTAACCTGGGAATTACACTGGCTCTTGCCGCCGTGTTTATGGTTATTAAATACTTTGAATGGACCCACAAGTTTGAACTGGGTATTTTCCCCGGGCAGTTCTATGACTTCGGAGGTATTGCACATGAAAAGGCAAACGTATTCTTTAGCCTGTACTACCTGATGACTGGCTTACACGGTATTCACGTGTTAATTGGAATGGGATTAATGGGTTGGTTACTCTGGAGATCATTGAAAAACCATTTTGACAGTGAGTACTACACCCCCATTGAAATTACGGGTCTATATTGGCACCTCGTTGATATCATTTGGATTTTCCTCTTTCCCCTGTTCTATCTAATTGAATAATAACTCAAAATACTTTACAGCTCATGAGCGGACATCATATATCCACAGATAAAACTTTACTTGGCGTTGCGGCCGCATTGCTGATGCTAACAATACTTACCGTTGGAGTAAATTATATCCACATACCCGCTCCATGGAATATCATCACAGCAATGGGTATCGCTGTCGTTAAAGCAGGACTGGTTGCACTATTCTTTATGAATCTTTACTGGGATGAACGATTTAATTCCATACTGTTGGTGGCAGGGTTAGCCTTTTTTGGACTGTTAGTGGGACTTACACTTTTGGATACCCTATTCCGTGCTAATGTTATGCCTGCTTTCTAAGAATACGATTCATACTATTATAAATACTAAAAAGCCGATCGGATTCTCGATCGGCTTTTTTTATTAGTCTACCTTCTGGTTTGTAAAGGAACCTTCCTTTTGTATACCTCAAACGGATGCTCAGCTGAATACAGTGTTTTGTGCAAAATATTAATGATACTGCTAGAAATCTTCCCAAATAATCCATCCAAAACAAAATTTACACTCTCAGAGGGGTAACAATTTTGAATATAAATCAGTACATTTGCATCTGATAAAAATACGGATTCGACAATGAAATCAACAACAGAATATTCCCTTTCAAAGCTTTTTGATACCCAACAAATAGCGGCTTACTATGAGCTTACCAAGCCGGGTATTACCCTTACGGTATTAGCAAGCATGCTGATCGGATTTGTATTGGGATCAGCCGGACAAATTGATTACATCACTCTTATTCACGCCACTCTCGGAACTTGGCTAATCGCATCTGGCACAGCAGCACATAATCAATTTCTGGAATGGCGATACGACGGCAAAATGAAACGGACCCAGAAACGTCCTGTTCCTGCAAGTAAAATATCACCCAAGAAAAGCGTATTATTTTCCCTCACATTAATCACCCTTGGACTACTTTATTTACTACTTGCTGTTAATGCCGTTGCGGGATTAGTCTCACTACTGACGACCCTTATCTACTTGGGAGTTTATACGCCTATGAAGCGTATTTCGGTTGCTAACGTATTCATTGGCGCAATACCTGGGGCACTACCCCCAGTAGGTGGCTGGGCCGCTGCCACAGGCCATCTGGGAAGTACTGGCATGTGGCTGCTGTTTAGCATCGTATTTCTATGGCAAATTCCCCACGTAATGGCTATTGCCTGGGTCTGCAAAGATGACTATAGCAACGCAGGTTTTCAGATGCTTCCCAAAAATGATCCCAAAGGAATTAAAGCAACAATTTTAATTGTGGGATGTTTAGTTGCCTTACTACCGGTTTCATACGGTCTGTATCATATTGGAATGAATAGTTGGATCTACTTAATCGGGGGGCTTTTAAGTAGTATTGTGTTCCTATATTATGGGCTTATTTTCGCCAAAGATCGTGACAAGCCTTCCGCCAAAAAATTAATGTTTGCCTCATTTGGTTATCTGCCTGTCATCTGGGCATTTGTTATTATCGATATTCTGATCCTGTAATTATTTTCCAGTTCTATTCTAATCCTGAAAGAAGTTTTTAGCGAAAATCCGGAGAAGTAATTACCTTTATAATCATGAGATATCCAATTATACTTCTTCTTATTACAGGATTTTTAGTCAGTGCATGTGGATGGAATTTGAATGCCCCGGATGATGGGAATGGAGGAACTGACCCTGGTGATGAAACGCCCTATTTCGAAAACGTAAGCTCTTCTAATCTCCCTGATGGGCTAAACCTTCAAACAAACGCTGCTAAAGCCATTGATATTAATAATGATGGCAATTCCGATCTTGTCTTGGCTATTGGGCTTCAAAGCAACAAGATTCTCATAAACAATGGTAACGGCCTGTTTAGCAATCAAACCTCCGATCGTTTGGCAACACAAAATTTAAATTCACAAGATATTGCCATCGCTGATTTCAATACTGACGGGAATATCGATCTCTTCTTCCCAAGTGAACTAAATCAATCCAGCGAGCTTGCAATTAATAACGGCTTGGGGGTCTTCTCGGATTTGTCGAACCGAATTCCGGTAGCCGGCAATTTTACCTCCGCAAAATCGCTCGATTTCGATAATGATGGATCAATGGATTTATTTATCGGAAATCGTGGGCAAAATATCCTGCTCGAAAACAGCGGAAATGCTTTTTTCAATAATCAAACTGCACAGCGCCTTCCACAAATCCTGGATGCTACATTTGATATTGCGGTTGGTGATATCACCGGTAATAATCTGCCTGATTTATTAACAGCAAATGAGGGGCCTAACACCATGCTTATTAACACCGGTTCGGGCTTTTACTCTAACCAATCCGGGAATCGCATTCCCTATATTAATGGCATTGAGGAAAGTCAACACGTTGCACTTGCTGATCTCGACCAAGACGGCGACCTCGATATCTATTTCGGCAATACTGGATTCCAGGAAAATTCTAATCCCCAAGATCGTATCTTGATTAATAACGGACAGGGATTTTTCTCAGATCAAACCTCTGACCGATTACCAGCAATTACAACCAACACATATGACGCCGAACTAAAAGATTTAGATAATGATGGTGATCTTGATTTGATCGTTGGTAACTACAATGGAGGTTTGCGAATACTTATTAACAATGGGAGTGGATATTTTTCAGATCAAACCGCCGATTGGTTGCCCGACAATTACAATCCCCTTGTTTTAGATCTAGAAATCGCTGATTTTAACAATGATGGTCTACGTGATATGTACATTGCAGTCCGTAATGGACAAGACCAACTCTTGTTACAGAAAGATATAGATTGATATTTTATTTATGACAGATTCTTTCTGTTTTTATTCATAGATCGGTGGATATTTGGCCGGATTAGCTTCACTCATCAGGGCATAAACCGCCTCAAAGATATCTTCTTGGTTAGGCTTCGAGAAGTAGTCTCCGTCAGAGCCATATGCAGCACGGTGCTCTTTAGCCGTCAGGCACTGAGGTTCAGAATCCAGATAGTAATATCCTTTTTGATCCTGAATCACCTTATTCATCATAAAAGCTGAAGCACCTCCGGGGACATCCTCATCCACAAACAAAATGCGATTGGTTTTTTCGAGGGATTCCACAATATCATGATTGCGATCGAATGGTAACAATGTTCGCACATCAATCAGTTCAGCAGATATCCCAACCTCTTTTAATTCCGGCAGTACATCTTCACAAATATTACAGGTAGATCCGTACGAAACGATTGTGATATCTGTACCTTCAGAAACCACTTTAGGAATACCAAGCGGTACTGTAAATTCCCCAATATTTTCTGGCAGATCTTCTTTCAATCGATAGGCGTTAAGCGGTTCTATCATCAGTGCCGGATCATCCCCTTGAAGCAGCGTGTTATACATTCCCGCAGCATCGGTCAAATTGCGTGGTACACAAACATGCACACCCCTGATTCCGTTGATAATCATCCCCATGGGCGATCCGGTATGCCAAATTCCTTCGAGGCGATGACCGCGCGTTCGCACAATAAGGGGCGCCTTTTGTCCGCCCATACTTCGATAGCGAATGGTGGCAAGATCGTCGCTCAATCCCTGGAAACAGTAGAGCAGATAATCCAAATACTGGATTTCAGCAATGGGTCGCAGTCCACGTAATGCCATGCCAATACCCTGACCGAGAATGGTAGCTTCACGAATACCGGTATCACTTACGCGAAGTTCCCCATATTTGTCCTGCATGTTTTCGAGTCCCTTATTTACATCGCCCAGCTTTCCGGTATCTTCACCAAAAACCAGCGTTTCTGGATATTTTTCGAACAACCTGTCAAAATTATCACGCAATACTACTCGTCCATCCACACTTTTCGGATCATCACTGTACACAGGTGGGGTTTCTTCTATATTCAATGGAGACTGCTCACCTTCGCTATACAAGTGGCTGTCATAGCGATAGCTATTGGCCTCTTTACTTTCTTCCAGCCACTGCTTCAGTTTTTCGCGTGAAGAAGTATTTTCCTCCCGCGTTAATCGCAATGCTTTACGAACTCCCGAAACGATGTATTTTCGCATCGGTACAATGGGAGCCTTCATATCCTTTATTAATTTCTTCAGCTCCTCGGGCTTACTACTCTCAGAAGCCAGATCTTCAATTAGGGCTGTTACCGTTTCAAGCTCTTCCTTTAGTTCTGATTTAAATGAGTTCCAAGCCGCTTTTTGAGCTTCTTTAACTTCTTGTTCAGCTTCTTTTTCAATTGCTTCAATCTCCTCTTCCGAAGCGATATCCTCTTCGATCATCCAACTTCGGGTCTTGTTGAGACAGCAATATTCCTCCTCCCATTCCAAGCGCTCATCAGACTTATAACGCTCATGCGACCCAGAAGTAGAGTGGCCCTGCGGCTGTGTTACTTCCTTAACATGAACTAACACAGGTACATGTTCTTCGCGAGCTATCTGTGCAGCTTTTTCGTAAGTCTCCATAAGAGCTGGATAATCCCAGGCATTTACTTTCAAGATCTCAATGCCCTCCTGCTCATCCGTTTGCTGGAAACCCTTTAGAACTTCAGAAATACTTTCTTTTGTCGTCTGATATTTTCGCGGCACCGAAATTCCATAACCGTCATCCCAGACCGACATTACCAAGGGCACCTGCATGACCCCGGCCGCATTGATAGTTTCCCAGAAAACACCTTCGGAAGTACTGGCATCCCCGATAGTACCCCATGCAACTTCATTTCCTCCATCCGAAAATTTTTGAAATTCTTCTTGTTCTAAAAGCGAATCATGATTGCGATATACTTTTGAGGCTTCGGCCAATCCCAATAAACGCGACATTTGGCCTGCAGTGGGAGAAAGATCCGGCGACGTATTTTTCATCTCGGTCAGATCTTTCCAACTACCATCTTTATTTAGACTTCGCGTGCTAAAATGCGCATTCATCTGACGTCCGCCGGAATGAGGCTCTTCCTCAACATTCGCATGGGCATAGAGTTGGGCAAAGAACTGCTGCACCGTAACCTGATTGATGGCCATCATAAAAGTTTGATCACGGTAGTAGCCGGCACGGAAATCTCCCTCCTTAAAATATTTTGCCATTGCAATCTGCGGCATCTCCTTACCATCACCAAAAATGCCAAACTTTGCCTTACCGGTCAGTGTTTCCTTGCGTCCCAAATAAGAAGCTTCTCGACTTTTAAAAGCTAATTTATAGTCGCTTAAGATTTCTTGCTTCTGCTTTTGAGAGTAAGACATATCTGACGATTTCTTCTCCTTTTTTGTCTTTGTAGGTGCCATAATATCCGTTTTCAGTTAAAACTTTTGCAGCAGTATAAATTATTTTCAGATAGTTATTGTAAAAGCCTACTCCATAAAACCGCCTTTTGTCATTTTAATGGGATCTAATGCCTGATCCAATTCTTCATCACTTAAGTCTGTCATCTCACGCGCCACCTCTTTAACCGGACGATTTTCAGCAAATGCTTTTTTTGCAATTTTTGCTGCTTTATCGTATCCAATCAGCGGATTCAAGGCTGTTACCAACACGGGATTTCGTCCAACCATATCAGCAACACGCTCCTTATTTACACTCAATCGAGAAACAGATCGGTCCGCCAGGTTGCGCACAGCATTTCCTAAAATATTGACTGATTCTAATAAATTATGAGCAACAACCGGCAGCATAACGTTCAATTCAAAGTTACCTGATTGGCCAGCTACCGTAATAGCCGAATCGTTACCAATAACCTGAGCACAAACCATTGTAACAGATTCTTCAATTACAGGATTTATTTTGCCCGGCATGATTGATGAACCCGGCTGCAGTGCTTCAAGATGAATTTCTCCGATTCCACTGTTGGGACCGGAATTCATCCACCGAAGGTCATTACCAATTTTCATTAATCCGGTAGCAATAGTTTTTAACTGACTGCTTAATTCCGCAGGCGCATCAACCGTTGCCTGAGCTTCAAAATGGTTTTGGGCTTCACTTAAATCGGCATCAACTTCTTCGGATAGAGCTTTGGCCATTTCTGCACCAAAATTGGGATTGGTATTTAATCCCGTTCCCACTGCTGTTCCACCCTGCGGAAGTTCAGTTACTCGGTCCAATGCTGATTCTAATCGCTCAACCCCAAGTTCCATCTGCCGTGCATATCCGTCAAATTCCTGTTTAATTGTTACCGGCATGGCATCCATAAGATGCGTGCGGCCTGTTTTCACAACATCAGCAAATTCTTCGCCCTTTTCCTTGAATGCTTTTTTCAGATGTTCGAGAGCAGGAATTAAATTGTTCTCTACAGCTAATATAGCTGCAATACGAATTGAGGTTGGAATAACATCATTGGAACTCTGTCCATAATTCACATGATCATTGGGATGTATATCGGTATTAATATCATCTCCCTTAAGCTCATTCGCCCGTTTTGCAATAATTTCGTTGGCGTTCATATTGGTGGATGTCCCCGATCCAGTCTGGAAAATATCGATGGGAAAATCCTCGTCAAATCTACCTTCTGCTACCTCCGATGCCGCTTTTTGAATTGCCTCTGCAATACCTTTGTCAAGTTCACCCAAATCCGCATTTACTTTTGCAGCATTTTTCTTAACCAATCCAAGTGCCTCAATAAATTCTCGGCTGAATCTTACACCACTTACCGGAAAATTGTCAACAGCGCGCTGGGTTTGTGCACCGTAATAAGCATCTTTTGGCACTTTAACTTCTCCCATTGAATCGGTTTCAATACGATAGTTGCTCATAATACTCGATTTTTTAGTCAGAAATTCTTTTCAATGTCACAGAAAGTATGTTCTGCGCAGGCATTCAAAGGTAGGAAATTTTTCGGAAATTTCGGAGTCTGGAGGACAGTAAAATTTGCTCCGAATCAGATCACCATAGATCCACAGGAGAGCTGAAATTGATGCTATAAATCCTTCTGGTACATCCTATAGGTCTTTTCAATATTGGCACCCAACTTTTCGGCAACCCTAATCATATTTTTATTGGATTCTAAAACCCAACTCAACTCAGACGAATTATAACCGACTTCCCTGCCGTTAATTATCGCCTCTTTATGAAGCAAAGCATCAATACCTTTGCCTTGGTATTCAGGAACAACCCCCATTAAGGCTGTACGAATTTGATCAATATTTCGACGGTGCCAAAGCAGTTTAAAAATTCCGGTTGGAAACAACGTGCCGTCGGTATGCTTTAAAGCCTGATTTAAATCCGGAAGGGCAATTGAAAAGGCTACGGGCTCACCATCGATTTCGGCGACATGGGCCACTTTGGGATCCAGAATAAGTTTTAGATCTTTGGCCAGTTCTTCCAACTCTTCTTTTGAGAGCGGAATAAAACCCCAATTTTGTGACCAAGCCTGGTTAAATATATTTCTCACAATTTCCACCTCTTGATCAAGATTTTTGGTATCAATCTCGCGGATCTTGAGTTTAGGCAGGCGCCGGCGGACAATCTCCTCAGCGCGATAAATACGGTCAAGGGTTACAGTAGCCTGAGTTACCCGAAAGGCATACATATCCATTTCCTTTTCAAGTCCGGCAGTGGTAATTAAATTATCATAGTAAGGCTTGTGATACGGCATCATGAAGCTGGGCTCGTATTCAAAACCATCGACCAAAACACCGATCTCATCCATCATGCTCGGATTTGCCGGACCCAAAACGTCCGTATGTCCACGCTGCTTTAGCCAGTCGCCTGCAACCTTGAATAAAAGATTGGCCACCGACTGATCATTGATACATTCAAAGAACCCAAAAAAACCGGTCTTGTTATTGTGGTGTTCATTATAGCGACGATCCTGTATAGCGGCTATTCTTCCACAGGGTTTGCCATCCTGCTCGGCTAAAAACAGAGCAATATCACCATTTTTATAAAATGGATTATTTTCAGTATCGATGAGCTTTTTCTGCTCCATTTTTAATGGAGGGATCCAGTTCTCATCATCAGCATAGTGCTGATAAGGAAAGTCAATAAATTGCTTACGCTCTTTTTTAGTAGTGGCAAGCGTAATACCATTTATTCGCTGAGTGGTTTTCACAACTTAATCCATTTCGAGAAGTGAGTGACCATTCTGATCAATAATACCTTGCTGAATACCCACTTTGCGGAAGGCCTCAAGAATTCGATCTAAATGGTCATCCGTATGAGTTGCCATGTAGCTTGTACGGACAAGTGATTGACCGCGTGGTACTCCGGGTGGAACCACTGCATTCACATAAACACCAGCTTCGAAAAGACCTTTCCAAAACTTAAAGCAGTCCATCATTTCACCAATTACCACCGGAATAATTGGCGTTTGACTGCTCCAAACGTTAAAGCCCATATCGCGAAGCGATTCCCGCATATAATTGGAAATCTCATCCAATCGCTCCAAGCGCCAAGTTTCATCCTGTAATATTTCAAGCGCTTTAAGAACCGTTGCTACATTCGCAGGAGGCATAGACGCACTGAAAATATGTGCGGGCGAATTGTGTCTAATATATTCAATTACTTCATGATCGCCGACCAGAAATCCACCAAGCGAAGCAAATGATTTTGAAAATGTTCCACTAACCAAGTCGACCTCATCCAGTAAATCAAATGTTGAAGCCGAGCCACGGCCACCCTCACCAATTACACCAATAGCATGGGCATCATCGAGATACAGCCGAGCATCAAATTTATTCTTCAATCGAACAAGGTCCGGAACATTTGCGATGGTCCCCGACATCGAGAACACACCATCACTAACAATAATTTTACCGGCATTTTCGTCAGCCCGGTCCATCAACATCTCCAGCTGTTCCATATCATTATGCTGAAAACGCATCGTCTTGGCATTCGAAACAAGTGTACCCGTTACAATACAGGCATGATTATCTTTATCGGAAAAGATCACATCTTTACGACCTGCAATAGTCTGAATCGCACCTTCATTGGTTTGATATCCCGTGCTAAACAACACACAGGAATCCTTGCGCATAAACTCTGCTAATTTCTCTTCAAGCTCGATATGCAAATCAAGCGTACCATTCAAATATCGGGAACCCGTACAACCCGTTCCATAAACCTTTAAAACCTCAGTAGCAGCCTCAATAACACGGGGATCATTTGTCAATCCCAAGTAGTTATTAGAACCGGCCATAATAACTTCGCGACCGTCAATCTGAACTGTTGTACCGTCGGTAGCTTGGAGAGGCTTAAAGTAGGGATAAAGACCCTCGGATTTTATTTCCTCGGCTTTGGTAAAATCGTAAGCCTTGGCAAAAATATCGTTTGATTTTACATCTGATTTAGAATCAGCCATTCGTTCCATTTTTCGGCTTTTAAAAAAGTGCTTATCGTTGCAAATATACTTCCATATTAACCATCAATCAAATTATCAATAAGATAATATTAATTGGGGTTTCCTGGAGTATATCTGTTGATTATAGTTTGAAAAAAGTCAATATACTGTTCTGCTACATGCTTCCAGCTAAATTGCTCTTGCACATAACTACGCGTTTGCTTCGAAAATTGTTCCAAATTATTAGAAAGAATACTATTTACTGTTTCAGCAAATTGGTCAGCATCACGAGTTGGTACCCGATATCCGTTTTCACCCTGGGCAATTACATCCTTTATACCTTCCAGATCAGCAGCTACAGCAGGGGTTCGTGCCATGTTTGCTTCGAGCAACACAATCCCAAATCCTTCCATATCGCCTTCTACCGGAATGTTTGGCATCACAAAGAGGTCGGCTGCAGCATAAGCCTGATTCAATACCTCATCAGGTTGTCGTCCCAGCAAGAAAATTTGATCTTGGTATTCTGATTGATCAACTGCCTCATTAATATTATCAAACTCCGGTCCATCTCCCACCGTTACATAAACGATGTTATCATCCAACTTGGGCATTACTTCGCGTATAAACCATTCATGTCCCTTGCGTTTAACTTTTCGCCCAACCGTTAGTAGCATAAACTTATTTTCCAATGGTATGCGAAAATTTTGTTGTAATCGATTTCGGGATTCTTTTTTATCTGGAAAATTGTTCAGCTTTTTAAAATTAAATCCGTTCGGCAATGCTACTCCTTTTTCCGGATCCATTCCTCGCTTGATGCATTCTTCCCGCGTTGCTCGAGAAACAGAAATAACACCGTCAAGGTTTTTAAAAATCTTTGGCACAAACCATTGATAAATTTTAACAGGCAGAGTGACATCACGTCCATGATTAATCGTAATCATAGGTACTGAAACTTTATCCCGAATAAAGTAGGCTAGACTGGCCGTTACCATCGAAGAAAATACCACTACATCGGCATTGTATTCACGAACCTTATGGGGTAGTTCAAACAAGTTTCTAAAAAGAAAGGCAGAAGTATGTAAAGCTATTTTACCATCTTCAGATACGTTAATTGTATCTGTAATAACTTCCACTTCATCTTTGCGCCTGAGTTCGTTTATCAACTGCTGACTTACACGCTGCATACCGCCTACATTTTCAAGGATTTCCCCTTCCGGCGGATGTGTATGAGAGACGTATAAAATTCGCACGGTCAAAAAATTAAACTAAAATTTGAGGGTGGGTTGAGGTTCGTTAAGAGCTTCCCGGTAATTATCCAATAACTTATTGTTTACATTTTCCCAAGAATAAGCCAGCGCTTTTTGACGCGCTGCTTTACTCATTTGATCCCAAAGCTCTTGATCGTTTGCAATATCAGCCACGCGTTCCGCAAATCCCTGTGTATCACGGGGAGCAGCCAAAAATCCGTTTACCCCTGATTCGACCAGTGACCGGCTTCCCGTAGCATCAGCAACAACGCACGGAAGTCCACTCGACATCGCTTCGAGCGTTACGTTTCCAAAGGTTTCAGTTTCAGACGGAAACAAAAACACATCACTGCTGGCATAGGCGCGACTCAATTCATCACCGGTAATAAATCCGGTAAAATGTGCTTCGGGCAACATATGCTCGAGCTCCTTCTTGGCCGGACCGTCACCCACAATCATTGCTCTAATATTGGAATGATCTTGCTGCAGTCGCTTCACGGTATCAACAAAAGTTTGGAGATTTTTTTCCCAAACCAATCGAGAAACAAAAGTTACAACTTTATCGTCATCGTCAAAGCCAACCGACCGGCGCCATTCCATATCCCTGAAATCAGGGTTAAACTGATTAGTATTTACGCCGCGAGCCCAAATCCGGATACCCTCATCAATGCCTTCCTCGTTAAGCTCATCAGCCATCGAAGGCGACGGTACGTAGATATGTTTGCACTGACTATAGAACCAGCCAATATATTTCCAACCCAACAGTTCCAACATATCCAGATTATAATACTTCAAATAACTGGTAAAATGAGTATGATACGAGGCCACAAGCTGGATATTATTGGCCTGAGCCCACCGCATGGCACGAAATCCCAACACATCGGGCGTAGCTAAATGAATAAGCGTAGGCTCGAACTCTCGAAGTCTCCGCTGAGCTTTTTCGGGAAATCCAACCGTAATACGATATTCTGATCGTCCCGGAACCGGAACCGAGGGCACGGACACAAATTCTCCTTTATGATCAATGGCCGGCTCATCAACGGTGGGGCCAAAAACAATCACCGGAATGCCTTTTTCTTCTAAAAACCCAACCAATCTATTCAGAGTCAACGAAACACCATCCTGAATGTGGTTGTAATTCCCGGTAAAGATGGCAACTCTAAGTTCTTTCATAAATTTTCCAATACATCTTTGATATTTGTATCTTAATAACTGTTTTAAACTTGAGATGTTTTGACGATCACAGTTTAATTTAGGCCCCAAATATACAAAATTTGATGAAAGCCTTCGTAACCGGCGGCACAGGTTTTATTGGAAGTCACCTGGCCGATACGTTAATTGATTCTGACGACTATGCTGAGGTACGATGCCTCATTCGCAACAATGAAAAATGGCTTAAGGACAAGGATTTTACTCGTGTTCACGGTGATTTGGATGATCTGCCTGTGCTTAAAAAAGCAATCAAGGATGTAGATGTGATTTTTCATATTGCCGGACGTGTAAAAGCACCTTCGTACGAAGAGCTTAAACATGCCAATGTGGATGCCACTGAAAATCTCCTCCGTATCGCCCAAAAAGAAGGCGTACCCAAAATAGTCGTCCTTTCATCTTTGGCTGCGGCTGGCCCCAGCGAAAACGGACCTGTTACCGAAGACAAGCCGATGAATCCTATAAGTAATTATGGGAAATCAAAAAAAGAGATGGAGGAAGTTATTCACGAGGTATCAAATGAAAATACCTCTATTACTATCTTGCGTCCACCCGCTGTTTATGGTCCGCGCGAAGATCAGATTTACAGCTTCTTTAAGATGGTCAATAAACGGATATGTCCCATTATTGGCGATGGTGAACATCCCAAAATTTCAATGATTTATGTGGGCGATGTAATTAATGGGATTTTAAAAGCCGTGGATCAGACCGCCAAAGGAGTTCATACGTATTTCATATCCGGGCCGGAAATTCACACCTGGAATCAAATTCGTGGAACTACTTCTAAAGTTTTAGATAAAAAAACGTTACCCATTTATGTAAAGCCCAAGCTTGTAAAAACTATCGCGGCCACAGTTGAAAAAGCTGTATCATTTTTTGGGATGTATCCCGTTCTTAACAAGGAAAAAGCAAAGGAATTAATTTTAGAATGGACGTGCTCTCACGAAAAGGCACACCGCGAACTCGGCTATACCCCACAATACTCACTGGGCGAAGGGATTTCGCGTACCATCCACTGGTATCAAAAACATCACTGGCTATAAATTTATGAATAACAAACTATTCACTTTTTTTGTCGGATTAATCTTTTGTATTGCGATAAATGTTCAGGCGCAACCGACCCTGCAAAAAGATTTCTCTTATGTATTAGAAATTCCATCAACCATAACGGTAGGTAGTTCAGCTGCCCATATTTATGTTCTGTCTGACAGCGAAGGAATGGCTGTATTTCGCACTCAGCAGGATACCCTGCAATGGCTCTACTCATCCACCGGCATGGAACAACGGGGAAATACGATGACGGCAGATATTCGATTCGCTTACCTTTGGGGCGACAGCCGCCGGCTAACTGTGCTGGAACCTACTTCGGTATTGGGAGTTTATTCCTCCACGCTGTTGCCTGCTAATCCCCGAGACGCTAAACGGATTGACAACAATCTGTATGTGGCTCTCGGTAATAAAGGACTTGGAAAACTTTCACTTCGTACACCTGCTGCAGTTGATTCTACCATGGATTATATAGAGCGTTCCCGCTTGAGTAGAGAAAATATCATTGATCTCGAAGCCTCGAACGATCAGCTTTTTGCACTTTCATCCAGCCAAAAACTCTATGATTTTGATTATGAGGATGAACAACTAACGCTGGCAAAAGAGCTGAAGCTATCTGAAAATATCAGTAAGATATTTTTGATTGATAACACCGTTTACGGCTCAGACCATGATGGTAATATATACGAGTTCGACAGGTCTGGCAATACATCACAACTTGGCGGTATTGACGAACCCGTAGTTAAAATAGAGTCTTGGAAAAACTGGCTCATTATTCAAGGAAGTTCTAACAGAGTATGGACCTCATATCAAAATAGAAGCCCCAACTTATGGAAAGAAGACAAAGACGCCGGGAACTACTTTACAGTAACAGACGGTAATCTATGGATTTCAGAATATAATAAGCTTAGCCGAATAATAACCTCGGTGCCCGGTGGTTCTGACAATGATGTAAGTACAGAGTTTAGCGAAACATACTCCGGTGAAATTGCTTTAAAAGATATTTCCAATCAGGTAGTTCCACATACAAAATCACTGTTGTTTCCCATCAGATTTGAGCAGGATATTCCTGCAAATGCAGTGCAGGTTTCTTATCAATCTAATAATATAACACATGCCGAAATACGGGGACAGAGTTTTTATTGGCAACCTACGGCCGACGATGTTGGCAATCATCGCATTAAAATTATCGCATCAACTAACAGTGGTAAAACGGACAGCACAAGTATTGATGTTGAAGTCACATCATTTAATTCACCGCCGCGGTTTGCTCCTATACGAACGATAAGTATCCCCATCAATGAAGAATTCTCATTACCCATTAAAGCAACCGATCCTGACGGTACCGACAGAGAGCTGGTTCGATATCTGGGCGTAGACTTGCCCGAAGGTGCATCTATTAATGAAAAAACGGGAGAATTTACGTGGTCCCCTACTCCGCGCCAAATAGGAAAGAATGAATTCCGTGTAATTGCAACCGATCAGTATGGGGCGGCAAAATCGACTGACATCACTATTAATGTTGTTGAGAATCCCCGCAGCGAACAAACCGACAATTAACGCAGATCATTTTAATTTTTAGGAAGTAACAACATTGGATAAGGGTACATTTCAAAACCTTTTGTTGGATTGGTACGATCAAAACAAACGTGAGATGCCTTGGCGCGACTGTGATAATCCCTATAAAATATGGGTCTCCGAGATTATGCTACAGCAAACCCGCGTGGATCAGGCCACTCCCTATTTCAATCGTTTTATGGAGCACTTTCCCACAGTACATGATCTGGCCGAGGCTGATCAACAAGAAGTGCTTAAAGTGTGGGAGGGGCTCGGATATTACAGCCGCGCTCGACACTTACATGCTGCAGCAAAGCTTGTAGTTGATGAGTTCGACGGCAAGGTCCCCGACAACTGGGATGACATCACTGAACTCAAAGGCGTAGGACCTTATACGGCATCGGCAGTACTGAGTATCGCTTATCAAAAAAAGCACGCTGTTGTGGATGGAAATGTGATTCGGGTACTAAGTCGGTACCTCGGCATTGAAAATGATGTTCGAAGTACATCCACAAAAAATACTATACAGGATGCTGCTGACGATCTCATTTCTGAAGAACGACCCGGTGATTTTAATCAGTCAGTAATGGAATTAGGCGCAACTATTTGCACGCCTTCTAATCCCGATTGTGAAAAATGTCCCATCCAAGCAAATTGCGTAGCCTACAAAACAGCAAAAACCGAAGAGATCCCTTATAAATCATCCGCGAAGAAACGTCCGCACCATAATATCGGCGTGGGTATTGTGTTGAATGAAGCTGAAGAAGTTCTTATTGCCCTGCGACCAGACGATGCGATGCTCGGCGGTATGTGGGAGTTTCCCGGCGGCAAGCAGGAAGAAGACGAGGATGTGGAATATACTGTAAAGCGCGAGCTTAAAGAAGAGTTAGATATTGATGTTTCAATTTCGAAACCGTTTATGAAGCTCGACCATGCGTATTCTCATTTTAAAATTACACTGCATGCTTATTTATGTGAATTGGCGAATGGAACCCCCAAACCGAAATCGAGCCAGGAAATCCGCTGGATTGCTATTGATGAACTGAAAGACTACCCCTTTCCAAAAGCTAATCGAAAACTTACCGAAAAACTGATGAATCTGGATAAAGGACAGCAGGAACTACAGATATAACTCTATGTCATCCCGAACTCGTTTCAGGATCTTTATTACCTTATCCTTTAGAAGCTGAAACAAGTTAAGCAAGACCATTTATATCAAAAAACTATCAATGCCACCAGAGCTTCAAAAACGATCACCCGAAGAAATTAAAGAGCTAAAATCCTTTCTGGATAATTGGGTGGAAAAAATCGAACAGCCCGATTATGTCGATGATGATCCCATCCTTTTTATGCACGCATTCAATCAAAAAGAAGACCAGCTTTTAGCCGGATTTTTCGCAGCTACCATGGCATGGGGACGTCGTGATGTGGTTATTAGAAAAGTGCGCGATTTTTTGGACCGAATGGATAATCGTCCCGCCGACTTTATTGCCAATTTTTCTGACCGCGATGCTCACCGTTTCGAAGGATTCAAACACCGTACCTTCAAACCTATCGATATGAAATGGCTGGTGAAAATTCTGCAGACCATTCTACGGGATTACAATTCTTTTGAGAATTTCTGGGGATATTGCTATCAAAAAGCTAATGAAAATAACAGACCGCTGATGTCGGTCTTTCACGAGCAGTTTTTTGATCAGCATCCCGAAGCACCGCAGCGCACGCGCAAACACGTATCCAATGCTGATAAAAAGAGTTCCTGCAAGCGACTCTATCTCTTTTTGCGATGGGCTGTGCGAGATAAGAGTACCGTAGACTTGGGATTGATGAACTTTTTACCGCAATCAGAATTAATGATCCCTCTCGATGTACATGTTGCACGACAAGCACGGGCACTGGGGCTTCTTTCCCGAACCTACAACGACTGGTGGGCGGTGCAGGAACTTACTGAAGCGCTTCAGCTGCTGGATCCCCAAGATCCCGCTAAATACGATTACGCGCTGTTTGGGCTAGGTGTTAATCAGAATAAAATTCCTGAAGAATTCATCAAAAATCCGGTAATGTTGGATTAAATTTTTACCCCCCCTTATTTTTATTATAATATTGATTAATTAATTATCAGGCGTTACTAACTCCCTAACAACGCATTATGCAACCCTACAAAGCAGCTCTACTCTCTTTACTATTCCTTTTTACAATTGCTACTACTTCCGTTACTCATGCTCAAACAATTTATGAAGATGATCCAGGATTTTTCACTCCGGTGGTAGAATCACTATATCTGCAAGGCGGCATTTTTGAAGATACGCAACTTATTGGTCCGGCTGTTGGATATCGATTCAACAACCGATATGATCTAAGCCTGCACACCGAATTGTTAAACACTGAAACAGGAGGATTAGTAGGTGGTCGCAGCATACAACTTTCTATTCTTAATTTTGGAATCACAGTGGGGCAAACAAATCACTGGAATAATGGCTTACTACTCCGAAATGAAATTTCTGCTTATCAAAGTTTTAACTTAAACCTCGAAAATTATCAAAGTTTAACCGATCCTACCTTAACCTCCATACTTGGTTTATCATCATTGTACAAACCACTCTCAGTTTCTGAAAATATTACATTCATGCCCAATATCGGGATATTAGCAGGAATCGGGGACTATCAACCACCGGTCTCGTCAGGAAACTTACGACAGGGATTTGACGGCTTCGTTGCTGGACCACAGCTGGGCTTGGATACAAAGTTTAACATTGGCAAATCATTCTCTATTACAGCCAAACCACAATATCGCCTTCGGTATAATTTTTCGGATGAAAACTCAGTTGGTACGTTGACATTCAACGTCATCTTTAATCTTTAGTACCAATGCGCTCAATATTCCTCTCAATCATTTTGTTAATGGGTTTTACCATTGTGCAGGCGCAAGTCGTTGAAGATGATATGATACCCAATGCCCGTCTCGGAATTCATCTGAATGGCCACCATAATTTCCAACTCAATAGCGTCAGCCAAGATTACGCTCAATCACAAGGTATTAGTTTGTCGATTTACGAATATGATCAATATCCAATTGGTATTGACTTTATACTTTTTAGAGGATTTCACTCCTCCGTAGACTTTTTATATGGATTCAGCATTTTCCGCGCCTTCATAAACAATGATCAGTACCGCCTAAAAGGTGGAGTCGGCTTAAATCGTTTTGCAGTCAATGATTACAAACGGGAATATGAGGTGGTCGGCGGAGAAATTGAAGATCAATTTCCGGATTCGATTAAACCTTATCTCGAACTGGAATGGCAGTTCACACCTTTGGTGTCACTCCGTGCTACAACAGGATACCGACTTTCTAATGGTAATTTTGGTACCGTCACTGAAATAGTAGACCGATATCCGAATGGAGAACCCAAGCGCATTAACGTGTCAAATGATTTTAGATGGTACGGCTCTGGCTGGGAATTTGGAATAGGAATAGACATCCAACTTTATTAGAAATGATACTCAAATTTTCTTTGTTCTAAGTATGTACATTTACAAAAGAATCCTTATATTTCGCGTCCGAGAATTGAAAGTAAAATAATTTACAATATATGGTTGGAGTTAAAGTAAAAGATAACGAAAGCATTGATCGAGCTGTTAATCGGTTCAAAAAACTGGTTGCACGTTCACGAATTCTCAACGAGTACAAAGAGAATCAGCAGTATACCAAGCCCTCGAAAGAACGTCGTGAGGCTTTGAAGAAAAGTATCCGTGAACAACGCAGAAGAGAGCGTAACCAGTATTAAGTATATTTTTGTAATTTTTAAAAAGCTCTTTAGTTAATGCTAAAGGGCTTTTTTTATCGCTGATGAAATATTTGCAACACCGCTGGTTTCCAGGTCTTTGCTATCCTGCACGGCATTCGATTCAGGGATGATAGCATGACCAAATCCCAATTTGTTGATCTCGGTAAGCCGGTGATCAATTTTATTTACCGTGCGCACTTCTCCTCCCAAACCAACCTCTCCCAAAAACGCCACTTTATTAGAGATGGGTTTATCCAGGAAACTGGATACCAGCGCCATGGTTACCCCCAAATCAGCCGCCGGGTCATTTACTTTTAATCCTCCCGCTATATTCAGATATACATCTTGTCCCGAGAACTGATATCCACCACGCTTTTCCAGAACGGCAAGCAATAGCGATAAGCGGCGATGATCAAAGCCTGTAGCCGTACGCTGAGGGGTTCCATAGTTACTGGGCGTCACCAATGCCTGCACCTCTACCAAAAGCGGACGAGAACCCTCAATCGAGCAAACTACGGCATTGCCACTCACCTTGCTGTTATACTCCGAAAGGAACAGCTGGGATGGATTTAACACATCTTCCAAACCCGATTCTTTCATTTCGAAAACACCAACTTCTTGCGCAGGACCAAATCGGTTTTTGATACTACGCAACATTCTGTAGTTGTAATTGCTATCCCCTTCAAATTGCAGCACAGTATCCACCATATGTTCCAGCACGCGTGGACCTGCAATAGTCCCCTCCTTCGTAACGTGACCAATTACCAAAGTTGTAATATCCTGTTTTTTAGCCAGCTGCTGCAACAACGCAGCACACTCCTTGACCTGTTGTATACTGCCAGCCATGCTCGTCAGCTCTGTACGGTATACTGTCTGAATTGAATCCACGATCAACAAATCCGGATCCAGCTTTTGTGCTTCTTTTAGCACTTTATTTATATCAGTCTCCGTGTAGATGTAGAAGTTATCTGAACTGACACCCAAACGTTTTGCGCGCTGTTTAATTTGTCCCGCAGACTCTTCTCCTGCACAATATAATATTTCTAAATCGGGACGTGCTTTTCCAATTTGCAGCGTGAGTGTACTTTTCCCAATCCCGGGATCACCGCCGATTAATACAAAAGAACCGGAGACAAATCCACCGCCGAGCACACGATCAAATTCCTGAATATTACTCATGAACCGCTCTTGGGAATCCGAATCAATATCATCGAGCTTTTGCGGAGGTTGAGAATCTTCAAGCCCATCCACTTTTCCTTTATGTTCTTTCTCGGATTTTGTCTTGCGCTCTACTTTAAACTCCTTAAAGGTATGCCATGCGCCACAATTGGGACAGTTCCCCAACCATTTGGTAGAAGTGTGTCCACAATCTCCACAAACATACTGTATTCGATCTTTAGGCATAAGTAGTCGTTTATATTAGGATGGTAAATCACTCTCCAGTTTTTCTTCTGCAGCCTCATCACTCAGGGTGTCTACCATAGAACGATTGATGTACCAGGTTGTCGCCATCATTCCCAATCCAATACTGATATAGTAACTAATTACCCGCCAGGCAAAAACAGCTAATCCTATAAAAGCTTTTCGATCCATAAGCGGCCCTTGAAAAATAGCGAACAGTCCCTCAACCCCACCACTGCCGCCGGGGGTAGGCATAATCAGGAAGGCCAGATTCATCGCTAAACTTCGCAAGACTGATAAAATCACATCAGCCGGGAGCAAACTAAGTACAACGATTGTAGGCAACGCAATTCTGCATAACCACGACATAGTGGACAGAAAAAATGCTTTGAGCAAAAAACTTTTCGGCTTCTTGCGGAGCTCGAGGGCATATTCAACCAAGTTATCAACTTCACCTGCAACGGTATCTTTCCATTTTCGTAAAAATGGAAGTTTAAATAACCAGTTTACGACTTTTCGAATAGCATTGGGATTTTTGAGTACTCCATAAGCCATCAAGCCTGCATAACTTAGCAAGCCTATATAAAGTAACATCATGGAAGCATGACCGATAAATCCCGTATTATTGGGCACGACCTCGAAGAAAATCCCTGAAATTAATAGAATCGGTACAGCCATTGCGAACCATAGCTGATCAAGGAGCAGGCTATAAAGCATAATGGCCGAAGATTGTCCAAAACTAAACCCCTCTTTGGTTAATGCATAAGTAGCCATGGGAGCTCCACCTACAACTGATGGCGTAATTGAGGAGGTAAAGTCCCAGCTCAGCATTACCCTGAAAGATGCCATCCAATCAAGTGCTTTTTCGGATAAATACCTGATCTTTGCAGCCGAAAATCCCAATCGCATAAAAGAAACCACGATTGCGATAATGATACCGGGAAGCCGCTTAGCCTTAAGATGAGTCAACACCCCAGGTGTGTAGGTTAGCCAAATGACAAATGCCATTGTTGCTACACTTAGCCCAATAGAAATAAAGAGATATTTTTTGGAAAAATACCGCTTTGGATCCTCTTGTATTTGCTCTTCTTTATTAGACAAAAAATTAGTTCTACAGTAGAATTAAATATCTATTTTTATCTCTGACAGATATAATATAAATCAATGAAAAATAAGAGAGCTACACCATAAAATGAATTCAAACTGTTTTTACTTCATAAAAAAGGCCTTATGGAAAATTCCATAAGGCCTCAAAAGTAGGCAGACTTGTTATGCTACCGTAATATTGTCATCAAGGTAAACATCCTGAATAAAGTTCAGCAATTGAATGCCTTCATCCATTGGACGTTGAAATGCCTTACGCCCACTGATTAATCCCATACCGCCTGCACGTTTATTAATTACAGCAGTACGGACTGCTTGGGCAAAATCGTTCTTCCCAGAAGAACCACCAGAGTTAATCAGCCCCGCGCGGCCCATGTAGTCATTAGCCACTTGGTAACGTGTTAAATCAATAGGATGATCACTAGAAAGCTTATCGTAAATATCTTCGTCCAACTTACCGTACGAAGAATCACCCATATTAAGCGCCTTGTATCCCCCGTTGGTAGTTGGCTGTTTTTGCTTGATAATATCGGCTTGAAGTGTTACTCCAAGATGATTCGCCTGACCGGTAAGATCAGCCGCAGAATGATAATCTTTACCATCCACCTTAAATGCCGAGTTCCGGGTATAGCACCACAAAATCGTAGCCATACCCAGCTCGTGGGCTCTTTCAAAAGCTTTTGATACTTCTTGTATTTGCCGATTAGACTCCTCAGAACCAAAGTAAATAGTTGCCCCGACTGCAACAGCTCCCATATCAAAAGCCCGTTCAACCGATCCAAACATAATTTGGTCATACGTGTTGGGATAAGTCATTAGCTCGTTGTGATTAATCTTTACAATAAAAGGAATCTTATGAGCATATTTGCGCGCTACAGATCCTAACACTCCAAATGTAGATGCTACGCCATTGCATCCACCTTCAATAGCGAGTTGAACAATCTTTTCCGGATCAAAATAATCAGGATTAGGGGCAAATGAAGCTCCGCCCGAATGCTCAACTCCTTGATCAACAGGTAAAATAGACAGGTATCCTGTTCCTCCTAATCGACCATTATCTAACAAAGTTTGCAAACTTCGCATTACACGCGGATTTCTGTCAGATCCACCTAGCATATCATCAACATAGGTTGGACTGGGCAGGTTAAGTTTTTCTTTTGGAATGGTTTCGCACTCGTGTGTTAACAGATCTTCTGCCTCATCACCAAGCAACTCTTCAATACTTTTTTTTGCTAAAGCCATAGCGTAACTCCCGGGTTTAACTAAAATTATTCTTATTTAAAGGGTAATTAATATAAGTGATTCAATATGAAATGACTAGTCAACATTGTAAGCAATATGTTTCAAAACCTCGAAATTTCGCCCTATCGATGTTCAATAAAAAAATCAATATCTTTATCAGTTATTTGAAGGAATTAAATAAACAATTTTATGAAAATAGGCGACATCAATCTCGGTAATAAACCCATTCTACTTGCTCCAATGGAGGATGTAACAGACTCTCCATTTCGTACTATTTGCCGGAGAAAAGGAGCCGCGGTTGTATATACCGAATTTATCAGCTCGGAAGCCATTGTTCGTGACAACGACCAGGCACTACACAAAATGGATTTTACCGAAGAGCAACGTCCGTTTGGCGTGCAGATCTTTGGCGGACGTGAGGAAGCTATGGAAGATGCCGCCCGGACAGCCGAAGAAGAAAATCCCGATATTATTGACATCAACTTTGGATGCCCGGTTTATAAAATCGCTAAAAAGGGGGCCGGAGCTGGATGCCTACGTGATCTTGATATGATGGAGCGTATGGCCGCTAGTGTTGTTGATGCCGTTAGTGACATTCCGGTAACCGCCAAGACTCGTCTCGGCTGGGATGACCAAACGATTAAAATTCGTGAAGTTGCACTGCGCCTTCAATCTGTTGGTATTAAAGCTCTTGCTATACATGCCCGAACCCGTTCCCAAAAATATAAGGGAGATGCGCGCTGGGACTATCTGAAATATGTGAAAGAAACACCCGGCTTGGAGATTCCCATTATCGGCAATGGTGATGTTACATCCCCCGAAGATGCGAAACGCATGTTCGATGAAACCGGTGTTGACGGCGTTATGATCGGACGCGGTGCTATTGGAAATCCATGGATTTTTGAACGATCACGACACTTTATAGATACCGGTGAACTGTTGCCCGAACCCACAATCGAGGATCGTATTGACTTATGTGCCGAACAATTACAACGATCGGTCAACCATCACGGAGAGCGATACGGTGTTATTATCATGAAAAAACATTACGGCCAGTACTTAAAAGGTATCCATAATAGTAGGCAACTCCGTGCCGAGATCATGAAAGAGTCTGAGATGGAGCCAATTATCGATTTGCTTATGAAGTTCAAAGAGCAGGAGATGTTCGCAGTGGCATCGTAGCTTCTCCAAAGAACTACTAAGATCAGCTGAGTAGTTTTCGCATCATTTGGGCACTTTCTACCGCATTACCACCCGGATTGTTGAAGTAAATCTGTGCATCACGACCTTTATCCAATTGCTTTTGTACAATTTCTGCCCAAGACTCCAAGTCCGACTTTTTGTAGGAATACCGGTATCCCGTGAGTCCGTGAAACCTGATATAGATAAAATCTGTGGTAGGCGTACAATCATCGGGAAATTCTCCTGAGCTCTGCCAGACAATAGCGGCATTTGTATCTGACAGCAAATCATACACCTCCTTATTTAACCAAGAAGTATGCCTGAATTCGAAAGCAAACTGCTGATCATCGGGAAGCTTTTCCAAAAAGCTTTCGAGCCGTTCTGTATTCTTTTTAAAATTCGGAGGAAACTGCCAAAAAACAGTTTTGAGTGTATCTCCCAACAACCGCATGCGACTTAAAAATTGATTTAATGGCTCATTAACATCTTTCATCTTGTTATAGTGGGTAATCCGACGATGACCTTTTACTGAAAATCGAAAATCGTCTGCAGCCGTTTCCCTCCATTTATTTACCGTATTTTCTGATGGGAGGTTGTAATACGTAGCATTGACCTCTACAGAGTTAAACTGTCCGGTGTAATATCCGAGATAATCTTTTGGGGAAACATCCTCTGGATAAAAGCCACTCCAGTTTTTATATGACCAACCGCTGGTGCCAATCAATAAATCAGGCATAATTTCCACGATCTAAGATTTCTATTGAATCAAAATCATCTGTTTATCGTAAAGGCCAAGGTAAGAATCCTAAAAAATCGGAAACAAAATGTTTAACAGAATCCTTCGACTGCTTACTACCAGCATCAATGCTTACAGCTTTTATTCCAATCCGTTAAGATTCTTTATCAGTATACTCTGTATCGTTCTAGTGCCCTACCTTACTTATATATTTTGGGGATCTATTATAATCGTAGCGTTGGCAATAGCAGGATTATATTTCATTTACAAGGTCATTCGAAGTTCTATTGAGAGCAGATCTTCGTACTACTGATCATTATTTACGGAGGCTGATTCCGTTTTTTTTATCAACTCAATAGGCAACGGCTTAGAAGCTTCTCCTGTATAAAAAGAGACATGGGGAAACGGAATTTCAATTCCCTCTTCATCAAACCGTTTTTTGATCTCTTCCTGTATAGTATTTTTCAGGAAAATCCATTCGTCAACGGGAGCCCAAATTCTGAAATCAAGATCAATGGATGAAGTACCAAAGGCCTCAAAAATAATTTGGGGCTCAGGCTCACTTAACGAATACTGATTTTTTTCAGCTACCTCCAGCAAAATTTCGCGTACTTTTTCGATGTCTTCTTTATAAGCTACTGACACTTTTGCACTAAACCTACGGATGGGGAATCGAGTCAAATTAATGACCTGTGTTTTGATGATCGTCTCGTTGGGAATACGTACGAACATATTATCGAACGTTCGCAGCTTTACGGATAGCACATCAATTGACATTACAATTCCAATAGTCCCACCCACATTAATAATATCATCCACCTTGAACGGTTGTTCAGCAATTAAAAACAAACCGCTGATAATATTGGAAACGCTCGTCTGCGAAGCAAAACCAAGTGCTACTCCTACAATGCCCGCACCCGCCAGCAGCGGAGCCAGACTTATGCCCAGCTGTCCCATTACGGTAATAATCATTAAAATAACACCGGAGTAAAAAACCACTTTGCCGGCCAGCATACCATAATGGGGGGCATATTTTTTGGTAAAAAAGCGGCGAGCCCATCCTCGTAATATCAGTAAAACCGGAATACTTATAACAATAATCAGCAGCACTTTTATCATCTGATGTACTGTTTCTTCCGGCAAATAATTGTAAATATTAAATAGATCCATTGGTATAAAAATAATTTAACGATCAATCAGAACTGTATCTTTAAAAAAACGTTTAAATGTTCGGGTAGCTAAACTCTTATGAACCCGTTTCCGTGGTTTTGTAAGCAGCTGTTTTTTGGTGATTCCCTCGGGAAGTTTACCCGTCATAATAACTTCACTGTGCAGATCTTCGCCCTGATAGATAATCTCTGTTTCATCGGCCCACAGCTCGTTATCATGTTGGTACATGCTTAACCGTTCTACCCGAAAGCAAAAATTAGTAAAGGTAAGTTCTTCATCAGATTTATTGACAATTTTTATCGGGCAACTCACCAAATGAGGTTTTTTGTCTACGTGAGATAAATCTCTGCGTGCCTTTGTGATAGCATGGTAACAAAGTTCTCCCTCAGTAAATGTACCAAACCAGGTTCGCGACAGCTTTACCGCAGGCAGTTCGATCAGTTGATAATCATTATTAGTCAGCGATATGCGGACCCAGATAGGAATACGCGTAAAAATTTGTATCCGGGTTTCAGAACTTACTTTTAGGCTAAACTCCGAATGAACAACTAAGGGTTTATCAGGATAAGCGGGGGAAACGGTAACTTCCGGAGAACTATTTTTATGTGCCCAACGCGACCATTCCACATTTTTGGGAGGCTTATCGGAGCTGACTTTTCGTTTAAGTTCATCATTATAAACATGGGCAATCCATACCTCTTCATTCCTGTATTTTACCCACAGATGCAGATCCCCAATAGTAATATATTCTATCTTATTTTCTGCAAGCGATCGTTTCCCCCAAATCTCGTGCTCCATATATCACTGTCTTATTAAATAGTTTACATTTCCGGTGTTATAACATCATTACCCATAAACGGTTGCAACACTTCAGGAATTTTGATGCTGCCATCTTTTTGCTGGTAGATCTCCAAAATAGCTGCCACGACGCGAGGTAATGCCAGCCCGGATCCATTGAGCGTATGTACAATTTCGGTATCACCATTTTCTTTCCGGCGACGGATCATCATACGTCGTGCCTGAAAGCTCCCAAAATTAGAGCAGGAACTTACCTCCAGCCACTGCTGCTGGCCGGGGCTCCAAACCTCAAGATCGTACTTTTTGGATTGAGTAAAGCCCATATCTCCTGTGCACATTAACAGAGTACGATACGGGATATTCAGCTCTTCCAGCAGCGATTCGGCATGTTCGCGCAGGCTTTCCAGCTCATCATAAGCCTTTTCGGGATGCACAATTTTTACCAACTCAACCTTGTCAAACTGGTGCAGGCGATTTAATCCACGCACATCTTTACCGTAAGACCCGGCCTCACGTCGCCAGCAAGGCGTATAGGAGGTATAATAGAGCGGAAGATCGTCATCTTCTAAAATCTCATCGCGATGGAAATTTGTTACCGGAACCTCGGCCGTGGGAATTGCGAAAAACTCATCCCGTGGAATCTCATACATCATATCTTCTTTGTCAGGGATTTGTCCCGTACCACGCGCCGAATCTTCATTTACAAAATAAGGTACCTGTAACTCGGTGTACCCAGCCTCGGCAGCTCTGTTCAAAAAGTAGTTAATCAGTGCACGCTGTAACCGGGCCAACGGACCTACATAAAAGGGAAAGCCCGCTCCCGTTACTTTGGCACCACGATCAAAATCAATCCAACCTTGTTCCTCGACCAGTTCCCAATGTGGCTTGCGCCAATCTTCTTTATCAGGATCTCCCCATGTTTTAAAAACCTCATTATCGTCTTCGGTTTGTCCCACCGGTACCGATTCGTGCGGCACATTGGGTATTTTAAGCAACAGATCTTTACGAGCCGTTTTAAGTGACCGCAGCTTATCTTCTTTTTCCTGGATTTGCTCCTTAAGCTCGGTGGTATAAGAAATAATGTCTTGGGCTTCCTCCTTTTTACCCTGTCCCATCAACTCACCAATTTTCTTGGCCTTTGTATTGCTCTCATTTCGCAGGTTATCTGTTTCCTCCACCAGCGAACGCCACTGTTCATCAACACTGATAACTTCATCAACAATCTGGGGATTCTCCTCCCCCTTATTCTTCATCGCTTGCTTAACTAATTCAGGATTATTTCTGATATAGGTGACGTCTAACATCGAGTAATTTATTTGAAATTTCGTTGATAGTTTGGCTAAAGATAAGGGAGTTTAACGAAAGGTTTGAATCCAAAATATTTGTAAAAACTTCTTTCTAAAACCATCAAAAAATCTTGTTAAAACTCATTCTTAAAGTTTGAAATCCTAATTAATTAAGGTTATTTTTAAAAAATAGTAGAAAATTAAGGATATTTTACAGATTATGGCTCAAGGATTAGATGAAATTGATATTAAAATACTAAACCATCTGCAAAAAGATGGACGATCACAGCGCAATAAACTCGCAGAAATTGTTCACCTGTCAGTTCCTTCTGTGTCAGAACGGATGCGCAAACTCGAAGAAAAAGAGTTGATACAGGGGTATACTGCTCTTCTCGATTCCAAAAAGTTCAAATTTGACATTACAGCATTCGTATTTGTAGAGGTAGATGGCTCGGATAATTATCCTATCTTTATTGAAAATGCGGTGGCAGAACCGGAAATTCTTGAATGTCATTCTATAACCGGTGACGGTTCACACATTCTAAAAATTAGAACCGAAAATACATCCTCATTCGAACAGCTGCTTTCAAAAATTCAATCCTGGGATGGGGTAAGCAAAAGCCGATCAAATGTAGTGCTCAGTAGTTTTAAAGAAACCACTGAGCTGCCTATTGAAAAGACGATCGATCCCAAATAAATTTTTTCTGCCGCATATTGATAAATTCCATATTACGCTTTCTTTTCGTTGCGCTTTTACTGCTTGGGGTTTCACAAACAGAGCTATACGGTCAGTCAACACTTGGTGTGGCTTGGGATATTCCCGGTGACATAGACTCTGCCAACACACAGCTACAGCAATTTCATGAGCTTGGCATCTCAATTCTGGAAATTGATAGCCCCCCAACATCAGAAGTATGGAATCAAATAGACAGTTTGGGATTCAACATATATGGTAACCTTAATATTAATTTTCCCATTACCCATACGTTCGCCCAACCTGACTCAAGTCTCGTTACCCAAATAGAAAAAAACGCTACAAGTTACCTTTCACAATCCTCGGTAAAGGCAATAGGTTTATTCAACTACGGTAGCGTTTACAATCCCGCTTTCTGGAAGGCGGCTGTATCGTTTGCAGAAAAAATCAAGCAAGCCAAAAAATTAGATTTATATCACAGAAGCAGGGCCACTCCGCTAACAGATAGTAGTGTGGTTTCATTTTCAATTGTCGATGTTCCTGTAACACCCAAAAATTTTGATTCTCTACCTGTTTCCCCTACAAACACCGACAGCTATTTTTATTATGACCCTTCGAATCAAATGAAACCCTTTGTAAGACCTTTTAAAAGTTTTGTCTTAGCAGTTAATCAATCCAAAAACAATACTATTTTCGTAGACTCGGGATGGCTTCTTATGATGATCGAAGAACATCCTCAGTTTACAGACATCTTACAGAGTCTTTCCTCAAAATCAGAAATGGTTTTTCCTCTCCCAAACGAAAACATTCCAACACCAGATAACACCGCTCTGCCTATGGTCTTGCTCTTGTTGGTCTGGGGAACCGTGGCGCTGCACTATAATAGTAGCCCGTTATATCGCAAGTCATTATTCCGATACTTTACAGCTCACAAGTTTTTTATTGATGATATTTTCAAGCGCCTGATCCGCTCTCCGGTACCCGCTATCATCATCATTTTGCAAAATGCACTACTCCTATCAATATCCACATTTGCGATATTCTCTATATTACTTTCCCCAATTGGGCAACAGGCTTTTTTCTATCATTTTCCCAGGATTTCAATAGTTGGTAATAGCCCGATGTCAATTTTTCTGTGGACTTTTTTGCTGGTCTCACTCCTTTCCTTTCTTAGTATAATCTGGCTCTATATTAGCCATAAGAAAATAAAATCATTTACACAGATAGCAACCGTTTTCGCATGGCCGCTACAGCTTAACTTTCTATTTTGTACCGGCGCAATAACTTTCTTTTTAGCATCAGGATCTGGAAGTGCAACACTCTTTACAATCTTGGCTCTGCTATTATTCTTGATAAGCTACATCTTTACAGCACTGGACATCAGCCGATTTGTAAGATCTAAAACCAAGTACCTGTTTAAAACAATTATCCCCTACACAATAATAATTGCAGGACTCTTAGGATGGCTTTTTACATATGATCAGTGGATGGACGCTGTAACTTTGGCGCTAAATCTCACATGATCTGTTTTCGGAGACGGGCAACAGGAATATTTAGCTTCTTGCGATATTTACTGACCGTACGACGTGCTACTTTATATCCTCGCTCTTTAAGTTTTTTAACGATCGCCTGATCGCTGAGCGGCTTTTGTTTATCCTCATTATCAACAATATCCTGCACAGCATTCTTCACCTCTGTACTTGAAACTTCTTCCCCATCCTCTGTTTCAATACCTTCGCTAAAAAAATACTTCAACTCAAAAACGCCAAAATGAGTTTGTACATACTTGCCGTTAACTACACGCGATATGGTCGAAATATCCAGATTTACTCGTTCCGCAATGTCTTTAAGGATCATCGGCTTTAATCCCTCACCATGCTTAAAAAAATCTTCCTGCAGAGCCACAATGGTTTTCATCGTATTCATCAACGTATTTTGTCGCTGACGAATAGAATCAATAAACCACTGGGCTGATTCTATCTTGTTCTTGATAAATTTCTTTGTCTCCTTGGTCTGCTTGTTGGACTTTTTCTTCTTTTTAAGATCATCCCACATATCTTTATAACGCGGAGAAATTCTCAGCGGAGGCACGTTTCCATTATTGAGCGTGATTACAAAATCACCCTCTTCTTCTCCCTCAACATCCCCCTTTTCTGCCGGCTGATAGTAAACCTCAAAATCAGGTTCGATATAGTTAGAGGTATCATCAACCGCAGTTCCTACGGCACCGGGCTTGGGATCCAGACCAGTCACACAATCAAAAGCCGTTTGGAGTTCCTCATCATCGATATCGAGCTTCTTTTTTAGCTTCTTAAAATGTTTTTTCTCAAAAAGATCCCAGTGATCACGCAACATTTTGATAGCATTATCACGCCCTTCTTCATCATCCATCAATTCAAGTTGTACAAGCAAGCAATCGCGCAAATCACGTGAAGCAATACCCGGTGGATCCAATCGCTGAATCTCTTTACGTACCTTCTCGACTTCCTCCTCGTTAGTTAGCGTCCCGTGGTTGAATGCGATATTATCAACTACAGCCTCAATTTCACGGCGGAAATACCCATCCTGATCCAGCGAACCCAAAATCTGATCCGCAATCAATTTCTGTTCTTCATTAAAATCCAGCAGACTAACCTGCTGTTCGAGTTCTTCCAGTAACGATTCGTGGTAAGGGTTTGGCAAATCGCGCCAGCTTTCATCACCGCCTCCTCCGGAATAGCTCGACCCTCCGCTGTAATTTTCGCCGTCGTACTCTGTATTTTGCATATACTCATCCCAGTCGATCTCCTCATTTTGATCAACGGGTTCCAACTCCTCCTCTTTCTGTTCCTCCCATTCCGTTTGCTCCAACTCATCATAAGAATCTTCCGGCTCCCCTTCTTCCAGCACCGGATTCTCCTCAAGCTCATCTTTAATACGTTGCTCCAACGCCACCGTTGGCAGCTGCAGCAGCTTAATATACTGTATCTGCTGAGGAGACAGCCGCTGCTGTTGCGACTGCTTTTGATTCATTTGCTGGCCGGTTTTAATCATAATATCGCGGCCTCATCATTTTGAATTCTCATTTCTTTACATCTTTCTTCAAACTCATCATACCAATCTTCTCCATATCGACGGACAAGCGGTTCTTTTAAAAATTCAGACAAATAAATATTCTCTTTTTTTCCTTTTATGCAAGCCGCCGAACACAATTTATTGACGTATTCAAAATTAGCATACTCTTTTTCGCCCACTTTCTTCAGTCGGATGGGATACAAATGACAACTTATCGGTTTTTCCCATTCTATGCGACCTTCAAGAAAAGCCTTTTGAATAGCACAATAGGCTACATCATTCTCGTATGTAACAAAAATGCATTCTTCATTATCACGACACGATAATTCTAAACCCTGTTTCGATTCTTGTACAATGCCCTGATTTTCAACCGTTTTACGAGCTTCGGGATGCAGTTCATCCTTCAAAAGTTCAAAAGCCTGTTCTAAATGGGGGAGCTCATCATCGGCAACGGGAGCACCAGCATCACCAACCACGCAACACGCCCCTTTGCACTTCGACAAATCGCATGCAAAGCGCTCCGTGGCAATATCATCAGATAATATGGTGTCTTGAACTCGAAACATTTGAAATCAAAATACCTTTTCTGACGACTAATTTAAAAACAGAATAGAAACAATAGTAGATTATAATAATTCAAAATTTTTGCCTGCCGTCTGACGGATAACACCCTTCAATTCGAGCTCCAAAAGCTTTGGCATTAATTTATGCGTTTCTGTTTCCAACTTCTCCGCCAAGTGATCAATGTGCAATGATTGCTCTGCAAGTACTTCACAAATGTTTGTTGATAGGTTATCTAACTCCAATGATTCCCATTTATTCTGCGAAGAGCGACACGTATCTACAGAATCTGATTTAGTCTCCTTCTTTTGGACATGAACATGGATTTCAGTCAAAATATCCTCAACATTCTGGACGAGTTTTCCCATGCCTCTCTTAATCAGACTATTACAACCAATGGCATTGGGATGACCTACCGGATGCGGAATAACAAATACCTCCCGATTTTGATCCAAGGCCGACTTGGCGGTAATCATGCTTCCACCCTCTAATCCTGATGCCACTACCAGTGTTCCCAAACTCATACCGCTAACGATCCGGTTTCGAACAGGAAAATTCCCCATCTCCGGAGCTGTTCCGAGTGGGAATTCAGAGATGATTGCTCCACCGGTTTCCACGATCTCTTTCGCCAATCCTTTGTGGTCGCTCGGATAAATCCAATCTATGCCTGACCCAAGAACTGCCACCGTTTTGCCACCCGCATTTACTGTAGCCTGATGGGCAGCACCATCCGTTCCATATGCAAGTCCGCTAATAATAGTTAAGTCATGGTCGACCAACTCTTTTGCAAATTTTTGAGCCATCTTCTTTCCATAGTTTCCCACGCGACGTGTGCCAACAATAGAGATGGCATCGGTATCAAGCACTGAGCGATCGCCTTTGATCCAGAGCATGAGCGGCGGGTCGTAGATTTCGCGCAGCAAATGGGGATAGTCATCGTCCCAGTAGGTCATAATTTGTGCACCGGTACGTTCGGTTTTTTCAAGAATGCGATCAACCTCATCCCACTCGTTGAAACCCAGAACTTCATCAGCCGTTTTGGGACCAATACCACGAATAGATTTTAGTTCATGGCGCTCAAGACGAAATATGAGCTGTGGATGTTCTACGGCTTGCAACAGCAAACGAATACGCTGCGCACCCAGATTATCCAATAGATGTAGGGCTACAAATTCTCTAACCGGCGGTTTATACGTCTTCTCTTGTTGATTCAACTTCTTGTAATTTCTCCCAGATGATTTCTTTAAGTTCATCTATATGGTAGTTGGTTGCAGACGAAATTTCAACTACCGGGATATTTAAATCAACTTTTTTTTCTTCGTCAAGCTCGTAATTCTCTTGTAAGTCCATTTTTGTAATTGCTAAAATGCGGGGTTTTTCCAACAAATCAGCCCGATACTGCTCCAATTCTTCAAGCAGTGCCTTGTATTCATACTCGATATCCTGTTGCGAGCTCACCATAAAAAGCAATACATTATTGCGCTCAATATGTCGCAAAAATTGAATCCCGAGTCCACGCCCGTCGTGCGCCTCTTCAATAATGCCGGGGATATCCGCCATTACAAATGTACGATAATCAGGCATGGTTACTACCCCAAGATTAGGTTGAAGTGTGGTAAAAGGATAGGAATCAATTTTTGGTTTCGCACCGGACATTGTTGAAAGGAGCGTACTTTTGCCGGCATTGGGGAAACCAACAAGACCTACATCAGCAATAAGTTTGAGCTCAATTTCGATCGCTCGCTCATCTCCTTCTTCGCCATCCTGAGCATGCTGTGGGGTTTGATTAGTCGCACTTCGGAAGTGCCAGTTTCCCAGTCCGCCTTTACCTCCCTCAGCTACTACAATTTCCTGTTCATGATCAGTGATCTCACCGAGACGTTCTTTTGTATCGGCATCATAAATCACACAGCCAAGAGGGGCTTCCAAGATCTCGTCTTTTCCGCTTTTACCTTTCTTTTTGCTGGGTCCACCACGCTCCCCATCATTGGCATTCACATATTTTCGATACCGGAGGTCAAGCAACGTATTCAATTGCTCATTTCCTTTTAAAATCACGTCACCACCGTCACCGCCGTCACCGCCATCGGGCCCACCTTTAGGTACGTATTTCTCCCGACGAAAATGAACCGATCCCGGTCCTCCGTCACCTCCGGTAACATAAATTTTTGCATAATCCGCAAATTGAACTCGACCCATACTATAAATTCTCTAAAATAAAATTACTCATCATTTTGTAGAGGTGCGTTCGCGTATTGCCTCCATAAATGGCATGACTTCTATTTGGATAATACATCGACTCAAACTGAACGCCTTCTGCCACCAATTCATTTACCAACTCAACAGAATTTTGAAAATGGACGTTGTCATCACCGGTTCCGTGTACCAACAGATAATTACCTTCAATCTGATCAGCATAGGTAATAGGAGACCCTTTCTTATATCCTTTTGGATTTTCTTGCGGGGTCTGCATAAAACGTTCAGTATAAATAGTATCGTAATACTTCCAGTTTGTTACCGGCGCTACAGCAATAGCTGTATCAAAAAGATCATTGGCCTGTGCCAGTACCAAGCTGGACATGTAGCCGCCATAACTCCATCCCCATATACCTAATCGATCTTCATCAATAAAATCATACGTTTCAGTTAGATAATTGGCCGCATCAATTTGATCCACAACTTCGTATTGACCTAACTTCTTATAGATCTGCTTCTCAAAATCACGTCCACGAGCACCCGTCCCGCGATTATCAACACTTATTACAATATATCCCTGCTCAGCAATATATTTGTGCCACATGGCACGTTGCCCTGAACTAAAACTCTTTGTTACCGTCTGACTTCCCGGTCCGCCGTATACATAAAACAGCGTTGGATACTTCTTATCAGGATCGAAATCAGAAGGCTTCATGATATACCCGTTAAGCGCAGCCTGCTCTAATGGAATTTCGATATAGTCTTTCGATGGCATTGCATATTCCGAAAGCCTTTGATCCAATACCTCATTTTCTTCAAGCATCCGTACCTGCGTACCATCACCTTCATGCAAGGTATAGGTTGGCGGATTCACGGGCGACGAAGTCGTCTTGATATAATATTCATAGTCACGACTCATATTAACGCTATTCCAGCTCTCACCATCACTCAGCTTTTTCTTCCCACTGCCATCAATATTAATGCTGTACAGGTGACGCTGCAGGGGAGATTCTTCTGTGCTTACATAGTAAATTTTAATCGAACTCTTATCATAGCCCAAATAATTTGTTACCTCCCAGTTACCTTTCGTAATCTGACGGATCTTCTCACCAGACATATCATACAGATAAATATGATTATAACCCGATTCCTCACTTACGTAGATAAACTGCTCTCCGTTTTCCAAAAATTTCAGATCGTCGTTTACATCTACCCAGGCATCCGATGTTTCTGTTTTGATGATCTCCGTATCACCGGTATTAACATCAGCCAGCATCAAATCCTGTTTATTCTGTAGTCGATTCATCCGCCGGATGGCCAACACCTCAGGATCTTTCGTCCAGTTGATACGAGGAATGTACTGATCATTCTCTGATCCCACATCCATCCACGTTGTTTTTTCTGATTCTAGATCGTATACGCCAATTTTTACGACCGCATTTTCTTCACCGGCTTTGGGATATTTAAAGCGCGTCAGTCCGGGATACAACTCTCCCCAATCCGTCATAAAAAACTCTTTCACATGAGACTCATCAAACCGATAAAAAGCAATCTTATCTCCATCGGGCGACCAGTACCAAGCCTTCGCGATACCGAACTCTTCTTCATAAACCCAGTCGGTAGCTCCATTTATAATATGATTAAATTTACCATCCTCAGTAATTGCTTTCTCTTGGCCGGTTTCCAAATCCACCAGATAGAGATTATTATCCTGCACGAAAGCAGCTTTATTTCCAGAGGGTGATAGCTGCGCGTATTGCTGCTTTTGATCGGACTCGGTCAGCTTTTGTGTTTCTCCGGTTTCAAGATCATACACAAAATAGTTCTCCCGCGTACTTCGGCGCCAGATCTGTTCAACATCTGATTTTATCAGAATCTTTTTTTCATCGGATGAAAACTGGTATCCCTGGATAGGTATTGGTTTGTCTCTACCATCAACCTGTAAATCAGAAGCTGAAACGAGAACCTCGTAATCATCTTCAAGGATGTTGTATTTCCGAAGTTCGATATCATTTTCCGTGCGCTCCAGAGCAGTATAAAACTGTCCATCCTGCATCCAGTTGACATTGCGTATTTCTTCCGGAGAAAACGTTTGATCAACCACATGCTCAAACGCAATTTGTTTCTTTTCCTGGGCCAAAGCTGGCTGAATCAACCAACCTATTGCAAAAAAAATGAGAAGCAGTTTTTTCATAATAAACTATCTTGTTACTAAGAATGGCATTCCTAAAATTCGGATTTTTATTCAGATATTCGTTTGGCGATAGGAAATTGCGCTATCGATTATTCTTAAATCAGATTTATTCCTCGTACTTGTGGAGCAGAATCTTGATCAGCTTTGTAAGCTTGCCTTTTATTTGGGGACGAGGTGTTATAAAATCCAGAAACCCGTGATCAAGAAGATATTCCGAGCGTTGGAAGCCTTCAGGTAAATCGCGACCAATAGTCTGGCGAATGACCCGCGGTCCGGCAAAGCCGATGAGCGCTTCCGGCTCGGCAATATTGAAATCACCAAGCATTGCAAAACTGGCAGTCACACCACCCGTAGTGGGATTCGTCATTAGTGAAATATAGGGCACGCCAGATTCTTCGAGCTGCGCCAACTTGGCTGACGTTTTGGCCATCTGCATCAGGCTCAAAACGCTCTCCATCATACGCGCACCGCCTGATTGCGAAATAATAATAAGAGGCTTTTCATTTTCCCGGGCATGATCAATAGCCATACCGATTCGCTCACCCACTACCGACCCCATACTACCACCGATAAAATTAAAATCCATGCAAGTAATCACTACATCCAGCTCGTTCATCTTGCCAATACCCACACGAACGGCATCTGTTTTACCTGTTTTTTCTTGGTATTCATCGAGGCGATCGCTGTATTTTTTGCGATCTTCAAACTCTAAGGGATCGGTGGGAACAATATCTTGGCCAATCTCCTCAAATTCTCCTTTGTCAAAAAGGAAAGAGAAATATTCATCGCTCCCGATACGGAAGTGATACCCGCTCAGCGGATCTACCCAGAGGTTATCCTCAAGCTCCCGTCGGTGCACCGTTTCCCCGGTTTTAGGCACTTTAACCCAAACACCTTCGGGCATTTCTTTACGCTGATCGGTCTGTATGTTCTTATCCTTACGTTTAAACCAAGCCATGTATGTCCTATTTCATTTTAAATGATTCACAAAAATAACGATTCTGCCTTGAAGCTAAAATCTTTTATTTATGTAGTATATTTGTCCAAAAACGATCTGACCCAGTTACAAGCTAAGGTTTTGTCCAAAGAATATAGCGTTTAGAAATAATCGGCTTGTTGTATGCCAATAGCTTCTAAAATTGGGATCATCAGCAAATAACACAACACTGCCCTCCCCTTCACTTCGAACTACAATAGCAGAAGTTCCGCTGACTTTTTCCAGGTTTTCTTCATTAATATATCCCCCTACAAAAGGCTCATCAACATACTGGGCAACCGTGCCGTAGGGATTTTCGCTTTGTTTCAAAAATAAACTACTATTTTTTATAAATAACTGTCGTCTATCTGGCACCCCAAAGGCAATCGGATTGGATGGATCGATATCAGCTTCCAAGATAGTTCCCGGAATGGTATTCGCTCTCCATCGGTCGGACTGTTCTTCGTAATCATAACGCTTTTTAGAACCGGTGGTATCTTCTTCGAAACTCTTGATTAAATCTTCACTGACCAATTCTTTTTCAATTGCCCACTCCGAGGCATCTTCATTTGTAATAAGAACACCTCCGGAACGTATCCAGCGGTTCAGCTTTTCCACCGCATCCTCATCCCAGTCACTATAATTACCATCAACAAGCACAATAGTATTATATCGCTGCAGATCAGTCCGGGGAAATTGTTGACTGCGAATTTTCGTGACCTCCATGCCCACATGTTTATTTAATAAAAACCATGCTTCACCGACCTCATAACTGCTGGTCCCTTCTCCCACTACCATTGCTACTTCAGGCTTGTCTATGGGATGAATATTTGTACTTCCCAGATCAATACCTGAGGGTGTCATTCCGGTTTCAACAGAATGAAATGTGACATTATGAGCCTCAGCTATAGAACGCAATTTCTGATAAAGTTCAGTGTGGTTCATATTTTGCTCACGCACTGATATTACAATGCTGCCATAACCAAATGCTTTCCTATTATTTGAAGTAATACTTGCTGTAAACGGTTTGTGTGCTACACGCACAGTCAGGTCTGAATCTAACATATCATACAAGGCTGGAGACGAATTATAGTCCGACCATTTTAGCAAATAGGCATAGTCTGATGATCCACCTTTAATTGTGCCATTACGTTCGGGAAGTTCGGTAACCTGATCTCCTTGAAAACTCTGGTAGTTATCCGACTCCAAGTCCTCATACTGTATACCATATCCATGCACCAGCGACCAGCCGGTAATATCATAAAATACACTATCTGGGAATGAGGTGTTGGCTTCAAAAATATCATGAATCACACGGTAATGAATCTGTTCGGCTGGAACTATATAACTGCTTCCGGCCTTAAATTCCTTGCCATTTTGTTCTATATCCGTATCTACCTCATACACATCCAGACGATGCTTGAGCATCAAGTCCAAAAACTTATGTGTTAGCGAAGGATCGTCAGAATCCCCAAAAACATAAGCTTTTGTAGGCTGCGAAGACGCTTTTTCAAGAGCCGATTGGAAAAAATCTTTCTGATAGTTAAAAAGCTTTTGTTTTTCATTTACGGCAGCACGTACTGTAGCAATACCCGTTTGGAGATGCTTGCGAATTGTTGATCGGAAAGTCACTTCTCCTGCATTACTTTCCTGAACTAATCCCCTCGAGCTACCTACTTCAAAGGTAACGCCTACCCCTCCTTGTATATCGGGATAGGTGGAACCGTAAATAGGAGAAATATTGTCAAAAACTTCCTTCGTCCAATACAGCGCCCCAAGATCATCAAGGGCCTCGGTTTGGTACTCTGCCAGCAGTGGATTCATTACCTCATAGTGATAGTCGGGAATAATGGGATTCCAGGTCCGAACCGGCTTCGTCGGCTCAAGGTAATACGTACTGTTGGTTCCCATTTCGTGAAAGTCGATCTGCACGTTGGGATACCATTGATGATAAAAATCGATACGATTTTCGCTCTCCTGCTGTGTAACAGCAAACCAATCGCGGTTTAAGTCATGCAAAAAATGGTTTGTTCTTCCACTCGGCCAAGGCTGATTGTGTTCGGCATCGGCTGGATCGGCAACCGGTGGAAATGATTTATAGCTGTTGTGGTAGTGCGCGGCGCGATCACGTCCATCTGGGTTTTGGGCAGGATCGATATGAATTACCGACTCATCTAAAAATTTCTGCGTTTCCCCGCTCTGGTTAGCAATTAAATAATAAGCCGTAAGCATCGCTGCCTCACCGCTGGAAGTTTCATCGCCGTGCACACTGTAATTCAGGGCAACAATAGATTTCCCCTCTTCGGGATCCAATGCGGGTACTTTCGGGTCGAGTAGTGTTAGGTGTTCTTTTCGAATATTCTCGATATTTGAATGGTTTTTCGATGACGTAACCGTCAGAACTACTTGCAGACGTTTTTCATAGGTCTCTCCAATAACCTGAAAGCTTGCCTTATCCGAAATGCGAGCCAATTCTTTTAAATAAGCCACTATGCGATCATGCCTTGTATAGTGAGTTCCAATATCGTAACCCAAAAATTGTGCGGGCGACGGGATCTGCTCATCAAATTCCGCCTCGTTCACTTCTGGAAAGTAGTAATCATTTTGGGCATTGGTATCAACCGGGAACAATATTGCAGCCGTTATTCCAAATATCGCTATTAGTTTTAATACCTTTTTCATAAATGATTTCATTTTCTAACTCCACTTTAATTACCCAAATTTATCTACAGCAATTTAGAAATCCATAGAATCTAAATTGCAAAAGATCTATTTTAATTCACCTGATTCGACGTGTAGTACTTTGGTTCAAACAACTCTGGATCTTCTTCCTGATAAAAATTAGAAAAATCGGCCTGATATAACCTGATGAGTGATTTGGCCGTTATTGAATCAACCCCAAATGTATTGGCCTTACTCAATATTTGCTGATCAATTCTATCTAATCCCGTACCTATAACGAAATCATCCTTTCTTAGCATTTTTTCGAATGCCTTTATTGGAATAACCTCGACTTCATCTTCTGTTGACAATTTCCCATCAGCACAAACAAACTGCCGGTGATATACATGCACGCGCCGAGCATCAATAATACTATGGATACGATTAGCTTGAGAATGTTTCTCAGTAATCTGCATTGCAAACGAAGCTAGCGTATTTATGCCAACCAAGGGTACCTCAGTTTGAAAAAGCAATCCTTTTACTGCACTGGCACTGATACGCAATCCTGTATAAGAACCCGGCCCCTCGCTTACCAAAACAGCATCCAGTTCTTTTATCTCAAAATCATACTCATCCTGCAATTGTTCTATAAAAAGGAAAAGTTGCTCGGAATGGGTACCCCGTTTATTGCTCCTTTGCTCATAAATGTTTCCGTTTTCATCACAATAAGCAACGGAGCATACATTAGTAGCTGTTTCCAAAGCAAGCAGCATTATTAAATTCCCTTCATTAAAAGATTTTTGTTACGACAACATCAACCTATATAATAATTGTTATTCTTCGATAAGCCATGAGCTGTTACTAAGCTCTACCCATCGGTTGTATAATTTATATAGTGACGGAAAATAATTGGCAGAAAAATTGCGCTGATCTATATTTATCTGATATCGGTAATTGAGCTGTCCGGTTGTATTATCATATTGTTCTACAAACTCAGCACCGGAAAACTTAATCGTTCGGTCATCATCAACTGCTACGCTATGGCCCTCAGGTAGTTCAATTGAATACGAAAGATCCAATTTTTCGGGTGCGTCAAGAGTGATGGGTAAATTACGATCAGGCCCTGAAAATGGATTTTCATTCCTGTATCCAACAACCATTGGACTAAAATTAAGACCATCGGTAAAACTCGTTGCGTAGCTCTCGATTTCAAAATCAGCTGTAATTGCTATCGGCTGTCCATATTTCTCTGCATTATTGACTACGATATCAGAGATTCTCATTTGTGGATATCCATCAAATAACGTTTGGCGCAAAATCTCACTATCACTGTTTCCATCCGCCTTCTTTTGGCGTATTATTTGAGCCGGATATCCCTGTTGCACAGCTTCTACTGTTCCCCGAAGCGTACCATCCCGGTCGAGCTGGCCATCAATTTGAACCTGTATATCAAAAAGGCTTTTATCGGGATTAATATCGATCCATTCGTATCCTTCTTCCCTGAGCACCAATCCGCGGCTGCCGTAGGTATCCACAGGAATTAATCCCGGCTGACTATACGGAAATCCGGCATCCATCAGGTATGATTTTCCACCAATTTCCGACCGGACCATCAATCCATTAAACTGATAAAAAGAGGGGAAATCCATGTTTATTTTACCTGACTTCCGGGTCGAAATTAAAACGGGATAAGCGTCAATATCAGCAGCCCGAAGCATAGCAACAAGCGTCTGATTAATAGCCGCCTGACTGGAAGGTTTGCCGGCCAACACCTCTTTCCCCGAAGTTTGGCTAAAGGCCGTATGCTGACCCGAAAAATTAATACGATTGTTCAAGTAGTGATAAATACTGTCCTGAACCTGACTTTCAGGTGCTCCATCTAACGACCCTGCTATTGAATCTCCTGCAGCTTCCGCTTTATTATTTCTTTCGATCGATTCCCAGGGATTCGTTTTATCCCGAATACGGGCTACAACAACTTCCCAGTTATTTTCGAGCTGTTGGCGTGGGATTCCAAATTCACTCAATAAAAATTTAATCTTACCCCTGTAATCATCCAAAGTAGATATATATGCCTCTTCTTTAAGAGCTGGAACATTGCTGGCCATCCAGCGTTCAGTGACAATGGGCTGCGGCTGAGGAATGGTAAACACTTTAGGAACTGAGCTGGTATCGGTATACACCACATCGTGTTTTATATTGCCATCAAAATTTTCGGTATACGACTGATATCGGAGGTATTTGGGATAAGTAATCGTAAGTTTAGCATTATCTGTAGGTACTTCGTGAGAAAGATAAAAATCAGGCAGCTCCTCGATATAACGACGTTCGATCGTATAACGATATTCAATCACTGCCCCATCCTCAACAGCAGGCATGGCAAACTCTTTGATGCTATATCGCGAATTGATGTTTATGGTACGAATATCCTTCTCGGACAATGCTGCGCGTTCACCGGACGGCAGATAGGTATAAGCCTCAAGTGAAGTAACGCGCTCCATATCGTTATCAAAATAATACGGTATCGCAACAACCGAGGCTTCCCGAACCGAATCATCAAAAACCTTGATCCGAATATGATGCTCCAGTACTGCTACTATTGACTCATTTGCCTCCTGGAAAGATATATTTAGCTCCTTATTGGTGATTCTATATGGCGTATCACCATCCGGTTGCTGCATCTGAAACAACGAGTCAGGTATATTACCAAATTCTGCATCTGCCATACTTTGTGCTGAGACTCCACCAATACCAAGCAGTACAATAAATACAGTTGTTAGAAAAAATCGATCCAAAAGAAATGCCATCAATTCAAATTTAGAACTCAATAACGTATAACCAGCCGTTTAATTCTGTAATCAAATTTCATTGATCGTAAATCGGCCGTTATTATAAATGGCCTCAGCTCGCCCCTTCAATTTTTCACCTAAATAAGGAGAGTTTTTTGATTTTGATCGTACTGTTGATTCATCAAATGTCCACTCCTCATCCACATTAAAAAGGGTCAAGTTAGCCTTTGCACCCTCTTTTATTTTCGGGATATCCAGATTTAAAATCTCACGCGGCTTTTCTACAAATTTTGTTAACAATGATTGGAGATCAAGGACTTCTGAATCCAGCAGACGTTTTACGCTCACTGCCCACGCCGTTTCCAAGCCGATAATACCGTTGGGCGCATAGATAAATTCCACTTCTTTTTCCTCGATAGCATGAGGCGCGTGGTCGGTACAGATTGCATCGATGGTACCGTCGGCCAGTCCTTCGATCATGGCATCCACATCTTCTTGTGTCCGCAGCGGAGGATGCATTTTTACGTTCGTATCGAAATCACGTCGTTCAATTTCCTCGTCCGTTAAATCAAAATGGTGCGGACACACTTCGGTGGTTACATTGATGCCATCGGCCTTTGCCTGTCGCACCAAATCTACCGCTTTTGCAGTACTGATGTGGGCTACGTGAATATGTCCGCCGGTAAATTCAGCCAACAGTATATCTCGGGCAATCATCGTTTCTTCAGCAATACCAGGAGTCCCGTCAATCCCAAGCCGCGCCGACACTTTGCCCTCATGCATATGACCAGGACGTGAAAGTTTCAAATTCTCCTCGTGATTAATAATCGGCATCTCCAACATCGAGGAATATTCCAGCGCCACGCGCATAAGCTGTGAATTATATACCGGATCACCGTCATCACTAAAGGCTACAGCACCACCCGCTTTCATATCACCCATCTCTGCAATCGACTTACCCTCGCGCTCTTTGGAAACACAACCGATGGGATGCACTTCAACAGGTAATTTCTCAGATTTTTTCTTAATGAACTCCACAACATCCCGCGTATGAATAGGCGGATTCGTATTGGGCATACAAGCTACTTCCGTAAATCCACCGAAAGCCGCTGCGGCACATCCTGTTTCTATTGTCTCTTTATGCTCATGACCGGGCTCACGCAGGTGCACGTGCATATCCATCCATCCGCCCGAAACGTACGCTCCACCTGCATCATAGGACGTCTCGTTTTCTTTTTGGGGATGTAATTCGGTGCCAATCTCAGCAATAGTCTCATCCTGTATACGGATATCAACCGTTTGCGAACCGTCAAAATCTTTGCCGACCGGCCTGACGTTCTGGAGCAGTAAATTAGGCGTGTAACTCATAAAAACTTTCCGTTATTTTTGTGAGCAAATATACATGTTTTCAACAGAATTCAATAATAAGCACATATCCACTGGTAGATCGTACCCTGTTTAAATTTCTGTACCTCAACGCCTAAAAATTATTATGGATCAATCGGATCTTTTTACGCCACAAATTCTCTCAGTTTCAGAATTAACCGACGAAATAAAAACCCTGCTCGAAGGCAACTTTCTGGACATCAAAGTAGAAGGTGAAGTCAGCAATGCCTCTACCAGCCGGGCGGGACACACCTATTTTACGATCAAAGATGAAGATGCACAGCTTTCGGCTGTGATCTGGCGGGGCGTCAATCAGCGATTGGGTGTTGAGCTTGAAGACGGACAGCAAATTATTGCCGGCGGTGATATACAGGTCTATCCGCCACATGGAAAATACCAACTTATCGTACGATCCGTGGAGCAAGCAGGCAAAGGGGCCCTACAGGAAGCCTTCGAAAAATTAAAAAAAGAGCTTAAGGAAGAAGGACTTTTCGATGACAAGCACAAAAAGGCCCTGCCAAAATTTCCGTTTAAAATCGGCGTAATTACCTCTGCCACAGGAGCAGCTTTTCATGACATCCGTGACACGCTCGAACGTCGCTGGCCGGTGGCCGAAGTGCTGCTCCACCACGCAAGCGTGCAGGGCGTGAATGCTGCCCCACAACTGGTAAAAGCCATCAACTGGTTTTCTCAAGAACAAAATGTAGATTTGCTCATCGTTGGCCGAGGCGGTGGATCGTTGGAAGACCTCTGGCCGTTCAATGAGGAAGCGGTTGCCCGTGCCCTATTCAATTGTAAGGTGCCGACCGTTAGCGCTGTGGGACACGAAGTGGATTTCAGTATCTCCGATTTTGTAGCCGATGCCCGTGCCGCCACGCCCACCCAAGCCGCAATACTGGCTACGCCCGATATCAATGAAGTACGCATGTTTACCGATGACCTCACCACGCGACTTCACGATATTATCCAAGAGCGAACTACCGAACAAAAAGAACGTATCCAACAGCTGGTGCAATCACACGCTCTCCAAGTAGTGCAGCAAAAGGTGGCAAACAGTCACGAAAAAGTAAATAGTTTGATAGATCGTATTCGTCATCGACGGGAAGTGCATTTCATGAAAAAACGTGATAAACTCAAGAGTTTGCGTCACCGACTGGAGCTGAAAAATCCCAATATTGCCCTTGAACAGGGTTACTCACGCATCTGGCAAAACGAAGAGTGGGTACGTTCTATTGATGAATTTGATGCTGACAAAGAAACGACCATTGAATGGAAAGATGGAGAAGCGACAATTAATTAGGCAAGAATATCATATTATGACTGTTAATTACTGTATGATCCTTAAAAATGACCTATCTCATAATACATTCAAATCCACTCGATACTGTTTAAAACTATAAACTGATTTTATGGAACTGTATTTACGATTACTGGGCGGTGTCATACTCCTTCTCCTTAATGCATTTTACGTGGCTGCTGAATTTGCCCTGACACGTCTTCGTCAATACGATCGTGAAGAGCTGGAAGACAGTACCGGTCTCAACCGTGCCTGGAAAATGACTGAGACGCTGGAAATTTATCTTACTTCGTGCCAGATTGGTATTACTACAACAAGTATTTTGTTGGGAGTTATCGCGGAGCCTGCCGTTACTGAATTAATTGAACTAATTATGCCGGCAGCAACGATCGGCTCCCTTTCTTCTCATACCATTTCAATCATATTGTCGGTTACCATTATTAATCTCGTTCATACGATCTGGGGCGAACAAGCACCCACCTACCTGGGAGTAGAACGAGCCGAAACGGTAGCACGTTATTCCTCTTTTCCACTCTACTGGTGGACCTATGCTATTTATCCGGTTCTATTATTGGGGGATTGGGTAACAAAAGCAACGCTAAAACTATTTGGCGTTGAAATAGATCGCACCTGGCTTAAAGAAGACTCCACTTCAGGTGATATTCGTTCGGAGATGGTTGACCTCTTGAAAAAGAAAGAAGGAGTTTCGGATGACCGTCTTGAAGAGGTTATTAATGCGCTCGATATTGATGATATTACCGTTCAGGAAATCATGGTTCCACGAAAGGATATTATCAGCCTGAGTACTGAGAAATCATTCCGGGAAAACCTGAATACCATACATGATCATATGCATGCACGATACCCGCTGGTGGGTAAAACACTTGATGACTTCAAGGGCATACTATATACCCCACAAATAACGGCTAACACAGAAAGCCTGATAAATGGAGAAAAAGAACTTGACGATTTTGACTGGCCCAAAATGACTGTCCAACCCGAACTTTCGGTAAGCAAGCTAATTGACCATTTTCAGCAAAAAAATCATGAGCTGGCGCTGGTACAAGAAAAGGATCGGATTATCGGCCTTGTCACACTTACCGATGCCATTGAAACAATTGTAGGGAGTGCCGAAGATCCGCTGGATTTACTAAATGATTAATTATTGCAAATCACAATGATTTCCTTTTTTACATTGGAAATGTCCGGCATTCATAACACTATTAAGACTTATATGCTGGTACCTGGTAATAGCTAATATCTATTTAACAACTTTAAATTATTATGCTTGAGCAATATCGTATTCAAATCAACTACAAAACCCGTGAGCGGCAAATTCTGAATGCCCTATTGGCGTTTGCCACCGGGTGTCTCACGCTCATTTATCCGAATTTTCTCTACCTTATTGCAGGCGGTTACCTGGTTGCACTAGGATTGTTATTTATAGCCTTCCGAATTTCGTCAACGGTATCCGCAATTCCCATAGTCACAGGAATACTTATCTTTATTTTTCCAGAACTTATTCCTGTCACCTTTGCTGCCTTTTTAGGGCTATTCGGTTTTATCCTGCTATTCGGATTTCAATTTTCCATCGTGGGTGCTCTTACCTTGATAATAGCTTTGCTGATCCTTGCAAACCCCGATTCGGTTGCCTACCTAATAGCCACCTTTTTACTGATCTATTCGGTATCAAATCTTATTCGATTTTATCAGGATTGGAAAGATCGCAAAGTGCAGTAAATTTACTGCACTTAACAAAACCATCTGTTTGATTCTGTATCTATATGCCAATTAATTTTATCTGTTATAATATGATCAATCCCATTAAACCTAAGAGAGTGAATCCATGAAAAACCGAGATGAATCTGTAGAATTACTGCAACAGTATATTGAAAGCGAAAATCTCAGGCATCACTGCCATATGGTAGCTGCCGCTATGGAGGCTTATGCCCGTAAACTGGATAAATTTCACGAAGAGATCGAAGCATGGTGGACAGCCGGTCTGCTACACGATATGGACTGGGAGAAGTATCCTGAGGAACATCCCAAAAAAGCGGTAGAAGAAATCCTACCCAAAGAAGGATATCCCGAATCAATTATTAATGCAATTGAAGCGCATGCACCGGAACGAACGGGACGTGAACCCGAAACTGAAATAGAACGTTATCTATTTGCCTGTGACGAACTTTCCGGATTTATGAAAGCGGTTTCTCTGGTTCGTCCCAATGGTTTCGCAGATATGCGGGTAAAATCAGTTACCAAAAAACTCAAAGACAGCAGTTTTGCGGCGGATGTACCTCGCGAGGATATCAAAAAAGGTGCCCAATTAATTGATACCGATGTTAATGATCATATCACATTCTTAATTGAAGTATTCAAAGAAGATACTCAACCTCAATAAAATTTATTACTCATCAGGCGTTCCCACGTGGGCGGGATAGCATCCAAGCACCTTTAGCGAGCTGGCTTTTCGTTCTAATTCTTGAAGTGCCACTCGAATCTCCGAATTGGCAATATTTCCTTTGATATCCAGATAAAACTGGTATTTCCAGGGTTCGTTGGGCTTGGGACGCGATTCGAGCTTAGTCATGTCAATGCCGTGAGCAGCTATAATATTCAGACAACCGACCAGTGCTCCCTGTTCGTGAGTTGTCACCATCAGTAAGGAAGTTTTACATGGAATCTGTGAATCGACTTCCACCGGCTGACGTGCAACCACCACAAAACGGGTAAAGTTTTCGGATTGGTTGGCTAAATCGCGCTTCAATATGGTAAGTCCGTAAATATCTGCTGCGTAACTTCCGGCAATAGCCGCTTGAGATAAATCTCCGTCCTCAAGTACTTTCTTCGCCGACATCGCCGTATCGATATAAGATTCCACCCGGCAATCATGGAGCTTCGCCAGAAAATTACTACACTGGGCTATCGCCTGGGGATGAGACATAATTCGTCGGATACGATCTAAGGGGATTTCATCCAAAGCTAATAAACAATGAATGATGCGAATCGCTTCTTCACCGACAATATGCAAATCATCATCTGCTAAAAGATCATAGGTTTCATTAATGGAGCCTGCCGTTGTATTTTCGATGGGTAGTATAGCGTAATCCACCTTTTGCTCTTTTACAGCCTCGGCAGCCTTACGAAAAGTGTCATATCCGAAACAATCAACCTTGCTATAGCGCTCTTCAAAATGTCGATATGCAGCCTGATGGCTAAATGCTCCATCGGTTCCCTGGTATGCTATTTGAACAACATCTGCCTCTTTTTCAACATTCTGATTATCAACCAGTGAATGGGTCTGAAAACGTACGGAATGATGGATAATATCCTTAAACAACTGCTCGGCAAAGTAGCGATCAAGTCCGGCTTCACGAGCCAATGTTGTTATTTTTGACAGCAGTTCTTCTTCTCTTTCGATGTCTCGTATATCAGACTCATTACTAATTTTCAGCTCCGAAATTTCGCGAACTAATTCCTGCCGCTTGGCCAATGCTTCGACGATCTCCTTATCCGTTTCATCGAGTAGTTTACGTATGGAGTCAAGTTTATCAGACATTTAAAGTAAAGTAGCATTCATTAGAGTGAACAAGAATTTGTAGAATATTGTATTCCCAGCTTTAATGAAAGAATTATTACTTTGCCTGAAGATAAATTATAAGGCTATGATCTTAGCAAATTAGGCCTCCGAAAAAGAGCTTTAATTTGCTATCTCGCTAATTTATCTGTGGATGACAAGAGATTAGGAAGTCGATTTGCGGTACCTAAAAATAGCGGCCGGCAGAATTAATACGGCCATCACCGTAAGAAGTCCGACCAAATACTGAACCTCAAACCACCCCGCTCCTTTGAGCATAACACTTCGCATAATTTCGATAAAATGTGCAATGGGATTCAAAATAGTAAGCTCCTGCGCCCAAACCGGCATGCTTTCAATGGGAGTAAACAATCCACCCATTAGGATAAATACAACCATGATAAACCAAGCAATAAACATCGCCTGCTGCTGGGTATCCGTGATAGTAGATATAAACAGCCCAAGTCCCTGCACGACCAGCAAAAAGATTCCGGCAATCCCAAAAAGCAGCCATACGCTACCCACAAAAGGAACACCAAACCCGTAGTAGGCGATCAGTAACCCAATACCCAGCTCAAATAGCGCAATAATCCAGAACGGTAATAACTTGCCGGTAATAAACTGGTATCGTTTAATAGGTGTAACATTTAACTGCTCGATAGTACCAATTTCGCGTTCACGCACAATATTCATCCCAGATAAAAACATCCCGATCATCGAAACGAGCACCACTAAGATACCAGGTACCATATATTGTATATAATCCAGATTGGGATTGTACCAGCTGGCGGGAATGACTTTAATACCTTTTCGGTCAGGAATTTCCACGTTTGCAACATCCGGGTTAATTCTGTTGCTAAAATCCTGGATAATTGATCGCCCGTATCCCTGGATGAGTCCTGCCGTTGTACCGTCTACGGCATCAATATTCATCTGTACTGAAGTAGGTTGGCCTAATTTTAAACGCTTTTCAAAATCCTCTGGAATCACTAACGCTAACCGAACTTCGTTGCTTCGCATTTTTTCAATTCCATCATCCACATCAAAAGAACTGCTTTGCAGATTAAAATACCCGGATGCCTGAAATTTCTGTACTAACTCACGGGATGCTGATGACTGATCGAAATCGGCAAGATGGAAGTTAACTTCCCGGAGTTCATAGGTTGCCGCAAAGGATAGGACAACAAGCTGCACTATCGGCATCAGAAAAATAATGGGCAACATTCCCTTATTGCGAAATATCTGCAGAAATTCTTTTTGTAAAAGGAATTTTATTGTTCTCATTGCAATCTCACCTTAAAATTCTTCACGCTCAATGCAATAAATCCGAGCGTCATCACAAGCAGTATCAGTGTTTCTTTCCAGAGCAAGAGCAGGCTTGAATCTTTGAGCATAATGCTGCGGACAATCACTAAAAACCAGCGAGCTGGAATCAGATTGCTAATCCACTGCAGCGGCCACGGCATGCTAGAAATGGGAAAGATGAATCCTGATAAAAGTACAGTGGGTAGTAAAAGCCCTGCTAGTGCCACCATCATCGCTGTCTGTTGATCGTTGGCTTTGGTCGAGATAAATACGCCCAGTGCCAAGGCGGTAAAAATAAAAAGCAGGGATTCTGCCATAAAAAGACCATATGAACCACGAAACGGAACCCCAAACACCCATTCGGCCAACGCTAAAACCGTAAGCACATTTACAAATGCCAATACTAAATAAGGCAAAACTTTACCGATGATGATCTGGGCAGGACCAAGTGGCGAAACGAGAAGAATCTCCATGTTGCCCATCTCCTTTTCACGAGTGATAGAAATAGAAGTCATCAGTGCAGAAATAAGCATTAAAATGACGGCAATAAGTCCCGGGACAAATAAATTTACGCTTTCGAGCTGTGGATTGAACAGCATATTTGCATTTGCTACTACTCCCCTATACCGCTCATCGGGAGGCCCGCTTTTATGCTGCTGCCAATCCACAATAATGGTAGTAGAATACTGTTGAATAAGCTGCGCTAAATTTGGATTTGAAGCATCAGTAATGATATTAACAGTCGGCTGCTCTCCGCGCTGTAGCTTACGGTCGAAGTTGGATTCAAAAATAATAACTTCATCAATTTCTCCCTGCTGGAAAAGTTCATCAATCTTATCATAATTTTGGATATAACCTTCCACTGAAAAATAATTAGAGGCATCAATTTTACTGGTGATCTGACGAGTCACTTCATCATAGGAATGATCCAACACCGCCACCTTAGCATTCTCTACCTCATTTCTGATGGCAAAACCAAAAAGCAGCATTTGGATGATGGGCATACCAAAAAGCACCAGCAGCGTCCGCTTATCACGGTAAATCTGCTTAAATTCTTTTTTGACAAACCCTTTAAATGATTCCATTGGTTGATTATTGGCTACTTGTTATTGCTTACTGGGAAAATCCGAATAACCAATAACTGATAACTATTCACTTCTTTGTGCTCCTCTTGCCAACTGAATAAATACCTCCTCAACATCATCAGCATTAAACTGTTCTCTTAATCCTACAGGCGTATCCAGTGCATCAATGCGACCATCCACCATAATTGAGACCCGATCACAATATTCCGCTTCATCCATATAGTGTGTAGTCACAAAAACGGTCGTTCCTTCATCGGCCACTTTGTAAATCTGTTCCCAGAATTGCCGTCGTGTTATCGGATCAACACCACCGGTGGGTTCATCCAGAAAAACGATCTCAGGTTCGTGAATCAGTGCCACCGAAAAGGCTAGCTTCTGCTTCCATCCCAGTGGCAATGAGCTTATCATCTTTTCTTGCAGTTTCTGCATACCAAGCATCTCGATCAGCTGATTCATCTTTTGGCTGATCTCTTTATCAGAAAGTCCGTAAATGCCACCATACAAACGAATATTTTCACGCACGGTTAAATCCTCATACAGCGAAAACTTCTGGCTCATATAACCAATCTGCTTTTTGACCTGTTCCACATCTTCAGCTACATCAAACCCGGCCACCCTTGCATTCCCTTCCGTTGGGGCTAATAACCCAGTCAACATGCGCATAGCTGTGGTTTTTCCAGCGCCGTTAGCACCCAAGAAGCCAAAAATTTCTCCCTGACTCACCTCAAATGAAATATGATCAACGGCTGTAAAATCACCGAATTTCCGAGTTAGATTTTCTGCTCTAATCATTGCGTTATCCATCGGTCACCTCCTGCTCCATTAAGCGCATAAACATATCCTCAATATCAGGCGTAATTTTCTTTACTTCGGGATTCTCGATTCCATTGGCTTGTAAATACTTCATTAATTCTTTGCTACTAATATCCTTCCGCTGATCGGTATAGTGAACATATTGACCGAAAGGCTGCACCGATTCTACATATTCATATTCACGGAGGACCTGTATTAACCGATATTTATTAGCAGATGCAACTGCCCAGAGCTCTTTATCAAATCGTTCGGTAATCTTTTCAGGTGTATCTATAGATAGAATGTTTCCCTCCTGTATTAATGCTATGCGGTCACATTGCTCTGCTTCATCCATATACGGCGTAGAAACTAAAATGGTGATATTCTCTTCTTTAAGGCGATGAAGCATTTGCCAGAACTCTTTGCGTGATACCGCATCCACACCTGTCGTCGGCTCATCCAAAAACAACACTTTCGGCTTGTGGATGAGTGCACAGCTTAAAGCCAACTTTTGCTTCATTCCTCCGGAAAGGGCTCCAGCCAGACGATCTTTATATGGTTCAAGTTGTTTAAAAATTGGTTTAATCAGATCATAATTGGCATCTACAGTCGTCCCAAAAACAGAAGCGAAAAAAGAGAGGTTCTCCTCTACCGATAAATCCTGATAAAGCGAAAACCGTCCAGGCATATAACCCACCATTGGACGTATTTTCTTGTAATCAGAAACAATATCCAATCCTAAAACAGTAGCTATACCAGCATCCGGTTTTAGCAGAGTCGTCAAAATCCGAAAAATAGTAGTCTTTCCCGCACCATCAGGGCCAATGAGTCCAAAAAGCTCTCCTTCTTGTACTTCGAAGGATATTCCCTTGATGGCTTCAACCTTCCCGTAAGATTTCTCGATATTTTGGACTTTAATTTGCTTCATTTTGTTTTTGTTCGCAGCAGATTTTCACGGATTCCAACCAGTTTAGTCCGTTTAGATCTACGGCTAAAAATTAAAAGTTCACCTCTCCAGGCATACCGATTTTCAGGATTCCATCAGGATTTGGCACTTTTACCTTTATCGCATAAACCTGCGTTACTCGCTCTTCTTTGGTTTGGATCATCTTGGGTGTAAATTCGGCCTGTGACGCAATCCAACTTATTCTTCCGGATAATTGCTGGTTTGTATCCACATTTTTATCAACTAATACCTCTACCGGTTGTCCCAATTTTATCGATGGTAGCTGAGCACCACTCACGTATGCTCGCAGCTCCAGCGTATCCAAATTTGCGATCTGATAGAGCGGTTGCCCCTGTCCCACCAGTTCATACGGTTCAACAAAGGTCGTAAGCACTGTTCCATTCACAGGATTGATTACATGGGCATCGGCAAGCTGTTGCTCAACCTGGTTTAATCGTGCACTTATCGACTTGATTTCTGCACGCACCGACTTTTTCTGTGTTTCTAAAGCCTGAATCTGTTTTTGTATCGTTTGCACATTTCCTTCACCATCATCCAATTGCTGCTCAGTAGCTGCGTTGTCTTTTCGCATTGCACGAATTCTCTTCAGGTTTTTTTGAGCCGTCTCTAGTTTTTGCTGCTGTACTCCAATCTCTGCATCAATGGTCTCTATTTTTGATTCAGCAGCTTCCCGCTGTGAAAACAGCTCATCTTTTTTCAAATTCAGTTGCACCGTATCGATCACCGCTACTTCTTTTCCAGCTCTAACATTTGTCCCCTCCGAAACGGTAAATGACAACAGCTCGCCGGATCCTTTAGCCGATACCGTTGTTTTCACAGCTTCAAACTGCCCATAGGCATCCGACTTTTCATTATTAGTGCATCCACTAACCATCAAAAAAAAGAGGATACCTAACAATACTTTATACAAACTATTTCCTATAGACGTCATCATATTGTCTTTATCTATGTTTTGAAATACCTAATGTTGTTTGATAATCGATTTTCGATTGTACCAGCTTTGTTTGGTGGATCATCTGCGACAAACGGGCCTGTGTAACTTTATTCAGCTCAGTGATATATTCCGTAGCAGTGACACTACCGTTTTTCATCTGACTCGCTTTCTCGTCCACCACTTTTTCACGCAACACAATAATCTGCCGATCCTGTTTTAATTTCTCCTCAAATAATGCTAACTGCTCCCTGATTTTACTCAAACTGGCTTTTAGCTGACGCTCAAATGCGCGTTCTTCTTCAGAAATTGTTTTCTGCTGCAACTCATAAATTTGCTCTTTTTTAACTGCATTCTGGGCGTTCCAAAAATTCCACTGCAGCCGAAGTCCCACCATGTAAAAGGCATGCAAATTATCATCAAATACATTATAACCCGGTCGTCCGTAAGTAGCACTGCCAAATGCGGATAGCGTGGGCCATTTCTCGGTCTTTGCCAATTCTTTTTGATAGCTCAATACTTCCCGATTGCTTTGAAAAAGCTCATACTCTGGACGCTGCTTGGGCATTTCATCCTCAATTGCTAAATTCACTTTCGGCATTTCGAGCTTGGTATTGGGATTAATTTCTTTACCAATTAACTTGCTCAACATTTGATACCCGGATGCGATATTCGATTCAATTTCTGCAGAATCTTGTCGAGTGTTAATGAGCTCAGCTTCCAGCGTATACTTCTGGCTCGGAAGGAGCACTCCGTGCTCTACTTTTGAGGATACCTCTTTGATTTGGGCTCTGAGGTTTTTCATCAGCGTGCTAATAACACGAAGCTGCTCCTGGGCTAACAATATCCCAAAAAAAACTTGGTTAACCTGTTCTTTAATTTGGTGCAACTCCACTTCTGTAGCTTTATTCTTTCCCTGTCCGCGGATTTTCTCCAGCTCTTTTTTAATGCTTACAGCCCCACTGTTGTAAATCCTCTGTGATGCTTCTACCGTGGCTTTATACTGATCCTTACTGAGCTCAGGAGCGGTAAACTGACCGCCTGATGGAAGCGGAAGTTCGGTTACCTCGGATTGGTAAGTTGCAGTAGCCCTAAAATTAATCTGTGGATAAGCCGCCGTGCCTGCAATTTTTTTGTTGAGTTCAGTAATTTCGTTTTGCAGATCAATCTTTTGTGCCAGCGGATAGCTTGCCTCAACTTGCGCATGGATATCGTCAAGCGAAAGCGTATCCTGTGGGATTGGTAGCACACCCATTAAGGTTATTATGGAAAACAGTAGTGCGGTTAGCATCTTGACTTATTTTTTAACAGCGTTTATAATAAATTTTGGCAGCTCTTTCTTGCGCTGCTCTAAAAAATGTTGATACTGATCATCATTCATTTCAAAAACTGTTTCAATCATGGGACGAGCAATGAGTGGAAATACACAAAGTCCGATGGTGTTGATGATGAATTCCCGGGGATCAATCTTTCGCATAGTTCCTGCTTCCATTTCTGCACGAATTTGTTTCACAAATAGCTCTGGAATTTCAATTCCTGTGTTCTTCACAAATTCTTTGAATCGCTCGGGATGCTGATTCATCTCGTGAATCACAAATCGGGGCAGATGAGGATGCTTTTTAAACATGTTATAATAGGTTTCCACCAGCTTTTCTATTTTTGGGACGAGCGCTATATCTGCATTCAGGACTTTTAGTATTTCCGGAAAAAACTGCCGGATACTATCCTGAAATACTTTTTGAAAAAGTTTGTCCTTACTGCGGAAATAATAATGCAGCATCGATTTGTTGATATCCGCCTCGTCGGCAATTTCCTGCATTCGTGCACCGGCAAAACCCTGTTCCTGGAAAATCTGTTTTGCCGCTTCTAATATCTGTTCTTCGGTTTGTAATTCTTCTGACATAATTCAATCTGTTTCAAATTTATTTACAAGCTAAAGAACTTAACCAATAAATTCAACTATATGATTAAACTTTATAGTTGAATTAGTAGATACAGCCCATGACAACATTTTTTATTAGATACTGAAAGAAGATCAGTCTGATCCAGAGAGCGACTTTTGATTTTAAAATAAAAACCCTGAAAGCATTCGATGCTATCAGGGTTAATCAAAGAGGTGTAGTATTTTATTCATCGGATCGAATATTCACTAACCCGATGAGTAGCTTATTCTTCCTTAGCCGATACGATATTTCAATTCTTCGATCTTACTAAGAATTTCTCCGCGGTCCATTTCCTGGTATCGTTCGGGCAACAATTCTTTGGAGGTGCATTCGATAACGGCACTGAGCGTTTGCAGTTCAATCTCCTCAGGATAGGTGGGCGGAAGAAAATCGTTGAGAGCTATATCCAAAACTTCGGGCGTAACTTTGTCCAAATCCTTCGCAGCTGCCCGGAATTTTGCTCGTGTAAGTGCCGCTTCCATATCTGCACCGGAGAAGGTTTTCAATCCCTGCTCAATAACCTGTGGCGTATACTCTTCGGTAAGTTGCAGACCTGTTTTCTTTTTCATGGCGTTAAAAAGCTCAACTCGCTCTTCTTTGGTGTACGGTGGAAATAATGCCAGGTGCTCTTCTGCTCGTCCCTGACGCTTGAGATCCACCGGCATCAAGTCAGGACGCGCCGTCATCAAAAACCAGATAATTTCACCGCGATTCCGGGTATCACTCATAAAGGTAGCAATCTGAGAAAATACACGACTGGAAACCCCACTGTCACCACTGGCATCGCGATCGCCAAGATATGCATCGGCTTCATCAATCATAACCGCAACCGGGGACATCGCTTTGAGCAGTCCTAGAATTTTCTCCAGATTTCCTTCTGTTACACCCTGCCATTGGCTACGAAAGTTTTTCAGTTTCACCATCGGGATACCCACCTCGCTTGCAAAACAGTTCACCAAAAAGGTTTTGCCCGTACCAACGGGTCCGCAAACAAGATATCCCATAGGTAGTACATCTTGGCGGCCAGATTTTAAGGCTTTAACAGCGTGCCGAAGATGTTCTTTAACCTTGGTATGTCCCGCCACATTATCGAGCGTATATTCCGTTTCTACAAATTCCAGCAGCCCGTATGCCTCGGCCTCGATCAATTCTTTCTTTGCTTCAGAGAGCCGATCGTGGGTAATCTTCTCTTTATTCTCTCGGGCATTGGAAAGAATACTGCGAAGATTAATAAAATTGAGTCCGGCCGTTTGCTGAGCTACTACTTTCTCGCTGACATTAGAAAACGCCTGAAATTCTTCATCTGAAGATTCAGAATTAATAAACTGGCGACGCTGCTGCTCATCCGGAATATTAATTTTGATATCCGTCGTATAGGGATTTTGCACCAGCGTTTTGTTCAGGTCTGCGAGATTTTCGGTGAGCAAAACAGTTGTAAAATCTGCCGCCAAAAACATGGGGTCATGTGCCCATCGCGACAGATATACCATTGACGTTCTGTCTTCGGATCCGCTCGTACCCGCCTCATTCATGGGCACAATGGTATCGGCGTAATCAATAATCAGGGCAATGCTCTTTTTATCGTCGATACGAACTCGAAAATACTGCTCCAACAACGAAAAAACACGCACCGGATCCTTGGGCATCTTATTGGCGTAATCCGTACCCATCAATGAATCGCGTCCCGACAACGCACGGTTAAAATCTTTTTTTGACTCTCCATCCCGAAAGTAAATACCCGATGAGCGATCATAGAAAATGACATAATCACGCGCGCCAAAAAACTCTTCTGACAAAAACGATTTTAGACGCACAAAATCTGTCTGCTCTTTGCGCTGGAGCGGAACCAAATCCTGCACATTTCCATGCAGGATAAACTGATTAATCGTGCGACTTAAATATTTCTGAGCAAACTCCTGAGCCCAACTGGGATAATGGTCAAACATAAATGTTGTATTTGGTAGAAATGATCAGAGTTGATCCATCACAATTACTTTAACAGTCTCGATGCGGCTTGGTGTTGCTTTACTAATGATAATCTTCTTACCGTCGATCAAAAGCTCTTCATTCACCTTTGGAATACGTCCTAATTCATTAATAATATATCCGGCGATGGTTTCGTACTCCGTAGATTCTTCCGGGAGATCAATCTCAGGAAATTTCTGGAGCAGATCCTCAATCTCGACCCCGCCACTCAAAATATAACTATTACCGGATATCTTTTTTAGGATTCGATCTTCCGTATCGTATTCATCCTGAATATCACCGACAACCTCCTCTAAAAGATCTTCAATGGTAATCATTCCTGCCGTACCGCCATATTCATCGATAACAATAGCCACCGAAATATTGGAGCTTCGAAATTCTGAAAGCAGATCTTTCGACTTTTGTGATGCGGGTACCAACTTAATGGGGCGTATTATTTCAGACAAACTCTCTGGATTACTAAATAGATCATAAGCAAAGATAACCCCAATGATATCGTCAATAGATTCCTGATAAACGGGAAGCTTTGAAAAGCCCGAAGAGATAAAAAGCTTTAGGGTCTCGTCGATACTGGTATTTTTTTCAACGGCCACAATATCAGTACGCGGTATCATCGATTCCTTCACGCGTTTGTTCGAAAGCTCAAGCACATTGTGAAGGATTTCAGAATCATCTTTATCCAAGTCATGTCCCCCGCTATCACGCAGCTCTTGAAATATCAGCTCTACATCTTCACGTCGAAAAACGTTACCCGAGCGATCCACTTCCGGATTAATAAACCTAATAATTAAATCCGAAGATTTATCAGCTACAAAGATAAGTGGTTTAAATAGCTGGTTGCATACTTTCTGGGGAATGGCAATTATTTTCATCCACCAGTCAGCATTTATGCGGAACAGGGCCTTCGGAATTATTTCGCCAAAAAGCATAATTACAACGGAGGCAATCACGGTCTGGATCACTAAAACCAACGCTTCGGAAGGCAATGTACCCATCCAGCTTTGATAAATTCCAGTGATGGGCCCCGCCAAAAAAATCGTCATCAAGGTTGCATAAACTACATTAACTACATTATTGCCCACCAATGTAGTGGTTAAAAAGGTTTCCGGGTTATGGATAAAATCATTAACAATTCGCCCCGTCCATGAGCCTTTTCGGGATTCTATCTCCAGCTTTAGCCTATTGGAGCTGACAAAAGCTATTTCTGATCCCGAAAAAAAACCACTTAGAAGAATGGTAAATATTATAAGGAGTAATTCGATCACTATAGTTTCTTGTGTACCTTAGCTTGCCCCAAGGTATTTTTACAAATTAATTTGCCGAAATAAATTACAGGAAATTTCAAAACAGATACAGAAACCCACAGACTTATTTCCCCTTAAACTCAGGTTTTCGTTTTTCAAGAAATGCTGATGTTCCTTCCATACAATCTTCAGTTTCGCATAGTTCACCAAACACATCGGCTTCTACCTGGTAGCCAGAACGGTGATCAGAGTGATAAACAGCCTTAATAGCATTCCTAACAGCAATGGGTCCGTTTTTCAAAATATTGCTTAATAGCTCTTTTGACGCTTCTATAGGATCTGCACTTACTTCGTTAACCAAACCGAGCTGTAAGGCCTCTTCAGCTTTCACCTGTTTCCCGGTTAAAATCATTTCCAAGGCGCGAGCCTTCCCTATTAACCCAGGCAAACGCTGGGTACCGCCATATCCCGGAATCAATCCCAATCCAACTTCCGGCAATCCAAATACCGCATTCTCACCGGCTATGCGCAAGTGACACGCCATAGCCAACTCTGCCCCACCACCTAATGCATATCCGTTTACGGCAGCAATAACCGGCTTGCGGGTATCCTCGATAAGTTGAAAGATCTGTTGCCCTTTTTGAGAAGCCATTCTGCCAGACCGATTATCAAGATCACGAAGCTCTTTAATATCAGCCCCAGCTACAAAAGCCTTATCCCCGGCTCCCTTCACAATAACGGCATTTATTTCTTCATCTATTTGAATATCCTTAAAGACATCGGCAAGCTCATTTAAAACCTCATCATTTAAGGCATTCAGTTTTTGGGGACGATTAATTGTAACAGTAGTTATTCCCTTTTTATCTGTTTCTAGCGTAATAGTACTAAACGATTCACTCATAAATACTTTTATTCCTTAACTCGACTTGAAGTGTCAACCTTCGAGTCGACTTCTTTTTCCTGTTTTAGTTCATCTTCGATTTCTAAAAAATCAGAATCTAAATCAATATCATCAAGATCGGAACTATAGGGTAAAATATCACCATCTAAATCATCAATTAGCTGCGATGTTTCCTCAACTTCCTCAAGAAGATTATCGAGCTGGAATCCAATTTCTTCGGGATTACTCATCGTCATTGATTGCTCATAAATATATCGGATAGCATCTTCTATCGTTTCTAGGTGTGTTTCGCAGATCAGGTATTTTTCTTTGGCCACCTCAAATTTTTTGAGCCGTTTTTTCAAAATCCCCACGCGCCGCGCTGTTGTTCTTTTCAACCGCTCTGACTCCATGTTCTGCATTTCGCGTTCCTCTTTTTGAACCTCCTGCTTCAAACTTTCTTCTACCGAGGTATCCATATATAAACGATACCTCTTATGGAGATCCAACAAGGTAAGATAATTGGAGAGCAGTTCTTGAATCTTATCGCGGATATTTTCTAATAATCCCTGCGAGCTATACGGGAGCTTATCAAAATTCTCCTTAATTAATTTGGCAAGGTGTTTCAATACCAAAAAACGTTTCTGACTTTTTTTATCAAGCTCCTGGAAGGTAGATTTTTCCTTTGCTGCAGGATTTTGTTCCCGCACTTTTTTCAGCTTTATATTTTTACGGAATCGAGGCAATCGCGGCACAATCCCCAAATACATTAATTCAACACCGAATGTCATTGTAAGAATCAGGCTTGATACCAAGCCCATGCCACTCATTGCAAAAGCAGAAATTGAGGCGATAAGCAGTACTCCTAAGTTAATGGGATGCAAAAATGCTTCACGCGTAAAATTTATGGATTTTTCATCACTCATAATCACTTACTCTTCTTCAAGTTCATTGTCAGGCCTGTCAGAAAGTGCTGTTGAATCCCTGCCAATTGTTTTATTAACCTTGATGTTATTTGCCTGTTCTTCGATCTCATTATAAAGGAGTCCCATCTCTAGCTTAACTTGCCGCAGAGTATCTTTTGCTTTAGACTTTCTCATCTCTTCATCCATTTCTTGCTGACTAACATTATCCTCATTTTCATCTACGAGGTTATCCATGGCCAAGTCAAGCCGGGCCTCAACCGAGGCCAACTTATGTTTTACCGAATAGAGAAAGTCATCAAAAGAGTTCAACATTTCTGTTTTATCCATACTTTTAAGCGCACCAACAATATTCTGCGTACGCTTAGCTCGTGATGCACGCTCTTTTATTTCACGCATCTTGCGATAGTGTGCTTTGTACTCATCTTTGAGACGTTCCCGCTCACTTCTGCTATCGTTAGCCATGGCTCAAAACCATTTTTAGGATTTGGATCGCTCCTTATTGCCAATCGTTTTATCTTGTTGTTTTTCGGATGTTTGCTCATCAATTTCAATTTCTTCTTCCCCGTCAGATGAACCAACACTCTTTTCTTTCTCAGATGTATCTACCTTACCCATATCGGCCTTGAATTGTTCTACCAGCTCATGGGCGCGTAGCTTCTCCGCATTGGCTTCGATCTCCATCGTTTCCGTATCGATGCTATCCAAAGCTAATTCCATACGGGCTTCGTTCTTAGCAGTTTGTTCATTTAGCCGATTAACCATCTCATCATGTGTCTGGTCAAGTCCACCGGTTTCAAATTGCTCCAGCGCATCAGCTATTTTGCCCTGCCATTCAGCACGTTCACTCGCACGCATCGCTTCTTTAGCTTCTTGAATCTTGCGATCCTTTTCGCGCATAAATGCTTTTTTGACCTTTATTGCTTTTTCATAAGCCTGTTCAGCAAATTTTAGCTGCTCTTTTGTAGTCTCCAAGTTTTCCTTAGCCTTCTCGAGCTGCATAGCATATCCTTCGGCGATATCGTCACGATCGGCCTGGATGGCAGATTTTATCTTAGCCGTTAAATCTTCAATCTTTTTCTCCAGCTTATTCGCCTCCTTCTGGAGCATAATTTTATTCGCTTTTACCGTAGCGATATTTTCATTCATCTGGGGAATCTGATCGTTAAGATCCCGGATATTCTGTTCCAGAATAAGTTTTGGATCTTCCATTGAACTCACGAACCCACCAAATAGCGACTTAATTGCTCGAACGAATCTTTTAAACATAGTATTATTGGTTTTATTAAACTTTGCCCTACCTTCAGTACTATTTTTTGCCCTTAGTACTATAAAGTTATGTTAATTTAGTGATATTGCAATTAAATAAGTGTTTACGCCTTTAATTCGTGAACTCCATTTTTATCAACACGGTGCGTAATCATTGTCAATTTCTCTGTTTCCTGCTCACGAATTAAAAACGCATTTTTCAATTCATCAATTGCTGTGTCTGTTAACTGTTTGTTATTCGTATATCCCACAGCTAATGTTTCACCTTTTTTAATCGAATCACCTATCTTCTTCTTCAACTCTATACCGGCAGCCGGATCTATGTAATCTTCCTTTTTCTTACGTCCAGCACCCAATTCAAGCGAGGCCATACCTACACTGTAAGCATCTATTTCAGAAATATATCCCGATTCACTGGCTTTAAACGAAAAAGAGTGCTCAGCATGATCATAAGCCGAAAAATCTTTCAATACGCTGGTATTTCCCCCTTGTTCTTCAGTTAGCTCCAGCCACTTATCAAAAGCCTGACCATTCTGCACTGCCTCATGACTCATCTCAATACCTTTTTCCACGGTATCAGCCTTGCCTCCCAGCATAATCATCGTCCCGGCCAGCATGTGCGTAACTTCCATCACATCATCAGGACCATTCCCTTGTAGCCCCTCCATAGATTCTTCAACCTCCAGCCAGTTTCCGACTTTATATCCCAGCGGCTGGTTCATATTCGTCAGATAGGCAACCGTTTCCTTTCCAAAATCCTCACCTATAGCAACCAAGGTTCTAGCCAGTTCTTGAGCATCTTCATGCGTTTTCATAAAGGCTCCAGAACCAAATTTCACATCAAGAACCAAGGCATCAATGCCTTCGGCTAATTTCTTACTCATAATACTCCCCGCTATTAAGGGGATGGATTCTACCGTAGCCGTCACATCACGCAGTGAATAAAGCCGTTTATCAGCCGGAGCCACCTCCTCGGTCTGTCCCGCCATCACCATATTACACTTTGCTAATGTCTGTTGATACTGCTCCAGGGTCATATCAACCGTAAAACCTGGGATGGATTCCATCTTATCGAGTGTACCCCCCGTATGTCCCAATCCACGACCGGAAATCATAGGTACGGGTACGCCATAGCTGGCAACAATAGGAGCCAAAATAAGCGACAACTTATCACCCACGCCACCTGTTGAGTGTTTATCCACTTTTTTCCCTGGAATATCGCTAAGATCGAGTACACGTCCTGAATGGAGCATGGAATGTGTCAAGGCCGAAGCTTCATCTTCATCCATTCCATTTAAAAAAGAAGCCATCAAAAAGGAACTCATCTGATAATCAGGGACTTCATCTTTTGTATATTGGTCTATTAGATAAGATATCTCATCTCTGGTGAGTGAATGGCCGTCTCTTTTTTTTCGAATTAAAGAAACAATATTATACCCTTTGGTACTCATAAAATAATGCTGTTAAATTAGCTTTATGGTGTCTCAGACAAATTAATCTCCTTAAGTAAAATCTCTGATGATCAACGTTTTAGCCGATCAATATCTATATAATATACAGTCTTATCTACCTGAAAGTATAAATTTACATCTTTTTGATCCCGCCGAAGGTTTACCGTCCCAGGTTAAACAGGCTCATGCTATACTCATTCGCACGGTGATCCCCATAAACAAACAGACACTGCCAAATATTCCAAAGGACCTAACATTTATTGGTACCGGTTCATCGGGAACAGACCATGTAGATTCACAATATCTTGCTGATCACAATATTCACTTTGCTGATGCCGCCGGATGTAACGCTCGATCAGTCGCTGAATACATAGCAACGGCACTTCTACTTTGGTCGGAAAAGCGAAATAGGGATTTAACAAGCCTTTCTGTTGGCATGATTGGTGTAGGGCATGTTGGCACAAAGGTGGTCGATATTTTAAAAAGATTGGGATTACAAACCGTTCTCTACGATCCGCCCCGAACACAACACGATCCCAATTTTACAACAGAATCACTCGACGAAGTATTGAGTTGTAACATTCTATCCTTTCATACTCCCCTTTACAAAGAAAGCGAATATCCCACCTATCACTGGTTAGACCAAAGCAAATTGGAAAGCCGAACATTTGACCTGATCATAAATACAGCCCGCGGCGGCGTGGTGGATGAAAATGCCGTACTCGCTGCAATGAAAAAAGGAACGGTTAGAGATATGATTATTGATACCTGGGAGGATGAACCAAAAATTCATCTCGACTCTTTTGGTGCTACATTCCTGAAATCACCGCACATCGCAGGATATTCGGTACAATCCAAACAGAATGCCTCAAAATTTATTGCTGATGATTTAATTGACCATTTTGATTTGGAACAGCCTCAAATTGAAACGAATAATCAAAAAGTCATTTTTGACAAGAATTCGGATGAATTTACCTCACTGTCATCCCTTTTGACCGAACTACACCCTATCAAGAAATATGAGCAACAACTAACAGAAATCATCCAAAATAGCCCCGAAAAACGCGGCAAGCTGTTTAATAAATTACGTGCAGAATTCCCGCTCCGACAGCAATTTGCTCAAACCCATCTGCCAAAAAATTATTTCCAGCAATTTCCGATACTAAAAGAGCTGGGATTTTCTGAAATCAGCTAATTCCAAAAAGCCGTAAAGCATTTTCATCAGTAACTGCTTCCACCTCGTCGAGCGATATACCCATCACTTCGGCCAACCGCTGGGCGGTATATTTCACAAAAGCCGGTTCGTTTCGCTTGCCTCGCTTGGGATCGGGTGCCAGATAGGGAGCGTCGGTTTCAAGCATCATATGGTCGAGAGGCAGTTGAGCCACTGCCTTATCAACACCGGCATTTTTAAATGTAAAAATGCCTCCAATGCCTAACTCCAATCCCAGATCAATAGTACGTTCCCCCTCCTCGGCAGAACCGGTAAATGAGTGCCAGATACCGTTTAAACTGCCATCCTGCTCTTCTTCAACTATGTCAAGAAGATCCTCGGTACTTTCACGATTGTGCAACACAATAGGCTTCTGAACTTCTTTGGCCACCTTGCAATGCATTCGCAGGCTTTCTTGCTGCTGGGATTTATAATCTTCACTCCAATGATAATCGAGGCCTGTTTCACCTACTGCCACATATTCTTGCTGACTGCAGAGATCATATAATTCTTGCTCGCTAATCCCTTTGCCGTCATTTATGCTGGTGGGATGAATTCCCGCCATTTTATGGAAAGTAATTTCAGGATGCTGAAGCTGATCCATTTTTGGAAGCGAATCCAGATCAATGGCCGGCAGAAAGATATGTGATACTCCGGCATCAGCCGCTCGATCTAAAACCGCTTCAATATCATCTTCAAATTGGTCAAGATAAAGGTGACAATGCGTATCAATCACGATTGTTGGAGCGTTGAATCAGTGTGAAAGGTTACAAGTCGATCCATCGGATTCTTTACAAACAAACCCGATTTAAGATCGTGCTTATTTAAAATTTCTTTGATTAAATTCTGATGGGCAAATGCGACTGATCCAATAAAACGGACCTCATAATCTGTGGCATTCGTATAATTTAATAAGATGCGGGAAATAAAACTCTCGAATCCCTCGTACAATATTTCTTTAATAAAAGGATGTTCGGTATGGTCGCCCAAAAATGCTCCATAAGAAGCAACAAACCTACTTTTTTGATCGCCGTCGTACAATTCCCTGGTAATATGATCGAGCGACATATTATAGTTTTTCTCGAGGTCTTTCTTAAGATCATTAGGAATCTCAAAACGATAATATTTATTAATCAGCTTCTTACCGAAATAACCCGCACTCCCCTCATCCCCTAAAATAAAAGCCAGCGAGGGGATATGTTCGACGATTTCTTCACCGTCATAAAGACACGAATTGGAACCGGTTCCAAGAATACAGGCAATACCGGGCTCATTAAGAAAACAAGCTCTTGCTGCTCCTAACAGATCGTGGTATACATTGTTATTTGAATCAGTGAAACAGGAGTCGAGCGCTTCTTTCACTACTTGATCTTTTTCATCACTGTCGCATCCTGCTCCATAAAAGAATACCTCATCAATAGATTCTTCAAGTTCAGGCAACAAGTATTGGCGAATAACCTCCTCAATGCTCTCTGTGGTATGATAATAGGGATTTAATCCTTCGGTAAAATGTGTCTTGGTCTCATCATTAACCAAACACCATTCCGTTTTTGTAGCCCCACTATCAGCAATTAATATACTCATAAATACTTTTCTTTTATTAATTTCGCGCCAAATCTAAGCAATTTTAGCTCCATACAACAACTGTAATCTAGGATAGAGACTATCTCAAATTCTACCTATTATTAGCTACTGCGTAAATGTATAAAAATACTTATTGGGGATGAAACTTACCTATAGCGACTATCTTAAAATCGACGAACTTTTAGATCTGCAAGAATTGCGCTCAAAACCGGAGGAGCATGACGAAATGCTCTTCATTATTATCCATCAAACCTACGAGCTCTGGTTTAAGCAGATTCTGCATGAAATGCATAAGGTTCGTGACGATCTAAAAGCGGGCAAAACCTGGGCGGCCGTTAAAACGATGAAACGCATTTTAACCATCTTAAAAACAATGGTTGCTCAAATTGATATTCTGGAAACTATGACTCCGCTGGAGTTTGAGAGCTTTCGTGGATTTTTAGACGAGGCAAGCGGATTTCAATCAGTGCAGTTTCGGGAGGTGGAAATTGTCTGCGGACATCGATCAGAGCATATCCTTAAAGTCCACGAAAACCAACCCCAATATCTCAATCGAATGAAAGAGCGGATGGCTGAACCTACGCTTTGGGAATGTTTTTGTGAGTACCTCCAGCAGAAAGGATATGAAGCTGAAATGCCGGAGCGCAAACATAAAAACGGCCTGCTCTACGACCCATCAGAAAAGAACCAGCAAATTTTGCTCGATGTCATGCAAAACGATCAGGAAACGGCAATGCTCTGCGAGTTGTTTGTGGATTTTGATGAGGGTATGCAAGAATGGCGCTATCGGCACGTAAAAATGGTGGAACGTACCATCGGTAATAAAATGGGCACCGGCGGATCAAGCGGTGTGGACTACCTCCGAAAGACGCTGCACCAGCGCATTTTTCCTGACCTGTGGGAAATTCGATCAGAAATTTAAAATTACAGCACAAAACATTTATTAATGTCACACAATATAGATCAACTTGCCAAAAAACTGGCACCTCATTATTCGCACTTTGACGTAAGTAACCGGCTTCTTTTTACCGGTCATTCTCACCAAGCCTGGCCGGATGTTGCTCGAGAAGGCCTGCATGAATCTTTCGATGTCGCTGCTTCGGATGTGGACAACAAATGGGAGACCGCTTTTGAAAAAGTTGAACAACTACGCAGCTACCTGCGCAACTTTTACGATGATCCGGATGGGATGTATTGCCTGGGACAAAATACCCACCAGTTATTGGTATCTTGGCTATCCAGTTTTAATCTGCAGAAAAAACCTAAAATTATTACCACCGACAGCGAATTCCATTCCATGTCGCGCCAGCTAAAACGCCTAAAAGAGGAAGGCCTTAAGATCGTTACTGTTGATGGTCATTCTGATGATATCGTTGAGCAAATTGAGAGCCAAATCGATGATCAGGTATCGGCTGTAATGCTGTCGCGCGTTTATTATAACAGTGGGATTATAAATCAGCATATCCCCAAAATTGCCGAGATTACTCGTTCGCATAATGTTCCACTTTTGATTGACGATTATCACGGAACCAACGTCATACCGCTTTCTATTTCTGATGAAAACCTCACGGATTGTTATATCCTTATTGGCGGTTATAAATACCTGCAATGGGGCGAAGGAAATTGTTTTTTACGATATCCCAGCAACTGCAATTTACGTCCTGCCATAACAGGCTGGTTTTCTTCTTTCAGCAAGCTTGATGAATCGAAGGAGGCAGAAAAAGTATCTTATACCGATCCTAACCAACTTTTTGCCAGTGGAACTTTCGATTCCACATCACAATTCAGAGCAGCTAAAGTCGTTGAATTTTTTGAAAATATGGGGTTGACTCCGCAGGTACTTTACAAACAATACCAAGCACAAATAAAACTGCTGCGAAATGTTTTTTTAGAGCATAATTTTAATTCTGAGGTTATTAGGCTTGCACATCAGCAGCCCGTCGAAAACATGGGCGGATTCCTGGCTTTACAATCTCCCTTTGCACGAACGATCAGAGCAAAACTCATGAAAAAAGGAGTTTTCACCGATGCCCGTGGCGATATACTCCGCTTTGGCGTGGCACCTTATATTACGACCCAACAAATTAGCAAGGCAATGAATGAACTGAAAAATGTAGTATCTAAAATAAACCCTTAATGTAAGGATTCGCCATCTCATCGATCTTACTAAATAGGATATCACTAAGAAACCAAGAACACAGAAAATATTTGCAGCACATTATTTATGATTAATAAACTCAGTGAATTGGTGGTTTTCCATAATACTACAAGAAGATGAGCTGACACTACGTTGTCATTATTATTTAATATATTGACCGGTGAAAACATAAAAACCTAATTACTCTTTCATTTATGTCTGACAATAAAGATCGCGAAAAGGCACTGGAAATGGCCATCGGCCAAATCGAAAAACAGCACGGTAAAGGCACTATTATGCGGCTTGGGGATGAAGCCACTCAGGATGTTCCCAGCATTTCTACCGGATCAATCATGGTAGATTATGCGCTGGGTGTAGGGGGCGTTCCCCGCGGACGCGTTACCGAAATTTACGGTCCTGAAGCCAGTGGTAAAACAACGCTGGCACTTCATGTTATTGCCGAGGCACAAAAAGCTGGCGGATATGCCGCTTTCGTTGATGCCGAACATGCTTTTGATCCTCGATATGCCAAAAATCTGGGTATTAATACCGACGAACTACTTGTTTCGCAACCTGACAGCGGTGAACAGGCTCTGGAAATTACAGAAACCCTGATCCGTTCTGCGGCCTTGGATGTAATCGTTATTGATTCTGTAGCCGCGCTTGTTCCTCGGGCTGAACTCGAAGGCGAAATGGGAGACTCGCACATGGGCCTCCAAGCACGCTTGATGTCTCAGGCAATGCGTAAAATCACCGGTATTATAAATAAAACCCGAACATCGGTAATTTTCATTAACCAAATTCGGGAAAAAATTGGGGTTATGTTCGGTAATCCCGAAACAACTTCCGGCGGACGTGCTCTTAAGTTCTATTCCTCTGTCCGACTGGATATACGACGTATCGGCTCCCTCAAAAAAGGCGACGATATGGTTGGAAACCGGACAAAAGTAAAAGTCGTCAAAAACAAGGTTGCCCCTCCATTCAAAGAAGTTGAGTTCAATATCATTTACGGCAAGGGAATTTCGCGTCTGGCCGAAGTTCTCGATATGGCTGTAGAGTTTGACATCATTGAAAAACGAGGCAGTTGGTATCGCTATGATGGAGAGCCTATCGGTCAGGGCACCGATAATGCAATCGAATTCCTTGAGTCTGATCCTGAACTTGCCGAAAAAATTGAGAAACAGGTTCGAGAGCAGATGAATCCTTCTGAAGAGAGTGAAAAAACAGAAGAAAACGGACAGGAAAAAAATGAAGAAAAAGATTCTGACAGCGACGACTAGTGATGGCCGATGAATCAGACCAACAATTACCCGGGGCAATAAGCTCCATCAGCGTTCAAAAAAAGAACAAAGAGCGCTATTCCATTTTTGTTGATGAGGAGTTTCTGATCGGTGTTTCCGAACAGACGCTCCTCAAATTCAACCTGGCTAAAGGAGAGACGGTAACCCATGCACTGCTAAGAAAAATCGAACGCGAAGAGGGACAATTTGCTGTTAAATCATATATGATGAAGCGCCTGGGAAGTCGCGACCATTCCCGGAAAGAACTATTTACCAAAGCAATACGCAAAGAGTATCCCAAAAATATTATTCAAAACGTCCTTGATGAGCTCGAAGAAAAAGGATATCTGAATGATACTAGTTTTGCTGAAAAGTTTGCACAGGATAAAAGTCATCTAAATAAATGGGGACCCAATAAAATTAAGGCGCACCTATATAAAAAGGGTATCTCAAACGATGTAGCCGAGCAAAGTATTCAAAAAGTATTTGAGGATAAAAATATTAAAGAGGTTTTGTTACATTTGGTTTTAAAGGGTAAAAGACGCTTTTTGAGAGAAGAAGATCCCTATAAAAGGAAGAAAAAGGTTGTTGATCATCTGGCCCGGAAAGGGTATCGATCCTCAAATATCTATAAATATATAGATGAGCTAATGAAAGCTATTGAGAAATGAACAATATTACTCTTGAGCGCGTAATAAAATCGGTGGTGGGACTAGCTGCTATTGCCGTAGTTAGTTACCTGGTATTCCGGTATGGTACCCTGGTAGGATACGCGATAATAGCTATGATATTTAGTTATATTCTGGATCCCCTTGTAAACCGGATGCAGTCGGCAGGCATGAATCGAACTTTTTCCATAACACTGACTTTAAGCTCACTTGTATTAATTCTCGTTTGGATCTCGACTAATGTTATTCCGATAATTGCCAATCAAATGGTAGAGTTGGCCAGTCAGTTGAGTATTAAAAATATTCAAAATATCACCCAGAAAATTGAAATCCAGCTTACCGAGAAGTTTACCTTTTTACCGGATGGTATCCTGAGTAATAACTTGGCTACAGCCCTTGAAGACCTATTTGATGTAGGCGAAATACCCTCTGCGTTAAGTAACATTATCGGGATCTTTACGAATATTTTTTCTGCTGCACTTATTATTCCTTTTGCCACCTTCTTCTTTCTGAAAGATGGTACGAAAATCCGTCGCAATATTCTGAAATTAGTACCCAACAAATATTTTGAAACGGCTTTAAGCTTAATTGACAAAATAGAAAGTCGTTTAGGCCTTTATTTTAGAGGTGTATTGCTTCAGAGTCTAATCATTGCTTTTACCTCTTGGGTTGGTTTATCTATCGTTGGCCTTAACAATTCACTTTCTGTGGGAATTGCAGTAGGAATCGCCAACACCATTCCCTACTTCGGACCAATCATCGGATACATCTTATCAATTGTGGTATCCATTATTGAGGTAGGAAACTTCTCACTCGTCCTACCTTGTGTGCTTGCCATTCTTGCGGTTCAAATTCTTGACAATGTTGTTCTACAACCTATTATATTTTCCCGTTCTGCTGATATCCACCCTGTGGCAATCCTGTTCATTATTATGATTGGTGCCGAAACGGCCGGTATTCTCGGGATGTTAGTTGCAGTACCAATAGCTACAATTATTAAAATTACATTTAACCAGATTAGCTGGAGCTTTAATAATTACTACGTTTTTAGGGCGGGAAATTCTTCAGAAGCAGAATAAAACATTTAAATTCGACACTTAATCTGTCTGCTTTTTTATTTATCTTTGCGAGCAAATCAATAACTATTTTGCTCCTTTATCTTGATTAATATTGTAGTATTTGCCTCGGGATCGGGTACAAATTTTCAAGCTCTTATAGATGCTGTCGAAAGCGGCCAGATTAATGGACGCATTGCCGGTCTTATCACTAATAAAAAAGGCATCCAAGCCATTGAACGCGCTCAAACACACAGTATTGATCACAAATATTTAACTCCCTCCGACTTTTCCTCCCATCTCAAATATGTTGAAGCCCTGCTCAGCCAGCTTAAAAAATGGGATACACAGCTTATTGTCCTGGCAGGTTATATGATCAAAATCCCGGTAGAAATAATTGATGAGTACAAGAATCGCATTGTAAATATCCACCCTTCCCTATTACCGAAGTATGGAGGTAAAGGATTTTATGGGATGAAAGTGCACAGAGCAGTAATTGATAATAAAGAAACAACATCGGGCTGCACAGTACATATCGTTACCGAAGAATATGATCAGGGACCCATTTTGGGACAACGAAAAGTTCCGGTAAAAAAATCAGATGACGCCGAGACCTTGGCCAAACGAATTTTAAAAGAAGAGCATAAATTATTTCCCAAAATAATTGCAAAATTAGCTAGACAGATCAATAATAAATCTAACTCTTAATTACACTTTCAATCGTGTCACTACAACCCCTCGACTCTCTCCCCAAAAACCCATTAAAGGTTAAAAGAGCACTTTTATCTGTTTCAAATAAAACAGGCATTATTAAACTTGCACGGCAGTTACATCAATCAGATGTAGAAATTATTTCTACCGGAGGAACGGCAAAGAAAATTCGTGAGGCTGAGATTCCTGTAACCGATGTCAGTAACATTACCGGTTTTGAGGAGTGCCTTGACGGACGGGTCAAAACGCTTCATCCCATCATTCATGGAGGAATATTGGGGCGAACCAGTCATCAATCCGATGTGGATGAGATGAATCGCTTAAATATTGATCCCATTGAATTAGTTGTAGTCAACTTATATCCTTTTGAAGAAACAATTTCAGATCCCGATTGCAACCCTGCTATTGCGACTGAAAATATTGATATTGGCGGACCAACGATGATTCGTGCAGCAGCTAAAAATTTTGCACATGTTTGTGTATTGACATCCCCAAAACAATACAACGAGTTTTCCAAAGAACTTACAGAACACGCAGAAATTTCATTTAAAAAACGCCGGCAGTGGGCTACTACAGCATTTAATCATACAGCCCATTATGATGCAACAATTGGCAACTATTTTAACAATCTGGAAGCCAATGATGAAGAATTATCTCAACAGTTAAATATTTCACTGCCAAAGTCACAAACGCTTAGATACGGTGAGAATCCGCATCAAAAAGCAGCAGTGTACGGCACACAAAACGAGTTTATTGACTGTTTTCACGGGAAGCAGCTTAGCTATAATAACTTTACGGATGTCGATGCTGCCTTGAATCTCATCAGCGACTTTTGGAATGATAAGCCAACATGTGCAATTTTCAAGCACACAGTCCCCTGTGGCGTAGCAGTCTCCGATAAACTTAATAATAGCTGGGACAAAGCTTTTGCTACTGATACCATGTCTCCTTTTGGCGGTATTGTAATAGTAAATAAGGAGTTAGATATCGATATAGCCCAAAAAATCAATGAAATCTTTACCGAAATCATTATTGCCCCATCTTTTAGCCCAGAAGCGTTAGAACTGCTTCAGCAAAAGAAAAACCGAAGACTCATACGAATCAAAAAGCTTCCGAATACTGACCAAAATATTCGGTTCAAATCGATTTTTGGTGGAGCATTAAGCCAATATGCAGATATTAAAACTATCGGTAGAGAAGACTTAAAAACCGTTACGGAAAGAAAACCAACAGACCAAGAAATCGAAGACCTGCTATTTTCCTGGAAAGTTGTAAAACATGTTAAATCGAATGCCATTGTATATGCAAGAGATGGGCAAACAATTGGCATAGGCACAGGACAAACAAGCCGCGTCGAAGCATCAGAAATTGCAATTTCTAAAGCTAAGCAAGAAGGGCTTTCACTGGAAGGCACAGCCATTGCCTCCGATGCCTTTTTTCCATTTGCAGACGGTGTTGAAGCTGCGGCCAAAGCAGGTGCAAGCTGTGTAATCCAACCGGGTGGCAGTATTCGCGATGAAGAAGTAATTGAAGCTGCTGACAAGCTAAATATGGCTATGGTCTTTACCGGCAACAGACATTTCAGACACTAAAATAATCAACAATTTGGTTTTTACTTTTAATCCTGATTAATTCGCAAATAGACGTACAAAATTGTATTTTCATTCTTTGAAATTATTCAGGCGATCAACTTGATTACAATTAGCTCATCTACACAACATAATCATGGATAAACACGCATCTAAAAAGAAGAAAGATCAGCAAAATGCAGGCTGGTTTGATTGGCTTTACACCGACATAGCTATTGACCTCGGAACTGCTAACACACTCATCTACTCGCGCGGCGAAGGTATTGTACTAAACGAACCTTCTATCGTAGCACTGAACTCACAAAATGAGCCGGTAGCAACAGGTCACGAAGCCCGACTGATGCACGAAAAAACGCACAAAAATATTCGTACCGTTCGCCCGCTCCGCGATGGAGTCATTGCCGATTTCGAAGTAGCCGAACAGATGATCCGCGGGATGATTGACAAGGTTAAAATGAAATGGTATTCAAGCACGCGCCAGATGGTTGTATGCGTGCCCAGCGGCATTACTGAAGTAGAACGGAGAGCCGTTCGTGACAGTGCCGAACATGCCGGAGCCAAAGAAGTTCACTTGGTTGACGAACCGATGGCAGCCGCCATTGGAATTGGCCTCAATGTCCATGAACCCATTGGGAATATGATTGTGGATATCGGCGGCGGTACTACCGAAATTGCCGTCATAGCCCTTTCAGGTATTGTATATGCCCAATCTGTCCGCCTGGGCGGTGATGAGCTTAATGACGATATCATCAATTACTTCCGGCGCAATCATAACCTGCTAATTGGCGAACGTACAGCAGAAAAGATAAAGTGTGAAATTGGTTCTGCGGCTCCGTTAGATGAGGAGCTGGATATGGAAACCAAAGGACGTGATCTAGTCAACGGTGTTCCCCGAATTCGTCACGTTTCTTCGAAAGACGTTCGGGAAGCAATTTCAGAATCCGTTAACACTATTGTAGAATCTATCACAAAATCGCTCGAGCAAACTCCTCCCGAACTTTCAGCTGATATCCTTGATCGTGGTATTATGCTAACCGGTGGAGGTGCCAAACTCAAAAATCTGGATAAATTAATTATAGAAACTACTGACCTTCCTGTTCATATTGCCGAAGATCCACTGACGGCGGTAGTACGCGGAACGGGAGCGATTCTTGAAGATATCGAATATTACAGAACTGTCATTTCTTAAACCCAGAGAAGGTGAATGCGATTCAAACTTCCCAGCATAGCTGATGCGAAAGATCATATAATAACAGCGCTCATTCTGATTTTTGCTGTTGCGTTGATGATTGGACGATACCAAGGTGGGCTCAATAACCTGCGCAAAGCATCAATAACAATTTTTAGCTATCTGGAAGAACCTCTCTCAAATGTTCGGGTATATCGACAGGCTCTAAAAACGAACACCTATCTTCGGAAACAAAATGTATTACTTTTAGATGAGCTGAGCCGTCTCAGAGCAGCAGAGCAGCGTAACGAACAGCTTCGGGAGTTACTGCAATTCAGCAGTGAGAGTAACTTGAGTCTATATCCGGTTCAAATAGTGGGCAAAGAACTTAATCAGGTTACCAACTCTCTTACCGTAGATGCTGGAAAAGAAGAAGGAATTACCAATGGCATGCCAATGGTATCATCCGAAGGCCTTGTCGGCAAAGTAATCTTAACAGCGAACGGCTATTCACAAATAATGCCCTATTATAATACGCTGTTTCGGGTTAGTGCCAAACTCCAGCAATCCAATGCCTACGGTATAGTTTCGTGGGATGGTGAAAGCAAAAAAGAGCTACAGCTTAATTATGTTCCTCAAACCACTGATGTTGACACTGGCGAAGTTGTGGTTACTTCAGGATACAGTAACCAATTTCCGCCTGATATTCCCATCGGGAAAGTACTGCGAACCGAACCACAGGAAGGTAAAGAAACCCAACGTGTGTATATTGAGCCATTTGTAAACCTGTTTGAGATTGCCGAAGGCTTTATTGTAAAATTTAAGCCTGATACTACCATTAAAAAACTGAATGAAGATTATGAAAATCTTTTACAATGAGTCCTGAACGTTTTAAAAATTTTGGCATTGGGTTTGCCTTCCTCTTGATTCAAGTTATGCTTTTTCGGCATCTTAAAATCATGCAGGTCCAGCCCGATCTGGTACTTATATTTTTGGTATGGTATATGGCCCGCAAAGACCGAACAGCTGCTTTACTTATGGCTGCAGGATTGGGATTTTTACAAGATGCCATGCTCGATTTATGGGGACTAAATATGTTTTCAAAAACGTTGTTAGTATTCATGAGCTATAATTTTATCCCAAGGGGATCAAAAAAAGAATTACTGATTGGACAGGTTTTTTTAACTATTGCTATTGCAGCTTTGATCCATAATCTCATATTTCTTGGGCTCAATGTTGCTATTCAAAGTTATACCGGAGAACAGTATTTCTGGCGGCACCTAATTGGCAGTAGCCTGTATACTGCTTTTGTAGCAAGTTTTATTCAATTATTTAGAACAAACTAATCCAATGCAATCCCGAAAAAAAATTCGTACCAAGACCTCCCTCCGGGTACTACAGGTATGTATTATTGTTTTGGGAATTATCATTTTAGGACGGCTATTCCAGCTACAAATACTTGACTACGATACCTATAATCCCCTCAGTCGAGAAAACTCGCTTCGGCAAGAAGTTATCAATCCCGCCCGGGGATTGATCTACGATCGCAATGGCAACCTGATCGTTGATAACCAACCAATTTATACCATAACCGTAACCCCGGCCAGTTACGATCCCAAAAATACCCCCATTCTGGCTGAACTTATGGATGTGCCGGTAGAAGAGGTTGAAAAAAGAGTACAAGAAGCCCGAGACTATTCCTATTATCGATCATCCCGTATTTTTACTGAAGTCAATTTTGAAACATTTTCCATCATTCAAGAAAGTATTTGGCAGCTCCCGGGTGTAGGTCACCAAATCGAGAGCAAACGCGATTATCCAGTTGACAGCCTTCAGGCTTCTCACATTTTGGGATATTTGCGGGAAGTATCCAAAGAAGAATATCTGAGAACACAAAGTTATCATCTCGGTGATAAAACGGGCAAAAGTGGTCTTGAAATGGCCTACGAAGAACAGCTGCGAGGCACCCTTGGTACCAAGTTTATCCAAGTTAATGCCATGGGACAAAATATGGGATCGTATCAGGATGGTGCTATAGATGAGAGTCCTAAGAAAGGATCAGATTTATACACAACCATTGATACCGAACTACAGTTATTGGCAGAGGATCTTATGCAAGGCAAACAGGGGGCCGTTGTAGCATTAAATCCGGATAACGGGGCTGTACTAAGCATGGTAAGTGCTCCAGAGTATGATATTAGAAAACTATCAGGACGTCTCGATAAAACATATTGGGATAGCATCAATGCCGACACTACCAATCCGCTATACAATCGTGCAGTATCAGGCAAACAACCACCCGGCTCTACCTTTAAACCGCTTATGGCCCTGATGGGATTGGAGCTCGGAATTATCACACCGGAAACAGAAATTAATAATCCAGGATACTACTCCCGTGGACGCCGATATAACGACTTGGCCGATCCCGGTAAATATAACGTGGGTAAGGCACTCCAAGAATCCAGCAATACCTTTTTCTTTTGGCTGATGGATAAAATTGCTACCCAAAAAGGTCTTGATAAATGGCACGAATTAGCTACATCGTTTGGATTGGGACAGTACAATAACATCGATATTCCCAACGAAGTAACGGGGACCATTCCGGACAGTACTTTTTTAAATCGTGTGCTGGGAGAGGGCCAATGGGGAATTGGCGATCAACTTAGCTTGGGTGTTGGTCAAGGATTTGTAGCCGTATCTCCACTGCAAATGGCATTAGTAGCTGCACAAATTGGAAATGGCGGATATAAGATCCAACCCCACTTTGTTAGTGCAATTCGAGAAAATGATGGGACGATGATGTTAACCAATCCCAAAAAAGAAAAAATTAACTGGGTCGATCGTGACGAAATAGCAGTTGTAAAAAATGGTATGCGAAGAGTTGTTACCGATGGCAGTGGTCGTTATTATGCGGATTTGGACAGCGTTAAAGTTGCTGGAAAAACAGGGACGGCCCAAAATCCGCATGGGCAGGATCATGGCTGGTTTATTAGTTTTGCCCCAGTAGATGATCCTAAAATTGCTATTGCTGTTCTCGTTGAAAACGGAGGCTATGGTTCCATTTCTGCTGCCCCGATTGCCTCTCTCCTAATTGAACAATACTTGACCGGAGAAATAGATCGATCGTATGTGTACAACTATGTGAAAACTTTTGAGCCCAGAAAACAAACAACCGATGAAGAAGAGGAAGAAAATATAGATGATCAATCTCAAGGAACTTAGCTGGTCGCTGGTTTTAATATGGGCAAGCCTTATTGCCGTGGGATTGGTAGCTATCTACAGTGCTACGCAAGGTCCTGTGGCTGAGTTTCTACCCAGCTATATCCAATTTAATTTTTACAAACAACTGATCTCTTTTGGCATTGCTGTACTACTTTTAATAGGACTTCAATTTATAAACCCACGCACCTTTCAGGAGGGATCCTACGTATTTTACGGACTTGGTATCCTGCTAATGATACTCACGCTCTTAATCGGAAAGGAAGTAAACGGTGCCAGAAGCTGGCTTGTACTGGGACCGCTTAACTTGCAAGTGAGTGAAGTGATGAAAATCGCCACCATACTTGCCGTAGCTAATTATTTGACCAGCCGCCGTAATATATCAGCAGAAAATTTAAAATCTGCAATTATTGCTGTTTCCCTTATCGTCGTACCAGCCTTTCTGGTTATTCTTCAAAACGATATGGGTACGGCCATTATCTTTTTTGCATTAATACCGGTAGTACTGTTTTGGTCAGGACTGCCTTACGGCATTTCATTATTTATAATTTCTCCTGCCATCATAGGCTACCTCACTATTATATCATGGTACTGGGGGCTTGTTGCCGCAATAATTATCACACTGGCAATTTTTATGATCCAGCGGCGAACATGGTTAACATTCACCTCATTTGTTACCGGAGTTTTGCTTGTCATTGGTATTCAGGTTGCCCTAAATCAAGTATTGCAGCCGCATCAGCGTGCCCGGATAGAAGCGTTTACAAATCCTTCTTTTGATCCCCAGGGGGCAGGCTGGAACGTCATCCAAGCCAAAACAGCAATAGGATCAGGCGGAATTTACGGCAAAGGTTTCCTTGAGGGTACTCAAACCCAGCTTCGCTTTTTACCCGAGCAGTGGACCGACTTTATTTTCTGCGTGATTGGAGAGGAGTTCGGCTTTATTGGCGCTGGATTTACTGTTCTGCTACTACTTGCGCTTACATTACGATTACTGCAAATGGCAGCGGTCCATAGGCATCCCTTTGCCCAGCTGGTGATGGTGGGAGTCCTAACTATTTTCTTCGCTCATTTCTTTATCAATGTGGGATCGGCCACCGGCTTATTACCCGTTATTGGTATTCCCCTGCCTTTTATTAGTTATGGAGGTTCCGCGCTCATCACCAACACCCTGATGTTGGGGATTTGTTTAAATCTCGATTTCTACAAGCGGCAGTTCAGCATCTACCGATAAGTTTAATCATCTAACTGCTTATCAGTTCGCAAGTTGAAACTCTGTCGATGAAATTTTGTGGCCCCGTGCTTCTTTAAGCCCTCGAAATGCTTGGCGGTGGGATACCCTACATTTGTATCCCAACCATAGTGAGGATATTCTTGGTGCAGTTCAATCATCAACTCATCACGATATACCTTTGCAATGATTGAGGCCGCGGCAATACTCATCGACCGGTCATCTCCCCCAACAATACATTTGTGCGGGCATAAACCAGAACTAAACCGATTCCCATCAACAAGCAGGTAATCCGGATTGGCACCGTCAGCTTCGGCACATTTTGTCATCGCTTTAATAGATGCATGCAAGATATTTAGCTCGTCAATCTCGGTAGGGCTACACCATTGGATAGTCCAATACAATGCCTCCTTTTTGATTAGCTCTTTTAGTTGTTTGCGCTCACCAAGGGTGAGTTTTTTACTGTCACGAATCGCCTCAACAAAAGTTCCCGGCTCAAAAATAACGCCCGCCGCTACCACCGGTCCTGAAAGACATCCCCGACCCACTTCATCCAATCCCATTACTCGCTCATATTCCTCTCCCCAAAGCTGGCGTTCGAACATAATCCGATCTGTGGATTCGGTGTCATTTAAATTACTCGAATTATTCATTACAATGAATTAAAAGGATTTTTAAAGCGTTAGGATTACTCAGGCTAAAGTCAATCTTTTTACTATGCATTTCAAGTACCAACAGTGGGATGAACGATTTTCAAAATCTAAGGGCCAATCCCCTTTTGATTCCCTTTGGGATACTTTTCAAGAGCTATTAACTATTGCCAGTGGTGACGTTCAACAAGCCTTGCGCTGGCTTACAGAGCTTGACAATGATTATGACCTTACCGATCAGTTTGACGATTATGACATTGGTGATTTTGTCGATGAACTGAAAGAACGAGGTTACATCGAGCAAGATGAAAAACAACAAATATATGTAATCACACGCAAAACAGAGCGAAGTCTGCGCCAGCGGTCGCTGGAAGAAATATTTAACAATCTCAAAAAGGGTGCTGCCGGAAATCACCAGACTGATCATACCGGTAAAGGCTTAGAACGTCAACCCGAAACGCGCAAGTGGCAGCAGGGTGATGACATTGCCAATATCGACAGTGTAGGTACCATGATGAATATGCTGCGGCACAGTAACATTGATCAGATGCAGCTGCACGAAGACGACATACGTGTTCATGACAGCGATCACTACACATCAGTAGCTACGGTATTGCTCATTGATTTAAGCCACTCTATGGTGCTTTATGGTGAAGACCGTATCACTCCAGCCAAGAAGGTAGCCATGGCACTTTCGGAACTCATCCTAAATAATTACGCCAAAGATTCGCTGGATATCGTTGCCTTTGGTAATGAAGCCTGGAAAGTGGATATCGAAGATCTTCCCTATCTCAAAGTAGGACCCTATCACACAAATACCCAGCAGGCACTCGAACTGGCTCGCCACACCCTGCACCGGCGCAAGTTTGCCAACAAACAGATTTTTATGATCACTGATGGTAAACCATCCTGCATTATTGAGAATGGAAAAATGTATAAAAATAGTTTTGGACTGGACCGAAAAATTGTGAACAGGGTCTTGGATGAAGCTGTTAAATGCCGACGTGATGATATTGACATCACAACATTTATGATTGCCAGAGATCCTTATCTGCAAGATTTTGTTCGAGAACTCAGCGAAGCAAATAAAGGACGGGCTTACTTTGCATCCCTTGATAACCTGGGCGGTTATATTTTTGAGGATTACATTAAAAACCGTAAGCGAAGGGTGAAATAAAAAAAGGCAGCCCACTAAGAGCTGCCTCTAAAAATCTAATAACGATTATTATACCTTAAATGCCCAACTCCTGCATCACCTGGTCGGTAATATTATATTTCTCCTGGGCTTCATCAGAAGCGTAAAGAATAATCATATCGCCTTGGCTGGTAGTAGTATTGATAACATATGTCAGTTCCATATCTTCAGCAACTGTACCAACAGCATTGTCAATCTGATCAAGAAGCGGACCTACCAATTCCTGCTGTTTCTGCTGTATCTCCTGCTGAATTTGTGTTTGATACTGCTGCAACTCGGCATTCAATTTACCTAGGCGTTCTTCTTCGCGTTGACGAGCTGACTCATTAATAACATCAGCTTTCTGTTGATATTCAGTGAGCTGCTGCTGAAAATCTTGCTGCTTGTTAGAGAATTCTTCACGCTTTCGTTCGATAAAATTTTGCAAACGCTGCTGAACCGCCTTCATTTCCGGCATTTTATTTAAAATTGCCTGGGGATCAACATAACCTATTTCCATTTGCTGCCCCTGTGCTTGTGCAGTAGAAAGGCCTGTAAAGCCAACAGCCAAAAAACAAAGTAGTGATATAGATAGTATTCGTTTTAACATAGTATGATGTGTTTTCAATTAATTCTGGTCAGATGTTTCGTTGATGTATTGTAATACTTGCTTAGTAATATCCATTTTCTCGCTGGCAGCGTAGTAAACGACATTTTCACCATTACTGGTAGCCTCGTTAATTACAAAATCGAGATCATTCCTTTCCGCAACAGTACTAATAGCCTCATTCATCTTATTGTACAAAGGTTCTAACAGCGTAGCCCTGCGCTGTTGAATCTGCTGCTGAAGTCCCTGCTGAAATTGCGTCATTTCAGTTTCCATTTGTGCAAGCTGCTTTTCTCTCTTCTGGATCTCAGAATCAGACATATTTGCTTGATTCTGCTGGAATTCAGCAACAGCATCCTGAAATTCTGTTGTCCGCTGTTGTAGTTCTTCTCGTTTTTCCTGGATAAAATTATTCAATTCCTGCTCTACTTGTGAACGCTCAGGCATCTGGCTTATTACTTCCTGGGTATTTAGATACCCTATATTAAGTTGTCCAAATGCCGATGTGCTTATAACAAAAAGAAATAGGAAAAATAAACTTGCTAACTTTCTAAACATCAGATCAATTTATCTTTGGGGTTCAATTATTCGGCCTGTGAGTATAAAAACTATTTTTATCAATTGCTTGCTTCATTTAACGTAATACCAAGCTCTTGTAGTACCTCATCATTTAAATTCCATTCTTGTTCGCCGAACAGCATGTTGGAATTTTGTGCACGATCAAAAACAAAATCAAAATTCTGGTCATTAGCCACCTTATTTATAGCTTCAAACACTTTCCGTTGAATCGGTTCAAGAAGCTCTTTCTGTTTTTCAAAATATTCGCCTTCGGCTCCAAACTTTTCATCTAAGTACTGTTGACGCTGTTGTACTTTATTTTGGATTTCCTGCTGTTTCTGCTTTTTGAGCTCTTCCGTATATAAAATCTCTTTTGCTTCAAAATCTTCCTTCAGTTGCTCAATCTCCTGCTCCATTTTATCCAGCTGTTTATTCCACTCAGAACTGAGCGTACTCAACTGTTCCTCGATTCCCTGATATTCCGACATTTGGGCCAAAATTTGATCAGTGTTCACATACCCGATTTTTTGATCTTGGGCAGTACTAATGCTGACACAAACCATCAGCAAACAACAAGTAATCGCGCTATGTGAAAAAAGCTTTTTCACTATTCAAAAGGAGCTCCAATATTAAACAAAAACTGCCATTCGCCCGGCCGGATTGGATTATTCGGAATTGGAATACCATCAAGACGATAACCGTAGCTAAGATCTACCAATCCAAGTATAGGCAAGTAAATGCGCGTTCCGAAACCAACAGAACGTTTTACATCAAAAGGTGAAAATTCTCGTGTATTAGCAAATGCATTCCCAGAATCCAAAAACATATATGGATGGACCTGTGCCTGTTGTTCAGTTATTGCAGGATAACGGAGCTCAAACGAGTACTTGGTATACAAACGTCCACCTACGGGTTCTCCATTTTGAATTGGGGAAATAGAGCCATTACGTCCACCGGGGAAACCACGAAGATCTATGTTATCATCCAAAAAGCTCTGGCGTTGCTGCATCTGCGTACCACCCAACTTAAAACGTTGAAAATCACTACGCTGGCTATCGCTCAGATAACCCAAGTAACCATACTCAACAGTATTAGTCATCACCAGTTTACCGACAATTGTTGTGTGATTTTGATACTTTGTCTTCAACTTGTAAAACTGTGAAAAGCCGGGAAAAGGTGGTGCAATTTCACCCGAAATGCTAAACTTTGAACCTGTTGAGGGTGCAATAGGATTATCCACAGAATTACGCTCCAACACCTGGCGTATACTAAGAATGCTGGACGTCCCTTCGGCCAGAAATGATGCTCCACCTGCCACATCATACAGCTGATAAGAAATTACGGAACGATGAGTGAAATAGTCATCAGGCCAGTTCAATCGCCTCCCAAGAGATACACTACTCGAAAGCAATTCATTCCGGGATGATCTGCCTCGATAACTGATTAAATCATAACTCATATTAACACCCAACGACAATGGCCTACCGCCTAACCACGGCTCTTGAAATCCAAGACTATAACTTTGATATCCACTGCCGGTAACCTGCACCCCAAGCGATAGTTTTTGACCGTCTCCTGAAGGAATGGGGTTCCATCCTTGACCTTTAAGAGCACGTTGGATAGAGAAGTTGTTGAAATTCAAACGCGCTGATAAAATCAGTCCGATACCTTGTCCTCCAAAACCACCGGAGAATTCAAAGTTATCAGTACTCTGTGATTCATCAAGCTGATAATTAATATCTACAGTGTGATTTTCGCGATCAGGCGACAGGTTTGGAGTAATTGCTTGGGGTCTGAAGTACCCCAACTGCCCCAGCTCACGGATAGTACGTACAATGGCTTGCTGACTGTATTTTTGACCCGGCACTGTTCGCAAGGTTCTTCGCACTACATCATCGTGGGTCTTGTTATTGCCCGAAAAGGATACTTCTTCGATATATGCAATTTCGTCTTCATATATGCTCATATTTAAATCCACGGAGTCTTCGCCAACAACTTCAATCTCAGGCTCAACTCTAAAAAACAAATATCCAATATCTCGATAGAGACTGGTAATATCGGTACCTTCCTGGGAGAATTGCATCTTATCCTGAAATTTTTTCTGATCGAATATATCTCCCTTTTGAAAGCCTAACACTTGGGTTAGCCGATCATCTTCGTAAACGGTGTTACCTTCCCATGTTATATCCCGGACCTTGTACTGCGGCCCCTCATCAACCGTGAGATTTACTTTTATACCTTCCGCAGGGGTTTCTAGAAGTAGTAACCTGTGTTGTGTATAAGAAAAGGTATAAACAGTGTCACTCGTTACGCGAAAATCAAGGAACCCATGTTCGCCATAAAAATCTCGTAAATTTTCTTTAGCTGTTTCAAAATCTTCTTCTTTGAAGAGCTTTTTGGAGAAAAACTTCCACCAGCGATCTTCATTAATTTCCCCTAGTTTTTTTCGGAGTTTTCGGTCGCTGAACTCCTCATTACCATCAAACGAAATCTCCTTTACCTCCAAGCGTTCACCGGGATCAATATTAAAATGAACCGTTACGCGGTTACGAACTGTATCGGGCTGGGATTTCTCAACTTCGATTTCGGTATACCAATATCCTTTATCGTCATAATATCGCTGTATGGTATTTGTAGCCTGCGCTAACGATGATTCAGTAACGGCATAGCCCCTTAGTAAGGTAATCTCTTCTTCTAGATCTTTACGATGCGATCGCTTTGTCCCGTGTATCTCAAAACCTTCTAACCGCGGCTGTTCTTGTACAACAATTTTCAGATAAATGCCACCAGGCTCACGATCGGTCTCAATAATTTCAACATCAGAAAACAATCCTGTTCTGTGCAGACTTTTAATGGCTCTTGACAAATCCTGCCCCGGAATAGTGATTTGTGTACCAACTTGTAAGCCGCTGGTACCAATTACAAAATCCTCTCGCGAAGTTGTTAAGCCCTCCACTTCTACTCCCAGCACTTCGTACTGCTGGGGGCGATTATTCATCGGATTTTCGATATTAATAGAGGTATCCTGAGAAAAACCAGGATTATAGATGAAACAGAGGACGAAAAGAGTAACTAATAATTTCTTCACGTGGGTTCGTTGTTGAAACAAAATTGAGCTTACGATATTTGTATGAAAGGTTAGGGTGTCAGCTCTTGAACGTATAGACCTGAAGATTTCTTTTGTGAATTCTTAGAAACTTTGCCAAATCTACGTTCTCGTTGTTGAAATGATTGAATAGCTTTATATAACTCCTCACGGCGAAAATCCGGCCAGCATGTTTCAGTTATATATAATTCTGAATAAGCCAACTGCCACAGCAAAAAGTTACTGATTCGATATTCGCCGCTTGTGCGAATAATTAGCTCAGGATCGGGGATATCAGCCGTTGATAAATGAGCACTTATCATCTCATCGTCAATTTCATCGGGATCAATTTCGCCTTCTTTCACAGATTGCGCCAGCTTTTTAACCGCTTCGGTAATATCCCAACGGCCCGAGTAGCTGAGTGCAAGACAGAGTTGTAGCCGGTCGTTATCTTTGGTCAGATCAATAGCTTCACCTAATTCTCGCTGACAGTTTTTGGGAAACCGATCGATCTGTCCGATTGTTTCAAGCTTAATATTATTTTCATTCAGGTTTTCTGCTTCATTTCGCAGTGATCGAGCCAGTAAACGCATCAGGGCACTGACTTCCATCTTGGGACGACCCCAATTTTCAGTCGAGAACGCATAGAGTGTCAAATACTTAACGCCAATTTGTGCGCAAGCTTCGGTCACATCACGAACAGAATCAACACCAACTTTATGCCCGTAAGAACGGATATTGCCACGACTTTTAGCCCAACGTCCATTGCCATCCATAATAATAGCGATATGCTCAGGGACTGCCCCCTGTTCTATCAGCGTGGACTGTGACTTCTTGTCACTGCTATTCTGTTCTTTATTTGTGAGCGAAATTGGTTCCAATGCGTAGTATCAGTGTTTTATTAAGCTATCAATATTAGAGTTTTATACCCGTTATTTCAAGCTAATAAGAATTATAATTTCTCAAATTTTTTAGTCAATGAAATCATTTCAATAAGGGCAAGCGCAGCTTCTGCTCCTTTATTTCCTTTATCCCCTTTGAGCCCAGCACGTTCCTGTGCCTGAGCTACATTATCTGTTGTTAAAACGCCAAAAACCACTGGCTTATTACCCTCTAAATTGAGATCAGTCACACCGCGATTTACGGCATCACAAACATAGTCAAAATGCGGGGTATCTCCTCTTATAACAGCTCCAAGCGTTATTACGCCATCGGTATGGTCCATTAATTTTCGGGCTGTGAATGGCAATTCGTATGCGCCGGGGCAGCGAGCTATCAATATTTGTTCGCCACTAAACCCTTTACTCTTGAGTGTATTTAGTGCCCCTTCTAACAACTCATCCGTGATAAAAGAATTCCATTTTGCAATGGCAATACCAATCCTGAACTCGTTACTATCGGTATCACCCTGTAATATGTTATCTGCCATAACCTAAACTTTGAGTGCTTTTCGCTGATCAGTCAACCTAACCAATCGGTGCACATACTTGGTATTAATAGTGACGACTCCAAAAAATTTCTGATATTCTTTATCCCCACCATGAAAATCGCTACCACCAGTCTTAAGAAGATTGTGTTTTTCGGCAAATCCCTCTATCTGTTTTTGACGCTCGTAATCGTGGCTGGGATGGATAAACTCAATACCGTCTATTCCAGCCTCAACAAGTTCTTCGAGTTCGTCTTCAGAATATAAATTCCCTGGATGGGCAAGAACAACGGCCCCGCCGGCCTCTTTTACACTTTCAATAACCTTGTGATGCGAATAATACTCATTATAAATACTACCAAGTGACTGATCACTCAGATAGCGAATAAATGCTTCCTTAAAAGAAGCAACATATCCCTTGTCAATAAGCACAGAGGCAATGTGCGGACGTCCAATATTACTACCATTCGCCTCAGCCTTCACCTCTTCAATATCTATGTCAAGCCCCTTTTTGGTAAGCTCATTGACAATCCATTTCCCGCGTTTCAACCGGGAGCGATAATGCTGAACTAATAACTGAGTAATAACTCGATGATCCGGCTCAAAACAATAGGCCAACAAGTGGCACTCACGGTCATTAAAATCTGATGTTATCTCGACCCCCGGGAGCAATGTTATATTTGTTTCTTCAGCTGCTGCCACCGCTTTTCTATAGCCGCGAATAGTATCATGATCAGTGATAGATATAGTATCCAGGTTATGCTTTTCTGCATTTTTTATAATCTGTTTCGGCGTTGAGTGTCCGTCGGATGCCGTTGTATGAATATGTAGATCTGCTTTAGCCACTCCTAATTAGATCCTGCTAAAATAGTGTTATACTGTTCATTATCCTGTAATATCGAAATTGCCTCATTTACTGCTTTATCATGTGGCAGCCATGCGGCCGTTTGTCCTTGCTGGCCTTTATAACGCGCTATCAATTCCAGGTATAATCTTTTTTCAAGATCAGATCGTTTTCGGATAAACTGTTGCTCCTTTTTTTCTCCAATAACGCTTTCCAATTCTTGAATATGCTCCTTGCCCTCACCCTCTATGCCATTGAGCAGCGAATCAATTTTTGCCAAATGCTTCTCGGAGGGGGTTTGGTATTGGAAATCTTTCTCGGAAACAAATACCGTAAATTCATCATATAGAGCATCAGAACCAAAAGGCTCACTTAAACTGTCATGCGTTGCCGCATATTGATTGGCAAAATCAAAAAACAGATTCTCCCTTAAAAGAGAAGTTTCCAACAGCGATGGTTCCTTATTATCCACTTTGATATCCGGAGCAATACCGTTGCCATCATAAACCGTTCTGCCATTACGTGTTTTAAATTCCTTGCGAAGTGAGTCGGGTTTCACTACAGTACTGTTAGCATCATCGTGGGTATAAGTAATAGATTGGATACTGCGCCCGCTGGGAATGTAATATCTCGAAATTGTCATTTTGAGAGCTGTATTATATGAAAGCTGGGTCACAGTTTGCACTAACCCTTTCCCAAAACTTTGTTCTCCCATAATCACAGCTCTATCGTAATCCTGAAAAGCTCCGGCCACAATTTCTGAGGCACTGGCACTACCTCCGTTTTGCAGTACCGCCAGAGGCATATCCGGTAAAACGGGTGTTTCTTCGGTTGCAAATATGTTGTTGTGCTTACTTTGACGCCCCCGTGTTTCAACAACCATCTGGTTTTGTGGAATGAATTTATCAACAATACCCACAGCCTCTTCTAACAATCCACCGGGATTATTACGAAGATCCAAAATTATTCCATCAAGCTGATTATTTGTGGTGAGATCTTCAATCGCTTTTCGAACTTCGTCTGCCGTGCCTTTTGAGAAGCGATTTAACAGGATATAACCCATATTATTAGCATCTCCCACCAACCCTGCATATCCCACATTTTTCACCTCAACACGCTGGCGTTCCAACTCAAACTTTATGGGACTGTCTATGCCATACCGTTTTATAGTTAATGTAACTGTGGAACCAAGCTCTCCATCTATCAATTCCTGCACTTCCTCTGGCATCAAATCCTCAACCGATACGCCATCAACCTTTCTAATAACATCACCCGCACGAATACCTTTTCGGTGTGCCGAATATCCTTCTATAGGTGCAACAACTACGATTTGACCGCCCCGGAATCCCACGTCTAAACCTACCCCACCATAACTACCACGACTGATAATCTCCATGTTTTGCTGTTGCGCTTCATCGACCATCACGGTATAGGGATCAAGTGATTCCAACATTGCATCAATCCCTTTACGCATCAATTTTTCGGGATCCACTTCATCCACATACTCCAGAGAAACCGTGCGATATACTTCACTGAAAATGGTGAAGTTCTTTTTGATGAGGAAATAAATATCCGGATTACGTACCACACCTAATAGCGCCAAAGATGTTAGCGCCAGAAGCCCGGCGACTATAAATTTCCTCATTCTACTCATTGAAGAATATCTTATTTAATCTTCAACTGCTGACCAACAAAAATTCTTGATCCATTAAGATTATTTAAGCGCTTTATTTGATTTACTGAAACGCCAAAAGAATTAGCAATTTGAATAAGTGTATCATTAGATTGGACGGTGTATGTAATATCTTCCCCATCATCAGCCGATGCCAAATAGGCTTCAGTGATATCTTTGCCTGACCGCTGCTCACGTTCCAGCTTCTGTTTCTTACTAAACGACATGCTATTGATCTGGCCGTAATACGATTGCTTAGACTGGGGTACATAGATGGTTAAATCCTGTCCCGGACGGATATAGTTAGAAATCCCATTCCAGGACCGTATTTGCCAAGCCCGAACATCATACCATTCTGCGATATGACCAATCGTATCACCTTTTTTTACATTGTAACTAAGCTGGGCTGAATTAGCCGGCGCTTTTGATTTAGATCGTCCTTGTCTTGTGGAAGTATTACCTCTGGGTTGATGAGTAGGTTTGTTAACAGCAATCTTTTCACTGCTTCCCGGTGCCAGTGGCACTACAATTTTTTGACCCGGATAAATGGTATTTGAAAGACTTTCATTCGTCTCATAAAGGGCCCGTACTGAAGTACCGTATTTCCGGGCGATATATCCTAATGTCTCCCCTCTGTTTACAGTGTGCATAGCTACATTCTGGCTACGTTCTTCTTTTGGGATGTCTTCGTAATTCGCAGCAAATTGCTCTTTCGTGCCTGTTGGCAATTTTAACGGATAACTTTTTCCTGGCGGTGTTGCCCATCGCAGCAACTCAGGATTATACTCTTTCAATTTTTCTGTGGTAATACCTGCAGCATCGGCTAAAGCATCAAGCGGCATTAGGGGGGCTACCTCAAAAACTTCGTAATTATATTCATCGGCCTCATACGTCCCTGCAAATCCAAACTGTTCGGGATTCATCTCAATCATAGTCGCTGCAATAAAACCAGGGACATATCCCTGTGTTTCACGCGGCAAATAAGGCAGCGCAGCCCAATAGTCTTTTTTACCTGCTGCTCTGATAGCACGCTTCAATCCACGGGGACTAATATTATAACCCGCCATTGCCAAGTGCCAGTCGCCCCAAATATTATATAAATCCTTTAAATGACGGGCTGCTGCTCGTGTGGCCTTTTCGGGATCGCGTCGCTCATCAATCCACCAGTTAACTTCCAGCCCATACATGGAACCGGTTGCCCGAATAAACTGCCACATTCCAACGGCCGAAGCCCAGCTTCTTGCCTCGGGATTTAATCCACTTTCTACCATAGCAAGGTGAATTAACTCGGTTGGCACACCTTCATCTTTAAATATCTTTTCCATCATCGGAAAATACTTCTTGGTACGCTGTAACCACGTTTCCATTACTTCCGGACGTTTAAGCGTGTAGTACATCAGATGACGATTGACCTGACGGTTTTGAACCAGTGGTACTTCGGTCTTGGGGGTTGTAATATTATCCGGCAGTACGTACTCCTCATTTTCATTCATCCAGTCATCCTCTTTTGAGTATAGCTCTTTCTGGATGGCAAAAATTTCCCCCTTAACCTGTTTCGAAGAATCTTCTACACCATAAAACTCTCGGTATTCGGTCATTACCGATCGATATAATGCACTAAAGCGTTTGTTAGATTGTACTTCAGGATAAGTGTCCAAGAGGTTTTGCATGGCATTAAGAGCATCGGTGATATGGGTCTCAGCACTTAGCGGGTCATCCTGAATTTGTGCTTCAATTGCATTTACGTGCATGCGATATATATCAGCGATACGGCGCATCAAATCTTTTTGAAAGTTATCCAGCTTTTCTTTCGGTCGGGTTTCTTCCGCCGCAAAATCATCATCACCCGATATCATAGGGTTATTATAGGGAAGCAGCTTGGCAGGCATAGGGCTTTCCTCCAACTTAATATCTTCATCCTGTTGCTGTGCCAATGCGGGAGCAACACCTATAATTAAAACAAAAACAAGTAAAAGCTGTAGCTTATTCTGCATAGAATTCTTCGATCTAGAGTTAAATTTTTTGATACGCTCCTATAATAACGTCAATTTCGATTATTTGTCCAACGCTGTACCAACGGCCAGCGCCTGCCCGTCCCGAAAGCCTTGTCGCTAACTTTAAGTGCAGGAACCGCCTGAAAACGCTTATACTCATTACGATCAACCAGTTCGACAATGTCTTGAACAAGATCAATATCAAAGCCCCGTTCGGCAATTTCTGCAACGGAGAGCTGCTTTTCAATATAAGACTCCAGAATAGGATCTAAGATATCATATTTCGGCAAACTATCAGCATCTTTTTGATCGGGACGCAACTCGGCACTTGGCGACTTATTAATTATTGCTGAAGGAATGATTTCTTCACCATAATATTCTTCATTCAGCCAGCGAGCCATTTCATACACTTCAACCTTATATAAATCCGCTATTACTCCCAGCCCCCCGGCCATATCACCATATAACGTACAGTAACCGGTAGCCAGCTCAGATTTATTACCGGTATTTAACAGCATATTACCAAATTTGTTGGAGTATGCCATCAACAATGTCCCCCGAATGCGTGGTTGCAAATTTTCCTCAGCTACTCCAAAATCAGCACCTTTAAATAGCGGATTTAAAGCAGTATTAAACTGATCATACAGATCTTTGACTGCTATCTCATGCAGCTCTATTCCGAGATTTTGTGCCAGTTGTTGTGAATGAGTAACACTTCCTTCCGATGAAAATTCTGAAGGCATGGTAATTCCAACTACATTTTCTGCTCCTAACGCTTCCGTTGCAATCGCAGCAACTAAAGCAGAATCAATTCCTCCACTCAATCCCAAAACAACATCATCAGCGATACCTGTTTTATTAAGATAGTCCTGCAATCCCAATTTCAAAGCACTGAACATCTGAGCAATTTTCTCCGAAATTTCTACAGGCATAGGTCCTATATTTTCTAAGGTATCTGCTTCGGGCTGCCACTTGAGATCAATATAGCTCTCTTCAAAAAGCGGAGCTCGACCCACTACCTCAGCATCACTGTTGATAGCCATTGAATCACCATCTGAAACTAACTCTGTATTCCCCCCTACCTGATTCGCATAAAATATAGGAACCTCCAAACGCTCAACATGCTGCTGCAACATTTCTTGCCGACTTCGTGGCTTGTTTCGAGTGTACGGTGATGCCGAGAGGTTGAAAATTGCTTCTGCCCCTTTTTCCACTAACTCCTTTGCAGGATTTACATCATAAGTCAAATACGGAAGCTCAAAATTATGCCAGATATCTTCACACACCGTAATACCAATTTTTGCCCCTTTAAACTCTATACATTCAAAAGCATCATTGGGTTCAAAATACCGGAGCTCGTCATACACATCATAGGTAGGCAGTAATGTTTTATGCACTTCGGTAACCTTATATCCATTTTGAACCAACAGTGCGCTGTTAAAACATTTGCGTCCAGTACTATTATTGGGTGTTGCCGTTCCAAACAATACTGCAGTATCACCCGAATTTGTTATGATTCTGTCATTCGCCTGATAGATAGTATCCAAAAACGTCTGGCGTTCAATTAAATCCATCGGTGGATATCCACAAACCACTAATTCCGGCAGTACCAGCAAATCCACCTTATCTGCTTCGGCATTAGCCATAGCCTTCTCAATCAGCGAGATATTACCGCTGATATCGCCGATAGTAGGATTTAACTGTTCTAAACGGATGATCATAAAATAACAATTATTCGTCTGCAGGGTATACTTTTTCACCACCCATCCAAGTCTCGAGCACTTTGGTTTGCCAAATCTCGTTTTCCGGAACTTCGAAATAGTCGCGATCTACGAGAATAAAATCAGCCCACTTTCCCGGCTCTAAACTACCAAGCATATCTTCCTGATGTGCAGCGTAAGCAGCATCCAGCGTAAAAGAGCGAAGCGCCTGTTCACGATTCAAGCTTTCGGATGGATACCAACCGCCTTCGGGATTCCCTTGATGATCTTGCCGTGTTACCGCTGAGTATAAACCGTAAAACGGGTTCACATGTTCCACCGGAAAGTCTGAACCGGAAGCCAAGGTCGTACCTTGATTAACAAACGTTTTCCAGGCATAACCACCTTTAATACGCTCAGGTCCCACGCGATCTTCTGCCATGTTCATATCACTGGTAGCATGGGTAGGCTGCATGGAAGCGATAATATTAAGCTCATTAAAACGAGGAATATCTTGCTGAGAAACAATTTGTGCGTGTTCGACCCTGTTTCTCAGTCCCTGTTCACCAAGACTGTCCTTGGCATTCTCAAAGGCATTTAACACCTGACGATTTGCGGCATCTCCGATTGCATGAATATTTGTCTGAAATTCATTCGCCATTGTCTTTAACACCATCTGATTCATTTCCTCCTGGGTGTGGAACAGCAAACCCGTATTATCAGGGTCATCAGAATAAGGTTCCAACATAGCTGCCCCACGACTGCCCAGTGCACCGTCGCCATAAATTTTAACGCTGCGCAGTGCTAATAGATCATCCGCATATGAAGTAATAGGACCATTTTTACCGAGCTTATCAAAGGTCCCTCCGGCTCCACCAATCATCGCATAAATACGAGTAGATAGTTTTCCTTCATCGGCAAACCTTTTATAGAGCTCCCAGGTGTCTGCAGAAACTCCTGCATCGTGTACACTCGTCAGACCTTTGCTGCGCATTTGCTGAAGGGCCTTTTCCAACGCCATCTGTTGCTCTTCGGCTGTTGGCTCGGGAATATGTGAGGCAATAAGCTGTTCTGCCTCGTCTATAAACACACCGGTTGGCTCACCATTTTCATCGCGGATAATTTTTCCACCTTCCGGTGCTTCCGTTTCAGCAGTGATACCTGCCATTTCCATCGCCTTGCTATTCGCCCAACCGGCATGGCCATCAACCCGGCTCAACCAAACGGGACGATCACTAACCACGTTGTCAAGATCTTCTGCTGTAGGGAAATCACCATCGCCCCAATGCGTATTATTCCAACCTCGACCTTCGATCCACTTTAGATCAGGATTTTTGGATGCGTATTTTTCGATATGTGTCAACGCCGAATCTAATGATTTAATACCCATCAAATCTATATTCATGAGCATAGTTCCTAACCCCATTACATGAGCATGAGCGTCAATCAGACCAGGAAGCATAACCTTTCCTTCACCATCGATCACTTTAGTAGAAGCATCAGCAGTGAATGTGGTATCACCATAAACATCTACGACTTTACCATCTTTGAATTCAAGCACACCAAACTGAATCAAATCGCCATCATAAAAGGTGTATCCCTTAATATTTTGGATTACCGTTGTTTTCGAACTTTGATCACTCTGGCAAGAATAACCTATAAAAGCCACACACAAAATAACTATAACTGAAAGTCGAAGATTATACATAAGAATAGATGTGGTTAAAAATTAAGCTTCTAAATTTATGACAATCACATTAGGATTAAAAAATAGATTGTTATCCTACATGTAAGAAGCTGTTAAAATACAGGATAGTTAAACCGTCGGTCCCAATCTTGTACTTTCTCTATAAGACTGGAAGGAGCAAAATCTAATTCACGCAGTTTGTCAATAGGTATCCATTGTAAATCGTGCAAGAGCTGACGATCCCAAGTCAGCTCGGGATCTTTGCCTAACTTTTCTGTTCCACTCATTTTTTTAACATCAAAGAAACATTCCATAGCATGGTACGGTTTGCGTAAAAGCTCATTCACATGCACCAATTCTTGGACTTCAACTGAAAGACTAGTCTCTTCTTTAAATTCTCGTTTGAGACAATGCTTCATCGATTCTCCAAACATAAGTCCACCGCCCGGCGGCATCCAAACCAATTTTTCAGAAATAGGAGAATGGATTTGTGCCAGCAGTATTTCGTCATTCTGGATCAATACCCCGCAAACTCGCACTCGCAATTTATTAGCAAACGTCTGATCCGGTGACATGGCGTGTCTGATTAGTTGATAACAACTTTTTCCCTTTTAATAGGCTCAGCCAAATCGTTGTCTTTAGCGTGCTTTAGGCTGGTCTTAACAAAATCCACAAACAGCGGCTGGGGATTATTTACCGTTGAACAATATTCGGGATGGAACTGTACACCTACAAACCACGGATGATCGGGCAATTCAATAATCTCAACAAGATCCCGTTCGGGATTAAAACCGATCAGCTTCATCCCATCTTCCACCAGTTTATAACGCAAGTTGTTGTTCACTTCATAACGATGACGATGACGCTCCTGTACAAGTTCCTTGCCATAAGCTTCATATGTCTTGGAACCCTTTTTGATCTTGCAATCATACAAACCAAGCCGCATGGTACCGCCTTTATCTTCAATATTTTTTTGGTCCGGCATCAAATCAATAATCGGATACTCGGTATCTTCATCAAATTCTGTACTATTGGCTGTTTCCCATCCACATACATTTCGCGCAAATTCGATAACGGCACACTGCATACCCAGACAAATGCCGAAATAAGGAATTCCATTTTTACGGGAATAGTTGGCAGCGGCCAGCTTACCGTCAATACCACGACCTCCAAATCCGGGAGCCACCAAAACGCCGGAGATGCCCTCCAGCTTGTCATCAACATTATCTGCGGTCAAATCATCCGACTGTATCCACCGTATATTTACCTCACAATCGTTAACCGCCCCTCCGTGAATCAACGCTTCTACAATAGATTTATAGGCATCGTGATGCTCCACATATTTACCAACCAGCGCAATGGTAATTTGGGTAGATGGATTTCTCACCGCCTCAACAAATCCTTTCCATCGCTCCAGATCTGCATCACCGGCATCGAGCTTTAGCTTCTCAATTACACGCTTATCCAAGCCTTCATCCTGCATTAACAGCGGAACCTGATAAATACTTTCAGCATCCAGCGATGCAATCACATCATCATATTCCACGTTACAAAACTGGGCAATTTTATTGCGGATGGTATCATCAAGCGCATACTCAGAACGTGCTACAATTATATCGGGCTGGAGACCACTTTCGGAAAGCGTTTTAACAGAGTGCTGAGTAGGCTTGGTTTTGAGCTCACGGGCTGCTGACAAATACGGTACCAGCGTTAAATGAATGGAAAGCGTATTCGCTCGTCCCACATCATACCGCAGCTGACGAACGGCCTCAATATAGGGCAGACTTTCAATATCGCCTACCGTACCCCCAATTTCGGTAATTACCACATCGTAATCGTCGGATTCCCCCAGCTCAACAATATGGGATTTAATCTCATCAGTGATATGCGGAATCACCTGAACAGTTTTTCCAAGATACGCACCCTGACGCTCCTTAGAGATAACATCATTGTAAATGCGTCCGGTGGTAACATTATTCTCCTGGGATGTTTTTATATCCAAGAAACGCTCATAATGGCCCAAATCGAGGTCAGTTTCTGCGCCGTCTTCGGTCACATAAACCTCCCCATGTTCGTAGGGATTCATCGTGCCGGGATCCACATTAATATAGGGATCAAGCTTTTGAACCGTCACGTTCAACCCGCGTGCGACCAACAGCCGCCCCAGCGACGCACAAATAATTCCCTTTCCCAGTGAAGATGTAACTCCGCCCGTTACGAAGATATATTTGGTGGACATATCAGATCAGTTTAATTAGGTAAAATTAAAAATAGAATGTTTCCGCTCACCATTCAAACCGGAATGAATATTTTTTGAAATTTATCCCAAAATACGTCTTAATATTGTCGGTCAGGAATAGTATTATTATTCCAATCCAAGGATCAAAAGAAAAGCCCCTGAATGAATTTCTCACACCTCCACAATCACACGCAGTTTAGTATGCTCGACGGTGCCGCGAGCATCAACCAGCTCATCAAAAAATCCAAAAAACACGGCATGCCCGGGATCGCCATAACCGATCATGGCAATATGTTTGGGGTACCGGAATTCGTCAACACGGCCAATAAACATGATGTTAAACCTATTATTGGATGTGAGTTTTATGTGACCCCCTCGGGGATGGAAGACAAAAAAGATCGTACCCGATACCATCAGGTGCTGTTGGCCAAAAATATGACGGGTTATAAAAACCTGTCTAAACTGTGTTCGCTGGGATATACCGAAGGCTTATATTACAAACCGCGCATTGATAAAGAAACACTGGCCGAACATGCTGAAGGACTTATTGCTACAACCTGCTGTATTGCCAGTGAGATTAATCAAACAATTATTAATAAAAGTGAGAGAGAAGCACGCGCCATTTTTGAATGGTATCTCAACCTTTTTGGAGATGATTACTACATCGAGCTGCAGCGTCACGGACTGAATGACCAAGACCGCTGTAATGAAATCCTTGTAAAATGGTCGAAAGAATACAATGTGAAAATGGTGGCTACAAACGACTGCCACTATGTGAATGAGGAGGATTCGGAAGCCCATGATATTTTGCTTGCCCTGCAAACAAATGCCGACATCAATGATCCCAACCGTTTTCGATTTACGGATGATAACAACAACCTGAATACCGATTTCTATCTGAAAACGCCTGAGGAAATGGAGGAGCTCTTTAGTGATCTCCCGCAGGCTATTGACAATACCAACGAAATTATTGAAAAGGTCGAAAATATCGACCTTAGTTCTGAGCTCCTTCTTCCGCATTATAGCATCCCGGACCAATTCGATTCCATGGACAAATACTTGCGTCATTTGACGTATGAGGGAGCAAAAAAACGCTATGGGGAAATCACTCAGGAAATTAGTGAACGCATTGAACAAGAACTCGGCATTATAAGTCGGATGGATTTTTCCGGCTATTTTCTAATCACGCAGGACTTTACAACCGAAGCTCGCAAGCGTGATGTTTTCGTTGGACCAGGACGTGGCTCGGCTGCAGGCTCTGTGGTGGCCTACTGTTTGGGGATTATCAATGTAGATCCACTGCGACACGACCTGCTTTTTGAGCGCTTTCTAAATCCCGAGCGCGTAAGTCCGCCTGATATTGATATCGACTTTGACGATAGTGGCCGACAGGAAGTAATTGACTACGTTGTTGAGGAATACGGCCGCCAGAATGTGGCGCAGATTGTAACCTATGGCACAATGAAAGCCAAAACGGCTATTCGCGATGTAGGCCGCGTACTGGGAGTACCACTGCAGGAAGTGAATCGAATTACGAAAATGTTTCCGGATCAGCCCGGTCTTAATACTTTTGATAAGGTATTGGATAAATCGAGAAATCCAGAGTCGGCTAATGACATCCAGCAGTTGTTTGAACATCCTGACCCACAGATTCAAAAGATGATGCGATTTGCCCGCACGCTGGAAGGTTCAGCTAGACAGACGGGAGTGCATGCAGCCGGGGTTATTATTGCACCGGGTGAAATCAGCGAATATGTGCCGGTTGCACTGTCCAAAGACAAGGAATTGATCACGCAGTACGATGGTCCGCACGCCGAGGAGTGCGGCTTGCTTAAAATGGATTTCCTTGGACTCAAAACATTGTCCATCCTCAAAACATCTATAAAATATGTCGAGAAAAATCACGGCATTCACTACGAGCTAGATGAGATTCCTGAAAATGATGAAAAGACCTTCGAGTTGTATCAGAAGGGAAATACCATCGGCACCTTTCAGTTTGAATCGGATGGTATGCGCAAGTACCTCAAGCAGCTTAAGCCAACCGAGCTGGATGACTTGATCGCCATGAACGCCCTCTATCGTCCGGGCCCCATGCAGTTTATTCCGGAGTATATCGACCGCAAGCACGGACGTTCGGAAGTGGAATACCCACATCCTGATTTGGAAGAGCTCCTGAAGCCGACCTACGGCATTATGATTTACCAGGAGCAGATTATGAAAGCGGCTCAGAAAATTGCCAATTACTCACTCGGTGAAGCGGATTTGTTACGTCGGGCTATGGGTAAAAAAAAGAAAAAGGTGATGGATGAGCAGCGCGAAATCTTTACCAAACGCGCTATTGATAACGGAGTCTCCGAAGAAAAAGCCGAAGAACTTTTCGACATCATGGCCGAGTTTGCCAATTACGGCTTTAACAAATCGCACTCGGCGGCTTATTCGGTAGTAGCATACCAGACGGCTTTTTTCAAAGCCAACTACCCCGCGGAATACATGGCGGCTGTCCTTAGCCATAACATGGGTGACATCGACAAAGTGTCGAAGTTTATTGAGGAATGTAACCGCATGGGCATCACGGTGGATCCGCCTAACATCAACACGGGTCAAGGAAAGTTTGTGGCTGTTGACGGGCGCATTCAATACGGTATGGAAGCAATTAAAGGCGTAGGATCGAATGTAGTTGAAGAAATTGTAAAGGAGCGTGAGGAAAACGAAAAGTTTGATTCCATTTATGATTTCGCGCGCCGTGTGGATTCCAGCGTCTGTAACAAACGAACGCTGGAGAGCCTTTTCCAGGCCGGAGCTTTTGATGAGCTGAATCCCAATCGTCGACAGCTTTTGCAACACATGGAAGTTCTGCTCAGTTATGGATCGCGCGTGCAGGAGATGGAAAACTCTAACCAGTCAGATCTTTTCGGTGATGGTACTGATAAATCGTCTGCCATTGACGAACCCCAGCTGGAACCGGTTGATCAATGGTCAAACATTGAGCGACTCAACAAGGAAAGGGAACTCATCGGTTTTTATCTGAGCGGCCATCCGCTGGACAAGTACCAAGAAGATGTACGTATTTTTTGCTCACATACGTTGGATGCTGAAAAACTGAACCAGCTTAACGACGGGACTGACGTACGCGTTGCCGGCATCATCACTAAGGTAAATCGTGTTACGGATAAAAAAGGACGCCCCTTTGCTTTCCTGGAGATGGAAGATCGCCATGGACATGTGGAGGTTGTTGTTTTTAATGAAGTTTATGATCGCTGCTTGGGTATGATTCAGGAAGATACGCGTGTTGTAGTCGATGGCAGCTTCGATTCATCCCGAGGCAAATTACAGATTATCGCCAATGGATTTGAACGTATAGAGAGTATGCGCGAGAAATATCAGGATCAGATTGAACTAAAACTGGATATCGACACTAATTATGTTGATGAAGATGATCTGGAGCGGATGGCACAACTCTTTAGTGAAAATCAGGGAGAAACAAATGTACGTTTCAACGTGTTAAGCAGTGAAGCGAAACGGCCTTTTGCTATGCACGTCCGCAAGTTTGTTATAGATCCCAACGAAGAATTACTCGATGGACTAAGATCTATTGTAGGTAAAGAAGCCGTTGCCCTAAACCGTTATAATGGTAACGGGAGGTAAGATAAGTTTTGATAATGTATTCTATAATAAGAAACGATGTGATAATTGGATGATATTATCCGATATTAACATCGTTGAATTGAAGGATATTTAAATAACAATTAATGAAGATGAAAGAAATATTATGAGTAAAGCAATTGAACTTACAGACGACTCTTTCGAAAATGAAGTCATTAATGCCGACGCTGAGAAACCCGTATTGGTAGATTTCTGGGCAGAATGGTGTGGCCCTTGTAAAATGGTTGGACCTGTTGTTGAAGAACTTGCTGAAGAGTTTGAAGGAAAAGCAAAGGTTGGTAAGGTAGATGTGGATTCAAACCCTGAAACGTCTACAAAATATGGTATCCGAAGCATTCCATCACTTCTTATTTTCAAGAACGGTGAAGTGGTTGATCAAATTGTTGGAGCGGTACCGAAAGCACAGCTTAAAAAACAGCTGGAAGCTCAAGTTACGAACTAACAGTTTCAACGAATTACTCCATTTAAAAAGGGTGGTGAGGCAGCAAAGCCTCACCACCCTTTTATTTTTTTTACAATCTGTTGTCAACTTTCTAACTGAAAAATAATTGTAGCTTTGGAGCCTCCTTTCGAAAATTGCAACTCATCGGAATACTGCTTGATCAGATAAACGCCTCTTCCGCTCTCATTTAATAAGTTCTCCTCTTTTAGAGGATCGGGGATTTCTTCGGGATCAAATCCTTCGCCTTCATCCTCGACACTGATAGTAAGTATCCGATTTCTCTCATCGAACGTTGAAAGCACAACTACCTGTTTCTCCGGATCCTCATTGTTACCATGTATAATAGCATTATTTACGGCTTCGCTAAGCGCGAGCATAATCCGGCTGGAATTCTCATCATCAACATCAGCCCACTCCTTAAGTTCATTGACAAACGGCTCTAACCGTTCCATCTCCTCAAACTTGGAATCCAAAACAAGTTTTTTTGTATCAGGTTTTGACATAAACGAAAGATATAAGGAGGAATGTCTTTCATTAAAACATCCCTAGTGCAAAAACTGCTAAGCGTATAAACCGCGCAGTTTCAACGTCATTGCTACTTTATTAATTCCAAATACATAAGCAGCTTGGCGCAGCGTAATATCATATTGATTACGTACTTCAAAGAGGTTATCAAAAGCATTGCGCATCATCCTGTTAAGGCGTCGATTTACGCGCTCTTCAGTCCAGAAATATCCTTGGCGATCCTGTACCCACTCGAAGTAGGAAACTGTAACTCCGCCTGCATTGGCTAGAATATCAGGCACTACCATAATGCCTTTATCTTCAAGAATGGAATCGGCATTAGCCGTCACCGGACCATTTGCCCCTTCAGAAATAATTTTAGCGTTAATATCGGATGCGTTCTTTTTATTAATCTGATCTTCTTTAGCAGCCGGAATCAATACATCGCACTCCATCTGTAACAGCTCGTCGTTAGATATCTTCTCGGCTTCAGGATATCCCTCAAGCGAATTGTCGTTATTTTTCGCATACTCTATTGCAGCTGGAATATCGATTCCGTTTTCATTGTAATAGCCACCAGAGATATCACTGATAGCAATAACCTTCGCGCCCTGCTCATACATTAACTTTGCACTAACGGAACCTACATTACCAAATCCTTGAACAGCAACAGTACATTTATTGGGTAAGATACCCACTTTATTAAGTGCGGCCAGTGTAACCGTTACCACACCACGGCCTGTAGCTTCTTTACGTCCGTGAGAACCGCCTAATATAATAGGCTTACCGGTTACTACCGCCGTTTCCGTTTTATGAGCATTCATGCTATAGGTATCCATCACCCAAGCCATAACCTGCTCGTTTGTATTCATATCAGGGGCAGGAATATCACGATCGGGACCAAATACCTCAAGGAGGTTTGCTGTATAACGACGTGTCAACCGCTCCAACTCACCGTCGGATAGTTGCTTGGGATCAACACGAACACCACCTTTGGCTCCACCAAAGGGCACATTAACAATAGCACACTTCCAAGTCATCCACGCGGCTAATGCGTTTACTTCTTCAAGCGTTACATCCGGTGCATATCGAATACCACCTTTAGAAGGACCCAGCAAGTTGTTATGAATAACACGATATCCTTCAAAAACACGAATATCTCCACTGTCCATAACAATGGGAATAGAAACGGTAACTTGCTTAACGGGACTAGCCAAATACTGAAACATTCCTTCATCAAGCTCAAGCACTTCCGCAGCAAAACGGAAACGCTCTAACATCGATTCAAAAGGAGATTCTTCATCAAGCTTGGGCCCCGGTTCTTTATAGTAACCGGTGGTGTACATATTTTTATTGTAAGGCATAAATTGAGATTAAAAAAATCTGGTCTTGTTACTGTTAAGTACTATAAATCTTTTATGATATTGATTGCCTGATAGTAATTTTTAAAAGACAGAAAGGTATAAAAAAATTATTAGATGATATAGGTAAGATTTGAGAAGCATATGAAAATACTTTCTGCCATTTCACTATAAATAATATAACATCATTCCCTCATTGATACATAACGGCATGTTGCATTTGAATAAAATTTAATGTTGATTCTACACATTAAATCTAAAAATTACTTTCTTCTCTAAAATCATGTGAAGCAGTAGGTTACGAATTAATACCGTCATATTATAAATGACTTTAGTAAAGCCTATTTAGTAAAGTTTTAATCACACTCATTTAGAAAATATTTTCTTTTATGAATTCGAGCTTCTTTAAGATCATGTTCAAAATAGATTTTGCTTTTCTGTCACTGAAATGATTTACAAGCAGATCGATATTATTTTCGATTGTCTTTAGTTCTGTTTTCACCTCAGCTTTTAAATCATCTTCCAACCTGGAAGAAGGTGAATTGTGGGTATTCAAATTTATTAAAGACTCATATTTATTTGCCTCCTCTTTTTTAGAATAGTCTTCCCCTGAAGGATAGTTATAATAAAGTAAACCGCTAGTGCTAAGATCCAATGCTTTTGCAATCTTTTCAAAGATTTCAGGTGATGGAATAGCTTTTCCCAAGCAGTATCTATTGACTTGGGAAATCGGCATTTCCATTTTTTCAGCAAAAGATGTCTGACTAAACCCCTTATCTGTAATTGCATTCTTTATACTCATACCGATTATATCCTTATAGTCTTGAGTATTTTCCGGGCTCTTCTCCATTTTATTTAACTTTATTTAGGTTAAATTAATCAGTATATTGGAGTATAATATAAACTGGAACAAATTAAAAATATATGAGTGACTTAATCTACTGCAACAAAAAAGATCTAGAAAAAGCCGTCCAAAAAGCCGTGAAAAAAATAATGGATGAGCACAAAGATCAGTCAACTGAGCTTTTTACAACCAAGGAAGTAGCAGACCATTTCAAGATTAGTGAAGCAACAGTTGGTAATTGGCGAAAAGAAGGTAAAATCGAATTTATCCAGAAAGGAAGTGTTATCCGTTATACGAAAGAACAAATAAACAATGTTTGTAATTAATGACTATCTGGTTACGCTGTCAGATTTCTTAATTTCTCTGTAGTTTGGTGTAGTAAATGTTTTTCATAAAGTGCCCTATATAGGCCATATACCTATATATTATTATATTAACTACAAAAACTACAAAACTACAAGAATAGAGAGTACGTAAGGCGACGGTTTTGTGCCCTTGTGCGCACAAGCCTACAAAACCCCTCAATATTGCTCACTCTATTTTTGAGTACTGTAGTTTTAGCGCGAAAAAGCCGCGAAATCACCATCTAAACAATTCTGACGGTAATTTTTGCGACTACATAATTTGTAGTCAATGACGGGTTTTGGAAGAGCCGAGTACCTTTTGCCCTCATTTTTAAAAAATAATCTGTGCCCAGATACTCTCTATATTGCCCATAAGTCCTATTTGGTGCTACTGGAGCAACGGGAGCTACGAACGTGAAGTAGAAGCCTATTTTACCAAGATTCCTCCCCTTACGAGCACCAATAGTTGTATATACAATTGAACAAGCGTGTAGATTTGCCCTCACGGGTTCATATTTTGATTCTAAGAGTATTAAATCATTTTAGGCACCCATTGTAGTGCCTAAAATATTATAGGCTCTTAAAATAGAAATATAAGTCTAACATTTACCGATCCGGTCTTGCGCGAATCATTGTAAAAATATTGAGCTATTTTGAATCATACGCTGCCAAAAATCCTCACAAGTATAAAACAAAGCTATTACCTCCCCACTAAACAAGTTGTAAAGGCATTATATGTGATATTCATATTTCTGAAATTCTATTATTGGAACAAATAATCAATATCACCGGAATTCAAATATTTAAATTACTTTATGGCTTCAAATCATGCAGATCGGTTGGGGTTAAAAAAAGTTGATTGCCTTTCCTGCATTTTTGGAGCTCGGAGACAATTTTTACTATTGGTCCTTAAAGATAAATAAACAAATAAGACGCTACACTATATTATAAACTTTAGGAATGATATGGTATATCGTAATAATAAGAAATTACTCAGTACGACTGATAAACGTGATCAAATACCTCATTGCAGGTCTGAGCGAAGAGCTGACGGTCGTATTTGTCCGGCAGTACCTGATCCAACTCCCGCTCGATGGTGACTTTTACATCGGCGATACGTTTCTGCTGCTTGGACCAATCCATCACCAACTTTTCTTGTTTGAGCTTTTCGATTAGCTCGGATATCCCTTTCTTAATCTCTTTGCGTTCGTTCTCCTTTAGATCCACCTTGTCGCGCCGCGTCACAACATCAAACATCGCCAGCTCCTCCTCCGTCATGTTTTCCTTGGCGCTGCGCTTGCGCTCTTCATTCAGCTCCTGTTCCAGCTTGAACAGTTCTTCAAACTGCACCTCGACGTTAATGCTGTAATTGTTGTACTTCTCGATCATCTCTTCGTAGCGCTCCTTGAAGTCCATGCGGGTGCGGTTCTCTTCGACCATCTGCTGAATCTGGTTCTCGATCTTGGTCTTCATCTTCTGGAGCTCTACGCGCTTGTGCTTCTTCTTGGCAAAGCGCTCTTTGAGCTTCTCAAAATCCACCTGCCCAATATCAATGATCTCGGTATCTCCGTCAATGGTATAGGGCTCGCTGACGATCGACTCATCCAGCTTTTCGTTAATCTCTTTCTTGACCTCTGAGATGTCATCGTCCTGCTCGGGACCTAAAATCTTGATGCGGTCCTTAATAGCTTTGAGCGCGGAGCGCACCGGCAGAAACTCTTGAGCTTTGGGATCAGGCAAAATAGCTTTATACAGCCGATTGACCACGTTAGCGTGAGTGACGAACTCTTTCTTCTTTTGATCGTTGATGATCACCTCATCCACGGCATCATCCACCCGGTCTTCTAATTCCTCATACTCCACGATGGCCTTGGCGAACTCCTCCTGAAATTTAGTAACGTCAAAACCGTCTGCTTCAATGATCTTTTGCAGATCTACGTCCTGCTGCTCGCAAAATTCTTTGGCTTTGGCGACAGCTTCCCGGAGCTGATTCACCAGCTCGGACTTGTCTTTTACGGGATTAGTTGCTTCCGGATCGTCTGGTTCATGTCCGGTGGCATAGGTAGCCAGCGCTTTCTGCAGGTTACGGAAGACGCCAACATAATCAACGATCAGCCCGTTGTTTTTATCGCCGTACACCCTGTTGGCCCGCGCAATGGTCTGCATGAGGGTATGATTCTTCATCGGCTTGTCAAGGTACAAGGTGGACAGGGCCGGGGCATCAAAGCCGGTAATCCACATGGCACAGACAAAGACCAGCCTTAGCTCGTCATCAGGGTCTTTGAACTGCTCATCCAGCGGCTCGTTCTCCAGTCGCTTGCGGTGGGGACGAATGTCCAGTCCCTCTTCTTCAAATTCTTTAATTTCATTTTGCGACTTGGAGATCACCACGGCCATATCGATCTCTCGCATGTAATTCAGACGCTCCAGCAGGCGATCCCGCTCCATTTCAGCATCCGTAGTCTCCAACTCTTTTTTGACACGCTGTTTTTCTTTCTCCCACTCCTGCTGCACCAGATCATACATGCGAACGGTGGTAAAGCGGTCGATACAGATCATCATCCCTTTGCCCAGATAGCCTCGGTCCAGAAAGTGCTGCACCAGGTCTTCGGCAATGGCTTCGAGGCGGTCTTGGCGGGTAATCAGGTGGTATTCCTGCCGAAACTCCCGCTCCAGCTTTTCCTCCTGCGCTTCGTTGAGCATGGCTTCGTCCAAAAGCTCTTCCAGCTCTTCGTTGAGGTGCTCGTTGGTAAGCTGTAGCTCAGGGATGCGGTTTTCGTAGTAGAGCGGCACCGTGGCGCCATCTTCAATCGACTGCTGAAAGTCATAGACGCTCACGTAGTCTCCGAATACTTCCCGGGTTTTCTCGTCCTGACCTTTGATAAGCGGCGTGCCAGTAAAGCCTAAGAAGGCCGCGTTCGGCAATGCCTTCCGCATGTTCATCGCCAGCTTGTCGTACTGCGTGCGGTGGGCCTCATCGGTAATGACAATAATATCATCGTCGGTGCTGAGAACAGGAAAATCTTCGTTATCCCGGCTGTGAAATTTATGGATGAGGGTAAAGACGTAGCGGTGGTTTTCGCTGAGCAGCTGCTGGAGCTCTTCCTTGCTGTCGGCCCGTACGTTATCTTCAGGTTCGGTGACGGCCCCAACGGAGGCAAAGTTCTTGTAGATCTGATCGTCGAGATCCAGTCGGTCGGTGATGATGACAAACTTCCAGTCTCCTGCCAGCTCGCGCATGATTTTCCGCGTCAGAAATACCATGGAGAAGCTCTTGCCGCTCCCTTGCGTATGCCAGAAGACCCCGAGCTTTCCTTTGTTTTCTTCAATGGACCGCACCGCTTCGATAGCATTATTCACGCCCAGGTACTGGTGATTTCGGGCAAAGAGTTTCTTCGGATTCGACTTCGCGCTTTCAAAGAGAATAAAATGCTCCATCAGGTCCGACAGCCGCTCTTTCTCGCAGATCCCGTAGATAGCGGTTTGCAGGCTCACCAGCCCCGGCTCGTCTTCGTCGCTGATCTTTTTCCACTCCCCATAGAACTCCCACGGTGAGGTAATGGTACCCACTTTGGTGTCCGCGCCGTTCGACAGAATAATGATCTGGTTGTACCAGAACAGCTGTGGGATGGTATCTTTGTAATCGCTGATATTGTACTGGTAGGCGTCCTTGACACTACGACCCGTTTTCTTGAGCTCAAACAGGATCACCGGAAGGCCGTTGACAAAGGCTACCAGATCAGGACGCTTGTTGCCGTAATCGCCGTGCACCCAGAGCTGGGAGACCAGCAGATGGTCGTTGTTTTCGGGGCTGCGCCAATCGATCACCTGCAAGGTTTGGCGGATCATGGAGCCGTTTTCGTCGCGATACTCCACGTCCACTCCGTCACGCATGAGCTCGTAAATCTGCTTGTTGGCGCGGACCTCATGCATGGACGAACGATCACGCGACAGCTGCCTGATGGCTTCATCTATCTGCTCCTCGGGCACGTCGGGGTTAAACTCTTTCAGCTTATTCCGAAGTCTGGGTTTAAGCACCACTTGGTCGCGGGTCTGTCGCCCAAGCGTACCTTCGTCATTTTCGGTAGCTAATACCTCTTCGTAGGCATTGATGGTCTCCCACCCCAGCTCATCAAATAGATCAATGGCCGGCTGTTCTACTGCGTGATCTTCTGAATATTTACTCATGAGATACTATATCGAACTTCACGTTGTTTAAATGCTTCCTCACCACCCTCTAATGCGTATAAGTGGGATCTATTACTTAAGTTTTCAATCGTAGTTGAGGTTATCTCCATTTCATTATTTTCATTAACCTCCAAAACATGAATAAGTTCAGCATCCCCATTTATTACAAAATTAGCATTATGCGTAGCAAAAATAATTTGTCGTTGAGACTTCGTATTCTTTATAAGTTCAACAAGGTTATCAGCAATTAATGAACTATCTAAATGTGCCTCTGGCTCATCAATTATTATTGGATTATTACCCAGTGACAGTAATATTACGATTGCGGCAGTACACCTTTGCCCAAATGAGGTATTTTTTATAGGTCTGCCATCATAAAAAACATTAATCCTTTTATATCTTTGGGCATCAAGAAACTCTCTATCAATCATTGCCTTGTATATTCTGAAATTAAACTCATCTTCAAAATGCTTATAAAGAGTTTCACTCGTAATACCATCATCAGATTCTAACTTAGCTAAAAATTCATCTTGGGCATCAACATTCTCCGGTTCAACTAAGAAAAGCTTACTCCCTAAATGATCAATCCGTAAACTGGAAGTTTTAATTTCATCGGATTCTTCAATCCATTTTTGAACCTTTCTTTTTAATTCCTCTTTAGCAGACCTAGAATCGAAATCATATTCTAGGCTAATCTTTTTCACTTGAGTTCTATCCTTATTTATCTCTTCAAATTTTTCATTTACATTTTCTAAATGTCTATTTACAGTCTCCTTAAAATCCGACTTAACTGAATCATGTATAACCTGATTCTCTAGGAACTCTTCTTGATCAGCAATTTCTTCATCTTTCTCAACAACCTTATCCTTAAGTACGTCAAGAGTTGTTTGAGCAGCTGAAGCTTCTTTAAGATTTTCCTCTGAAAGATCTTTTTCTTCTAAAAAAGAGTTTATACTTGCTTCTAGATCTTCTATGTCATTTTGTAAGTTTTGAATATCCTCTTCAGCCTCTTCAGATAATTCTTCGATGTTATAATCATTTTTTAAGCTAGACAAAGATTCAGAGATACTCTTCAACTCTCTTTCAAATACAATATCTTCGTCAAGTTCGTCTGGTATTTCTTTTACAACTTCCTCAATTGATCCAAGAACTTTTTCAAATTTTTCTTTTGCTTTTTTTATCCGGTTTAACCTCCGACTTTTATTTGATAGCTCTTTACTTTCCCTTTGATAATCGTCGTCCTCCAATGATGAAAGAATATTCTCATTTTTCTTGATATCTTTCTTGAGTGAGCTAATTTTCTTTTCGAGTGATTGGACATTTTTTAAGCTCTTGATCCTATCATCCAGCTTGGATAACTCAAGCTGTATTGACGCAGATATTTCATTAATTTCATTTTCAGAATCTAACTTTATTAGTCTTCTATAAATTGCATCCGTAAACCTAGATTCATCTTGAGCGAATTCTTCTATCTCATTTTGACTAAGAAATTCTACATCCTGTTTTTCACTCTTTTCATCAAGCGTCACTACATTATCAATATCGACAGCATTTTCTTCACTATCCTTAAGATCATGTTGCTCAAAAAACTTATTCTTTTTTTCAGAAATAAAATGGTCAATTAAATTTAAAATTGAACTTTTCCCGGTACCGCGCCCCCCTATAAAACAAGTAAAAAATGGACTAAATTGAATGTCATAATCACTTTTCAAACAATATTCTTGTCCATCTAAATAAGGATTTTCAGGTAGTTCTATGTCAACCCTATTTAACTTTATTAAGGGTTGATTTGGAGAAAAAGCTCTAATAACAACCCTATTTTCAGGCTCAAATACTATTTGGCGAAGACCTTCAAAAGTTGGATCAGCTTTGATCCAGGTGTAGTCTCTTGAATTGCCATTGGAAGGATGAAATAAATTTTCATAATCATGAGCATCAGAGCCCCACACATTAGGTTTTAATGTCCCAAACCTAGTTTTGAATTCATCAACAGGACATCCAGGATTTCTACCCAGATGGAAATTCTTGTCATTTTCATTATTCGTAAAACAAATATCTGTATGATAAAGTAACCCTTGTCTTATGTTACCCGCTCTTCCCAAATTATCGCCTCTGACAAACTCATCTGTCCAATTTAAACTATCTAACCCACCATGTCCTTTAGCTGCTATAACAAATACATACGAATCCTGATTTATGCCCCACTCAGATATCGACTTCTTAAAATCGAAAAGCTCATCCTTTATATTGTTAAATGAAAGACTTATCAGTCCTAGTGCTGTCCGATAATATGATTTGCTCTCATACCTGCTGAACTCATCAATATCTAAATCGGCATTAAATGCTTCTCCCTCTGATTCAGAATAGCCAATTTTAATTAAGTTTGACTTTTTACATGAAAGAGTATGTGCCTGAAAATTTACCTCTAACTCCTCTAGAAAATTATCCCTAATAGTTGAAGGATTTAACTTCTCACTAAAGATTACATGTAAATTGATTGCTTCATTCTCATCACCAAAGTTATTCAATCGAAGCTCAACATTTGGCATCAGAAATAAATTACTTCCGTTATCCAATTCCAGAGAAGGTTCACCTAAAGGCTCATATTCATTCCTTAATTTTTCATATCCATCTACTGAAAAATAATCAGTGACTCCCATTACACTAATTCCATGCTCTTCAGCTTTTTCCTTTAGCTGCCATACATATTCATCCCAATCATCTCCAAAGTTTTCTTCGTATGACTCAGGCGTATGAACATGCAAATCCCATTTTCTCCAAACTGATCCTCTCTCGTCGTACATAACTAAATGATTTAATTAGACAGTAACTTCTTCCACATCAATCTTTCCCGAAATAAGCGTCGGCAATAGTAAATCTCTTGTTTCTTTCAATTTGTCATTCTTCTTCTGTAGCGTACTGATTTGATCAAACAATGGCCCAACTTTAGTATGAAACCCCTTTAATAACTCTTGTGTCGGTTTTATAGCTGGTAGCCCTTTAAACTTAGTTTTACTTACATTAGTCATAGTTGCTCCAGTAGAACCAATCTTCTCCATTAGTGGCTTCAAAGCTTTAGTAGTAAAGTATAGGTATTCTCTAAAAGCTTTATCTTTGGGTACAATCGAATTTATTTGCTGATTTGTTTGTGATGGCACAGATGTAATTGCGACTACGCCAGCAGTACCAATGCAACTTACACAGATACTATCCGCTGGGAGTGTTTTCTTATGCTGGGTTTCAACTCCCTTTTTAGATAAAACATTTTCACTCTCATGAATAAAAAATTGATCGTGCATATCTGGCGTTTTAATAAAAGGCATATAATCACCATAATTGGCTGAATCCTTTGTACTTGGTGTCTTGCCTAATACTATCTCCCCAAAATCTTCCAGCTTCTTCACCTCCCACCCTTCGGGAACCTCACCCAGCTCCGTACCCGAATCCACCAATTCGTTGTTTTCGTGGCCGGGATAGCGGAAGTGGACAAACCACTCGCGGTAGATCCGCCGCGCCATCTCCTCCAGAATCTCGATGCGCCGGCTGTTGTTTTCGATGAGGTCGTCAAAGGTGGAAAGACTTTCAATTATTTTCTTTTGAACTTCTAAAGGAGGGATCTCAACTGGTATTTGGTAAAAAGCTTCTCTTGAAGTTGAGGGGATAGCAGTACCACTATCTATGTTATTAATATCGAAATTTTTTAACTGATAGTATGCCCATTTATCTAAAACCTTGTCCGTATTAAGATCTAGATAAAAAGCGGTATCTATCACACAAAAAGGCTTATCGGAGTATTCTACCCCTCTATAAGCGCCCTTTCGCCCAATGATAACTCCTGGCCTATTTACTAACGGTTCCTCATTCCAGCCGATTTGTCCATTTGTCCCAAATACAGGATAAGCACCACCCTCCTCATCATAATCTCGCAAAGCTTTTCCATATTCTAGAGTAGCTATTTCTCCCCATTTAGTTTTTTTCCAACTATTCATTTAACTATCCAAAATATTTCTAATGTTTTTAAAAATTTTAGTTTCTAAATCTTTAGATTCTGCATTCAAAAGTTCCAACTCCTCAAATAATTCACCCAACCTCACCTGAAAATCTACATCATCCTCTTCCCGCTCGGCTACACCTACATACCGCCCCGGGTTCAGGCTCCAGCCCTGTGCTGATATTTCTTCCACGGTAGCCACCTTACAAAGACCGGGAATGTCTCGGTACTGGCCATCATCAAATAGTTCATCCATATCATCCGGCTGGGTGAGGGCTGAACCGTTAGTTTCGTATTCGGTATCCGGCTCGGCGGCCACTTCAAAATGCACCTCCTCTTCGTTGCGGTACCGGCGGACGATACTGGAGATAAACTCGATCTGGTCGGGCGTAAAGTCGCGCTGGGCGCGGTCGATCTGTCGGTAGATGTTGCGGGCGTCAATGAACAGTACTTCATTTTCGCGGTCGCTGCCTTTTTTGCTCTTATCCAAGAACCAGAGCGTACAGGGCAAGGTCACCGTATAAAAGAAGTTGGAGCCGATGGAGATAATCACATCCACCACGCCCTCTTCAATCATCTGCTTGCGGATCTCCTGCTCGCTGTGGCGGGCATCGGCGGCGGAGTTGGCCATTACAAAACCGGCTCGTCCGCGGTCATTCAAGGCGCTGTAAAACTCCTGCATCCAGAGGTAGTTGGCGTTGTCGGTACTGGGGATACCAAAGGGATAGCGCGGGTCCCCTTCGATGGCTTCCTTGTCCACCCCGCTTACATTAAAAGGCGGATTGGCCATCACGTAGTCAAAGCGTCCCACGCAATCGTGGAGATTTTCGTAATAGGTATTGCCGGCTTTGATGTCTCCTTCCATCCCGTGCACGGCCAGGTTCATCTTGCACAGGCGCACCGTGGCTTCTTTGTTTTCCTGCCCGTAGATGGAAAGATTCTTTTGGGCCTGCTCGCGGTGACGCTGGCGGAATTTCTCGCTCTGCACAAACATACCGCCCGAACCACAGGCCGGGTCCAGAATCTTGCCGCTGTAGGGTTCCAGCACTTCCACAATCAGTTTTACTATGGAGGTGGGCGTAAAGAACTCCCCACCCTTTTGTCCCTCGTTCATAGCAAACTGCCCGAGGAAGTACTCGTAGATCTGTCCAAAGACATCGCCGCCTACATCGGTACTAATATTAGAGAAGTTTTTGAGCAGATCCTTTAGCATCTGATCGTTAAACCGCTTGTATTCTTTGGGCAGCACGTCGGCCAGCTCGGGATTCTCCCGCTCGATGGCTTCCATGGCCTCGTTTACTTTTTGACCGATATCCTCACTTTCGGGAAGCTGAAGCAGGTAATCGTACCGTGCTTCTTCCGGCAGATACATCACGCCCTCGGCTTTATAGTGCTCAGGGCCGATGGTCACCCGGCTGCTACTCTTTTTCTCCAGGGTTTCATGCATCGGTTTAAACCGGTGCCAGGCGTAGCGCAGGAAGATGAGACCCAACACGGGCGTGGAGTATTCAAAGGAGCTGAGCGTGGAGTTGGCCCGCAGGTTATTGGCGACTTCCCACAGGCGGTTTTCAAGTTTATTGAGATCTGTAGACATGTACCCGTTAGTCTCTTGGCTTATTAATTTCAGTGTCAATTAATACGAATATCCTATATACAAATAAACAGCCTGGTTTTGCAAACACCTAATACAGAAAATGAATATTTATAACACGTCAAAACGACTATAAACAAGAACTAAAACTTCTTTTCTTATGCGAGAAGGGAATCTTTGTCTATCAGGTTATTAAATGCTCTTAGCAATGTTGAAAAATGTTGACTCTCATCGATATCAATGGTTTTGTTTAAATCATTTATGGCAGGTGCTCCCTCGTGGCCACTTATACTGGTGGATTTGTTTCTATAACTCAACTTTAGAGACCAAGAAAAGCTATCACATACGTCGAGATAATATTCGGAAGACCAATTCCAGATATTAATTTCATCCATTGCCTCCCAGAACTCTTTCCACCATTCTTCATATACTTCTACAGTAGAACCATGCTTTATGGGCATCATGCCGTGTTTGAATTTTAGCTTACCTTCTCTCCACTCCAGAGCATAGGAGTCGGCTAAGTAACCTCCCATTTCGAAATGTAGTATGTCTGGTGTTCGGTCGATAAGGTAGTTGTTAAGTTGTGATTCATTTCTATATAAATGATGATAAGAATAATGTGCTGGACATTTATGGAATTGCCAAATAGAAATTGACTTATATAATTATTAAATAGGTTCGAACAGTGAACTAAACTACTTTTATTGATGAAAGATTATTTAAAAAGCATTGTTGAGGACGACGAAAAGGGAACAAAGGGTTATTATTTTGACCTGACTATCCAAGCATTGATCTTGCTTTCCCTGATCTCATTTTCATTATCAACCCTGCCGGGGCTTTCGGATAACACAAAATATATCCTCCAATATTTTGAAGTTTTTTCGGTCGCGGTATTTACTGTAGAATACTTACTCCGTATTTATGTGGCTGATAATAAGTGGGGTTATATCAAAAGTTTTATTGGCATTATCGATCTACTTGCAATCCTGCCTTTCTATTTAAACAGAGCTGTAGACCTTCGCTCACTCCGTGTTTTACGAATGGTGCGTCTACTTCGACTGATTAAAATTATCCGATATAAGTCAGCTCTTGATCGATATAAAAGAGCCTTGTCCGATATTAAGTCGGAACTGGTAATCTTCCTGGCCGCAACGGCCTTTATGCTATATGTGTCTTCGGTGGGTATCTATTATTTTGAAAACGAAGTGCAGCCCGAAGCCTTTAGGTCGATTTTCCATAGTCGATGGTGGTCAGTAGCCACGCTCACTACTGTGGGTTATGGTGACGTATTTCCGATTACGATGGGCGGTCGAATTTTTACTTTTTTTATTTTAATGATTGGATTGAGTGTAGTAGCTATGCCGGCTGGTCTTTTCGCCAGTGCCCTTGAAGAAAACGCTGATAACCAACAAGAGATTTTGGAAAAGGTTGATATAATCTATCGGCAGATTGAGGCTTCAGAAAATGAAGTTATCAAGTGAGCTGAAGGAAGGATTAAGTGTAACGATTACTTGCCAGAATCTTCGCCCTATTTTTGATGCAATAAGAAAGTTATGGGGTAAGTTATTTAGTAGGTTTCGGATCGGTAAATGAAGAAGTGTTATGAGTATTATTATAGGAGAGTAGATTGCTAATGCTCTGAGTTTATCGCCTATAAACTCCAGCGTATAGACCAATTGTCAATGTTATTATAAGTGGCTCTGTTAATGGGTGTTGAGCTATTGAAGGTTAATGACATTGGATTTCCATTATCATTAACGATTTTATTCATTTGATTTAAATTAACTTCTATCTCATCAATCATAAAACCATCTTTATCATAGAAAACTATAATGAATTTTGAGCTATTTCTATCAAATGCTTTATCAAGTTTATCATTATAATCGGAAACCTTAAAAATATAATAAATCTTTCCAGCTTGATACTTTGTAGTCAATGTGACACTTACTCCCAACGAGGGTACTGATTTTGATTGCCAACTGACTTTTTCAGCTAACTTAGAAGTGCTTTCTTTTTCTGTCAGGGAAAAACAAATTCCAAAGGCTATCAAAAAGGCAATTGATACTAATAAAAGTACTAATAGAATATTAGTTGGCGAAAAGGTTGATTTTTTAATCTCTCTCTGATTCATAGCAGGAATATTTTGGGCTCAAAGCGGTATAAAGTGAAATTCAAAAAACAGTTATTGCTTATATATAATATTTTTATGGGAAAAGGTTAGCTAAAAAACGTAAGATCGGCAACCTAAGTCCGTCTTTATTTATTGATCACATAGTTTAACGGATCTATTTGATTGATGTAGTAGGCTTTAGATCATTTTTGCTTGTTAAACTCGTCCAAATTTTGTTGTGTCTTAACCAGTCCGTGTTATCTTTAATAGAGGCAGTCATCGACAAATACATAAAAAATAATGCTATGGATAATATAGAGAACACCGATAACCAATTAAATCATCAAGCTATCATGTTTGACCTTGCACTTGATAGTTTTATGAATCTGGCGGAACGGCAGGGGATTGCTCCGGAATATTTGGGAAGTATACGATTGGAATGGGAGGAGTTACTTGGGAGTATGAACCAATTGGCGACGTCTTATAATAAGGATCAGGCTTGATCACTGTCAGCGGTTGCCAGCTAAAGGTTTGAACCAAGGATGTATAGAAATGATGAAATAAGTACTAGGTGAAGGTTGTCTGCTTGACATTTCCCTTTTTAAAGGGTTATGCTGCCAAGATTATTTATGCCCAATTACAATTACGCGACGACTGTTTTTTTCAAGCGGGTGAACAAAACATTCTGTAAAGATATGGTTATTTAAATCTAACAGGAGCTTTTTAAGATTTTTTGCAACTAGTTTTACTTCATAGTTGCATCTGATATCTTGCAATTTGCCGTCAAAAGTTATTTTAAAATAATCATTTTTATAAATAGAGCTTATTTCCATGTATCCTTTTTCATCTTCATAAATTTTAGTTCCTTTATTGGAAGGATAAATCTTCTTGCTAACTTTAAAATCAATCATTTCAAAAGCCACAACCCCAGATCTAGTTGCAGTATTTGAAAGCCTATTAATTCTATTTAGCATTTCTGAATAACTTGTTGCCTGTTGAACTAGTGAATACATGCAAATTACTCTATCCTTAGCATCCCATGAAGGTTTTTTTGTAAAGCCATCACTTTTAAAAATCTCAATCTTATTATTTGATCTAAATCTTCTGGAAAGGGTATGAAAAGCGATTGGATCTTTATCGACCAAGGTTAAACTCTCTGGTTTATGTTTGGAAATTTCAGAAGCATGACCGCCAATACCAGAACCAATTTCTAAAACAGAGAGATCTTTCAAACCGCCCATAAGTTTTGAAAGAAGATTAATCTCATAGGAGTAGGTCATATTTTTTCTGGCAAAAATCTGATTGTAGTATATAAAATACCACCAAGGATGATTTGTTTTCATGATCAAGAACGTAAAGCTTGATGATATGTTCGAAAGTAGTTAATGATATTATTGTCTTTTATACGATATGCAGGTTGTTCCATGCCAAAACTTTGGGACGTTGCCCAACCTATCCATAAATCTGATTTTCCCGATTCGTAATCAAGTATTATAAAATTCAGAAAACAAGGAGCAGTAACTTGACATTTATAAGATGTATATTCCCCATTTGAGCCATTTGCGTGTGCTTGAAACTCCTTCATTTTAGTTTCAAACTGAGGGCTCACTACATCAACCATTATCGCTCCATTTTCAATTGCTGTAAGCAAAGCACTTTTGTAAGAAGATGTTGCAACTTCACCAGCCGGTATACCGTCTCTTGAAATGTGAGTATTATATATACCAGTGGCTTCTTCTAAGTGTTTTGCAATATCCATTAATGCATCATCACAAGTTTTAAACCGTGTTACAATATTCATTTCCGGAATTGAACGACGCCAATCATCCATCTCATCCAACACATTTTGCTGGTGATTGTTTAAATAGACGTTTAGAGCAAACCTTTCGCCTATTAGGAAAATTAATAGACCTAAACTAAAGGAAGCTAGTATAGCTGATTGTGAGGCATCGGTAAAGTAACCAAAAAAATCAGTTTCTAGACCTAAAAATAAACCTGCGATTGCGATAAGAATTGATACAATGTGAATTATAATACCTTTTGATTTCATATATCTGATTTGTTATTGAAGATTAAATTGTCTTTAAGAAATCCTTGTCCTATTTCAGATAGTTGAAATAGTTGAAAACTCCATTTTGATAATCTTTTCTCAGGTATTTTATCAATGGAGGAAAAATCCATTTTTAAAACTTTACTTAAGTTTTCTTGCTCAGGATATTTTTTTTCCAACAATTTTAGTTGTTGAGGAATAGTGAACGGTGGATCTATATTATCTTCTCTTAATATTTCTAAAATAATATATCGTGTGGCATATCTGAACAATATCGAAATAAACCTACGTGGCACAACTGCTTTAATACCACATGTATATAAGGATACAGAACAAGCTATTGAGCCATACTTCCTTAAATGGAATCTCCGACTATCAAAAGAGCTATTTAACATATTACCTTGAATATACTCATTAGAATCAGACTCAAGTGATTCTAGCGAACCAAAAAAAGGACTTCCATACTGATAAACATATGTGATGAATGAAGGTAATTCCCAAAATCTTAAATGTGTAATAGTTGGATAGAAAAGTAGATGGAGTGGGCGTTCATCTGATGATACATGTCCGTAATGATCTAATTTTAAAACAACAGACGGGAATGTTGAACCATTAAGATATTTTCTAGCTATTTTTGAAAAATGTTTTAGGTTTTCAAGAGCGTCACTCACACTTTCGCCATTACCAATTATTACAAGGTCAAAATCTTTACCATTATCATTTCCAATATCAATTACATTAAATCCTAGATCTCCCCATTCTTGAATGGCTTTATTAATAATCTCATTCATTAAAACTTATAGCTTAAATATGGTTTTAAAATTAATTGGCAGTATAACGACCTTGCGCATAAGGTGCAGGCGCCAAGGTGTTGAAATTGTTTGCAAATAACAGGTTAACTAATAAATAGGAGGCGGGCAAGAATGGGCGAGGCCTGTCCGCTTAATGTGCTGGTTAGGGTGCCACGTTCATTATTCAGATGGATACGGATAGTCAGGTTTATAACCCAGTATTTTGGCAACTGGGCTTAAGATGTTCCATAATATCTTTTGTACAACCAGTGGTGGTTTTGCCAAATGCACAGAATTGAGATACTTCTTAGAGGTGATAGCAAGTTGCCATATTGAAGGTAGACCATTGTCATTCATTTTCCCGTCTTTGGCTAGTGCATACCACGTTCTAAGAAAATCTTCCATTCGTGTAGCAGGTGTAAGTCGCACTTCTACCTTGGCTTGTTCATTGCCTTCATTCCACCATGCATGGGCAGTTCCAGAGAGAACTGTAAAAGAATCGGCCTGCTCAAAGTGATATGTTTGGTTTCCTATCTTAGCTTGAACCTTGCCAGATAGGACTTCAAACTGTTCTTTTGCGTTAGGATGTATATGCTGAGGAGGACCAGTGGCTGAGGGTTCTACCAACATCTGAAATTCCAGTAGCTTTCCATCTGTATCTTTAGCCGTCTTTTTAAAGATGATGGTATCACCTTGGACAGGATTTTTGATTTTATCAGTAGCCATAACTGTAAGCCCTAATTCAAAATATCCAATTTTAACGGCAGCCTAACCTAAGTTTATGCATATATATAAGTAAAGAATAATGGTATGGATAATATCTTAAACATGCCATATGATGCTTAGGGCTCATCTTATGGAAGGGTTATGTGGATTGCAAGACGATCACCCAATACAGATAACATGTACACATAATATATTTTATGTGTATGGATCATTAGGCCACTTGGTCCAGCAGGTCTTTGGAATTATTCTTTACGCTATTCACGGCTTTGCTGACCTCGTAGTGTTCAGGACCGATGGTTACCCGGCTGCTGCTCTCCTTTTCCAGCTTTTCGTGCATCGGTTTAAAGCGGTGCCAGGCGTAGCGCAGCAGTACAGGGGTGGAGTATTCGAAGGAGCTGAGCGTGGAGTTTGCCCGTAGGTTATTGGCGACTTCCCACAGGCGGTTTTCAAGTTTATTGAGATCTGTAGACATGCAGCTGTTCGTCTCTTGGTTGGTTTAAAATAGACAATTAAAGGATAGTTAAATACGAATAAGAAGGGCGATAAAGCAAACCATCAATCCCATTGATATGATTAATATACATTACTCACCAAAACTGAGTAATTTGTCTAAGTAGATGGAGAATCTCTTGGATGTCTAAGGATTTACGCCTGCTTACAATATTGGTCGAGCTTCTGTTCCTTATTCGATGAAAAGCTAAATTGAATAAGATCTGATTTTTGTCTTTAGTCTACTGGTGTTATGGAATGCTACTGTCGGGGAAACCTCATCGAGAATTGGGTACCCTCTTCTGAGGATTCCAGTGTCTTAGACGCCTCTAATTGCTGGCATAAGGTTTCAATGAGATCCATGCCCAACGAGCTATCCTCGTTTTGCTGGAAATCATCGGGCAGACCCACGCCATTATCAGTAATGGATAAATGTATATACTCATCATCATCTTCTTGTAAACGGATCGATAGTTCTCCCGACTCTTCACCGTCAAAAGCATGTTTTAAGGCATTCGTGATAATTTCATTAACCAACAGCGAACAAGTCATACTTTTCTGATTGCTCAGGTAAATATCATCATATTCGATGTCTAAGGTAATTTCACTTTCTAATGGCATCGCTTGAATGAGATCAGATGCAATTTTCTCAATGCTTTTGCCCAGTGGTATCTCGTTGAAGTCTTGGGACTGGTATAATTGCTCATGGACGTTGGCAATCGTTCTGATGCGATTGGTACTATCCAGCAATTTATGTTTGAACTGCTCGTCATTTTCTTCGAGCAGCTGTAGTTGCATCGTACCCGCCAAGACCCCAAGGTTATTTTTGACCCGGTGATGGATTTCCTTTAACATTGTTTGGTATTTGGAAAGTGACGACTCTATATTTCGTCGTTCTTTTTCACGAACGGTAACATTTTGATTGGTACCAATGGTAGAAATAGGATTCCCGTCCTCATCATACACGTGCCTGCCAAATGCTTCAATAAACTTGATATTACCTTCAGGAAATTGAAGTCTGTATACCATATGGTATTCTTCGTTATCTGCCAATGATTGTTTATAGGTCTGTTTTACGCGTTCCGCGTCCTCAGGATGAATCCGTTCTTTAAAATGTTTCTCTGTTGGAGCAATGTCTGTCGGCTCATAGCCCCAGACCCGATAGGTTTCATCAGACCAATAAATGGTATCATCTGCGATATTATATTCCCATAGCCCGATATCAGCAACTTCCTCAGCCAACTCAACCATGGTGATAAACTTGAAGACCTCGTTCTCAGCATTGGCAAGAATATCTAAGAGTTCTTTTTTCTGGTCTTCTGAGAAATAGGAATTGTCAGTGTCAAGGACGGTGACAGCCCGTTTAAAATGATTGTCAATGTTATTTCTTATCGAACGCATGAAGGAAAATCTTAGTAGCTATTCGTACAGTAGATTGATATCAATAGGGTTGATGCTTGAACCATACCTTAAATACAAGACTTTATTGTCTTTATAAAGTTATGATTTATTTATCTTGAATGAAGCAGAGCGGTATTGGGCACATATAACAGCACCATATTTTAAGATCGTTAAAAGATGGCTTAGTATGCCAAAAGACAAATTGATGGTGATACATGATTGACAGTCGATACTTCAATACCCATAGCTTCAACACCTTTGAGCTATGATAATCTTTTTAAGTACCCATCGTTAATTAATTCGAAATGCTTTTATCGATCTTGTCGAAGATTCTTTCCAATGTGGCTTCTCTGAAGGGGCCAGTGGCAAACACTTCCTTTTCCCCATTGGTAAAAGTCATTTTGACCTGTCCCGAGAGTTTAAGCTCATGCTCTCTTAGTTTACGGAACCCTTTGTATTTGTCGTTCACATAATATTCCTGAAACCTCTTGTCTATCTTATCCATAATTGACAATATGTTTAGAGTAATAGCCGTAGATGATGAGATAATTCTAAAAAGAATAGGTTGTGAAAACAATAAGCAAAAAAGCCTATTTTGTCTCAAATACTATAGGTAAAAAACAGTAAATTTTATGATCTATAATATTTTACTTGAAAAGTATTTTTTAAAAAAAGAAATTCGGTGACGATCAATGTATTTAACGTCTTATTAAATGCATGTTAAATGACATCTAATAGAGTTGAATACATAACAGATAAAGTGTTTTTATATCTTTATAGGGCAATAAAGACGATTTAGTAGAGAGAGGATGGGATAATTTTCAAGGAATTTCTCAATCGCTTTATGAAATTAATTCAATCAGAAGCTGAACAAAACTTAACACAGGCAGTTCAAACTTTAGAGTCAACGGAAGACCTTTCTTCGGATCAAAAAAGAGAGGTATTATATCGACTTAAGAAAGGCGTTATTGATGTTCGGAGATTTAGTTCATGGATTGAATCAGCGCAAAAGTTATCCGATCTTGGATCTTGGGAACATGATCACAAGACTGACGAACTAATATGGTCAGCTGAGACATTTCGAATATTTGGATTTGACCCCCTTAGCGTTGAGCCTTCACATGATGTATTTATTCAGCGTATTCATCCTGAAGATAAGGAGCGAATCAATAAGGCTTATCATAAATCATTAGAGGAGCAGAAACCGTATCATGTTGTGTACAGACTCCAGTTACCAGATAACACCATAAAATATGTAGAAGCTCACGCTAAACATTTTTATGATGACGCTGGAAATCCATTGTTAACCCTTGGAACGAATCAAAATGTAACAAAACGGGAATTAGAGAAACGAAATTTATCGGAATCATTAGAAACAAAACAAACCCTGCTAGGAGAAATCCATCATCGGGTAAAAAATAACTTGGCAGTCGTTGCAGGCGTGCTCCAACTGCAAAGTTTGCAAGAGGACAATCCTGAGATTGCTCATGCACTGGAAGATAGTATGAACCGCATTAAAACGGTTGCCAATATTCACCAACATTTATATCAATCAGATCACTTCGAAGATGTTTCTCTTGGAGATAATATTGAAAAGTTAGCTTCAGATCTGGTTGCAACCATGGAAACGGATGCCAACATTGAAATGATATCAGAATGCGATCACATTCAATTAGATATCAAGAAGACGCTTCCTTGTTCATTGATTGCTAATGAAGTAATAACAAATGCTCTTAAACATGCCTTTGAGGGAAGAGAAGAGGGGACAATTTGGCTAAAGGTATGTCAAGAGGACGACCAAATAGGTATTGATATTAAGGATAATGGGGTTGGTCTCCCAGATAATTTTAGAGATAAAACAGACTCCCTTGGGATGAGTTTGATTGATACCTTAACCAAGCAGTTGGACGGAACATATGAGTTTATATCCGAAGCTTCTGAGGGTACAACGTTTACATGCCGATTCCCTCTAAATTAGGGGTCTAATAAATCCATTCAATTTCCCGGTAGTCGGAATAAGCGTCTTGTTAGTTTATGGAATTGAACGGCTTATAGCATCAGTAATAGTCCTCTGAAAGGAAAGGAGAAAAGGTTGATTTCCAATTGGATATAGAAGAGATCAGGATGAATCTCAATGTAATTACTCCAGTGGTATACTGCTAAATGAGCTTCTCACAAATTCCTTAAAGAATGCGTTTCAAGACCAACAGAAAGGCCATATTACTCTTAAGATAACGCTGCATAACCAATCATATAAGGTAAAATACCGTAATAATGGCCGGGGTTTAGACCAAGAGATGCTCCTGTTTGCAAGTCTGCGAGCGGTCGGTCTGCTCTTCGACAAATACGATGGCTTTTGGCTCGTGGGCCTTTAGATATTTCGCCCCCTCGCCCTGCCTATGCTGGTGCCAACGTCGTATACATGGTTTGTGCTGCTGGTATATAGGCTGCCGTCTGTGCAGCGTATGATATAAACAAACCAAGTTTTCATAGGGTTGATATTTTTTGCAGAATAACCGACTCTGTGTATCTATATTAGCTGTATTGGCTAACTCTATTTCTACGCATTTCTTTTTATCAGGTCTTCGGAATTATTACTTACGCTATTCACGGCTTTGCTGACCTTGTAGTAATCGATGGCGTCATCCGGGAATGGGTTGAGAAATTCTTTCAGCGCCTTCGTGTTGTGGTTGTCCGGATCCAGCCACTCGTCCCACTCTTCTTTTAGCAGCATTGCCGGCATGCGGTCGTGGAGATTGCTCATCTTCTCGTTAGCATCAGTCGTAATAATGCTATAGGTAGGTATCTTTTCGCCTTCTGGAGATTCCCACATGTTATAGATCCCCGCGAAGGCAAATATTGGCTCGTGGGTAGGGTGAATATAGTACGGAGTCTTATTTCCTTTTTCGCCCTTCCATTCATAGAAGCCACTGGCTGGTACCAGGCATCGATACCGCTCGAAGGATCGCTTGAAGGACTTCTTGGTGTTCACCGATTCGGCGCGGGCGTTGATCATGCTGTAGCCTACTTTCTTTTCCTTAGCCCAGAATGGTAGCAGGCCCCATCGGAACTGTTGGATAGTTCGCTGGCCCTCGCGATTCTGGCCTACGACCGGCATCCTGTGGGTTGGGGCCACGTTATAGTTGGACCCATACTCTTCGACATCGTCCATGAGTGCATCAAACCAGGCTTCGAGCTGCTCATCGCTTTCAATAAGGGTATATCGTCCACACATAGTAGTTGCTCTTTTCGTAATTTATTGAGAAATATGATACAAAATATTTGTAAGGATTGGAGTGTCAATAGGTCTTACTAGCAAGTCACAATTAAACTAGAGAGCCCATGATCATTAAGAATATCACCTATTACCTGCAAGGAAAGCTTTCCGAGCAAGAGGCTATCACCTTTTGGAATTACTTGCTACTCCATCCGAAGGATCTGGAGTTACTTCAGACCTATCGCTTATATCGAGAGTTGTATGATTAGCAGGAATCCATAATTTTAATAATAAATACTCAGTATTAGAATTGCATTTGTACTATACAAAAATGTCCCAGATACAAAGATTCATACTAATTGTTAATCTAAAAAGAGAAGGACCTCCCTCCTTCTCTTCATGTGGATTATAGCATCCCTTCCGCCCGAAATGACATATAGCCATCGGCAGCTAATATAATATGATCATCCAGGGTAATCCCCAGCAACTCACCCGATTTCTTAATCCGTTCGGTAAGCTTTCTGTCTGATCCGGATGGCTGTAGATTGCCACTGGGGTGATTATGTGCAACAATCACCGATACGGCGTTGCCCAGCAAGCCTACTTGAAATACGGCCCCAGGATCAACAATCGTCGCTGTAGTTCCCCCGGTACTAATTCTGCTCCATCCGATGCACCGTTTGGCATTGTTTAAAAGCAGAACAACAAATTGCTCCTTGAACTCGATATAATCGTCGTCCCAAATCTGACGAAGGACACCCGCCGCCTGCTCAGGAGACGTTATCTCCGGCAGTGTTTCGGCCGGCACCTTGCTTTTATAAGAGAGTTTTACCTCTGCCAGCGAGGGTGAGGTTTCAATGGTTGTGTTTTCTAAGGTATTCATTCCTGTTATACCCCTGTCTTATTTTTGGTTAGAATAAAAAAGGGAGCCTTGATTGGCTCCCTCAGTGAATTGATGATTAACGGTCTTTAATCCGCGTGTAACTGCCAGAACCTTTGAACATGTGGTCGTCATTAGGCGGCATGATACTCTCCACGCAGACGTAGCTATTTTTCTGTGTAAGTAGCAACATACAGGGCTGGCCCACGACCTTCTCAAGATTAAATCCCTGAGAAAGCTCATCGTCGGTAAAGGGTTGTCCTCCCCGCCAACGCTCTAGCTCAGCCCGAAGATTACTCTTCGGATGCAGGCTCTTGGTGAACACAGCTGAGAGAATAAAGTGCTCTCCTTCGCTGTTGGTCGCCTCTATCTCAAATATCAAGCTCAACTCATGGCGCTCACCAAATTTGGTTTGCTGTATGCCACGGTCAAATACGTCACAACATACCGCCGGTTGTATCCCCGTTGGGGCTGATTCTTTCTGTTTTGATTTTGGTTTGATAACTAATGAATTATCCATAATGGTTTGGGTTATTGAATTCTGAACATTCTGATTTGTTTGGTGTTTGCGTACTCTTTGTAGAGCTGTGGATAGTCATCCTTGAAGTCCGATGTGCTAAACCGTCGTCGCTGGGATGTTTTCCATGTCGCCAGTCGCTCATCTCCCTCCAATAGGGTTTCTTTATCTCCCATGAACTCCTTTAGATTCTGCTCGTAAGAGCTTTTGAGCTCCTTGAGCTGAGCAATGCGCTGCCGTACACTCTTCAGGGCTTTGTAACTCTGGAGAATGCGATCAGTCGCTTGTTTGGAGCTATCCGGCTCCGAGTCTGGATAAGCAATCTTGAGATCATCATTTGAAGACATCGGAGGAGGCTGGTCGCCTTCGATATGGTTAGTCCAAAAGCTGGAAAGCTTTTGGTTCATCTCAGCGATCATGCTTTCATCTCTGAGGATTAGCAAAGCGGGCGGATAGGTTGCAGTATCTCTGAAGAACAGTTGTAAATAACAGTAATCCAGATTAAGCACATTTAAATAATGCATCACTTGGAACTGGTATTCAGTTGGCACATCATCCCATTCTGCTAAGACTGGGATACGAGAGCTTAATGTGCATTTGATCTCAAGGATACCACGCCCTTCATGTTTTTTATTCGGCTCGATAATGCCATCTACATTAGCGGACAGCATCCCAAGCTCTGGATCAGGATGGATAAACATTTTGTCGGGCACGGTCACCTCAAAACCGGTGCGCCGGGAAAACTCCCTGCGCACCTGGTCTTCCCACTGTCGGCCGAACTTCATCACCGGATTGTCCTCATCGAAGGAGAACCGTCCGGTTTTTTCGAGCCACAACATGTACGGTGACTTCCATTTATTTAACCCGAGCGCGGTAGCAGCGTCGGATCCGCCCAGAAAATTGGATCTCGTCGATTTCCACTCCTTGTAGGACATCTCCGATACATCTATGGTATTCGCGTTCATAGCAATTGATGTTAAGGTTCGGATTCTAGTTTAGGTACAACCGCCGGGTAAGCTCGTGGAGCTTGCTGTGCCGCTTGATCACGTCTTGCGGTGGACTGCTCTTGAGGGCTTCCGTAGCAGCGTTATAACCACTCCACAGCGACTCCGAGGAAAACTCCTCATGGGAAGGCTCCCAGATTTCCCGGTATGCTTTCGAAGACTGCGTGGGAGATAGTACGCCCTCACCAGTGAGGATACCGAGATACTCGAACTTGTCTTGGCGCCGCATGGGGACTTGTTTCATCTTCTTTACGTCGCCACTTATCTCATCAAACCGGTGCTGGCT
>Ga0207720_100036_pt1 | contig 149837 bp, 150 predicted proteins | sample A23P2SouthBayCA_2_FD_187751 | JGI IMG/M metagenome (GOLD analysis project Ga0207720, IMG submission 187751) | Aerobic enrichment media microbial communities from Eden Landing Ponds, California, USA - A23 E3 (2) (SPAdes) | ecosystem: Environmental > Aquatic > Marine > Unclassified | place...
AACGCCACCTCGGTCGCCGGGGTGGGGACGCCCGCCTCGGCGAGCACGAGGCTGTTGCGTGCCTTGTCGGCGCAGACCGCCGCGGTCTCCGGGTGGTTCACCACCGGGACGTCGTAGTGGTCGGCGAACCGGGTGACGTACCGCGAGCGCGACGTCGCCAGACAGCGGTCGACGACGAGGTCGAGCCCCTCGAAGTCCGCCGGTGGGTCCTCCAGGCCGAACCGCTGTTTTCGGACGTCGATCTTCGTCACGTCGTGACCACGCTCGCGCAGCTCCGCCAGCAGGAGCTTCTCGTCCCGGCGGATGCGCGAGTAGAGCATTCCGATCTGCATTGGTCTGCGCCTCCGGGGCTTACTCGCCCCAGTCCTCCTCGAGTTCGGGCGCGGCGTCCAGCTCGACGGGGTCGACCGCGAGCACTTCCAGCTCCGCGCCACAGGTCGCACAGTCGACTATCTCTCCCACTTCGAGGTCGTCGTGCAGGGTCACGTCGGCCCCGCACTCGATGCATTCTGCCATCGCTTGGGTGTGGTCCCTTCAGCCCCTTAAGCGCATCGAACTTGTCAGAATAGTTTAACGAACCGGCGCCGCTGCTACCGGAGGAGAGATGCGTTCCAGCCCGGTTCCCGAATCGGATATCAGGATGTTGGTATGCGTCCCCGGAAGGGGGACGGTGGCAGCGGTCGCGGCGGTCGCGGTTCAGACATACCGGCTCACCTCCGTGGTCAGGGTCGCCTCGGCGTCGGCGAGCGCCGTCCGTCGCGCGTCGAGTGCCGTCTCAGCCTCCGCGATGTCGCTCGCGGCGCGGTCCACGGCCCCCGCGACAGCGTCGGGCGCGGGCCCGCCGAACGAGTCCCGTGCTGTGACGCTTTCTCCGGGGTCGAGCGCGGCCGCGAGCGCCGCCTCCTCGACGTACGACGCGAGGTCGACGCCGGCCTCGTCGGCCGCTGCCGCGACGGCGTCGAGTTCGTCCTCGCCGGCCACGACGCGCTCTGCCGCGCCGGCGACGATCTCGTGGGCCGTCCGGAACGGGAGCCCGCCGGCGGCGAGCAGGTCAGCGACGCCCGTGGCGGTCGAGAACCCTTCGCCGGCGGCGTCGGCGAGCGCGTCTTCGTTCCAGGTCGCGGTCGCGACCGCGCCCGCGGCCACCTCCGTCGCCTCTGTCACGGCGTCGACAGCGTCGAACGCGTGGCCGTGTGCGCGCTGGAGGTCGCGGTTATACGCGCGCGGGAGCCCTTTCAGCGTCGTCAACAGCCCGTTGAGCCCGGCGGTCGCGTCGCCGGCGCTCGCTCGCACCAGCTCCAGCGTGTCCGGGTTCTTCTTCTGGGGCATGATCGACGACGTGGACGAGTAGGCGTTCGCGAGCTCGACGTAGCCGCGGTTCGCGAAGATGATGAGGTCCTCCGCGAGCCCGGACAGCGTCGTCGCGAGCGTCGCGGCCGCCGCCGTCGTCTCCGCGAGAAAGTCGCGCGCGGAGACGGCGTCCATCGAGTTTTCGATCACGTCGTCGAAGCCGAGCAGGTCGGCGACCCGCTCGCGATCCACGTCGAACGTCGTCCCGGCGAACGCGGCCGCCCCGAGCGGCGAGCGGTTCGTCCGGTCGAACGCCGCGAGCAGCCGCTCGGTGTCGCGCGCGAGCGCCGACTCGTACGACAGCAGGTAGTGGCCGACCGTCGTCGGCTGGGCCGGCTGGAGATGGGTGAAGCCGGGCATCACCGCCTCCGTGTGTGCCGCCGCGGCGTCACACAGCGTCTCGCGTGCCGCGAGGGCCGTCTCGACGAGCGCGAGGATGTCCGCGCGAAGGCGGTGGCGAAGGCAGGTCGCCACCTCGTCGTTGCGCGAGCGCGCGGTGTGCATCTTCCCGCCGACGGGGCCGACGCGGTCGATGACGGCCGTCTCGATGGCCGCGTGGACGTCTTCGCCGTCGGGTAACTCGTCGTGGCCGGCTTCCTCGACCGCCGCCAGCGCGGTGAGAATCTCTCCGGCCTCGTCGTCGGCGATGATACCCTGTTCGGCGAGCATCACGACGTGTGCGCGGTCGACCTGCAGGTCGGCGCGGAAGATGCGCTCGTCGGCCGAAAGCGAGGAGAGGAACCCGCGGGCTGGGCCGCCGCTAAACCGCTCGCGGCGCACCACGTCCGACGCGGGTTCCTCGCTCATCTCAGTTCCCCTCGTGGTCGGCCGCGGTGTCGTCGAGGTCCGTCCCGGCGAGCGGCGACTTGCCGGCGGTGACGCCCGCTCCGGCTCCGTCGCCGTCGTCGCCGACGCCCCCGTCGGTCGCGGTCTTGCCCGTCGCCTTGTTCGCCGCCTCGATGGTCTTGTTCGCGAGCCGCTCCTGGAAGCCGTGGTACTTCGCGACGCCCGTCGCGTCGGCCTGTTCGATGCCGCCGGTCACGTCCTCCGTGTTGAACGACGCGGCCTCGGCGGAGTAGACGGCGTACGGCGACTCGCGGCCGACGACGCGGGCCTGGCCGCCCTCGAACCGGACCGTGACCGTGCCGGTGACACGCTCGTTCGTCGTCGCGACGAACGCGTCGAGTGCCTTCACCAGCGGGCCGTCGACGAGCCCCTGATACCCCTTCTCGGCCCACTCGTTGTCGACGAGCGTCTTGAACGAGCGCTCTTCCTTTGTGAGCACGAGGTCCTCGAGCCCCTGGTGGGCGTTCAAAAGCGTCGTCGCCGCGGGGTGTTCGTAGTTCTCGCGCACCTTCAGCCCGAGCATGCGGTCCTCCATCGCGTCCGTGCGGCCGACGCCGTACGAGCCCGCGAGCTGGTTGAGCGTCTCGATGAGCACGACCGGTTCGTACTCCTCGCCGTTCAGCGCGACGGGGTAGCCGTCCTCGAAGGTGAGCGTGATCTCCTCCGTCTCGGCCGACGGCGCCGAGGTCCACTCGTAGATCTCCTCGCCGGGGACGTAGCTCGGCTCCTCGAGCTCCTTCCCCTCGACGGAGCGCGACCAGAGGTTCGTGTCGATGGACCAGTCCCCCTCGTTGCCGCCCTCGACGGGGAGGTCACGCTCGGCGGCGTACTCCTTCTCCCACTCGCGGGTGAGGCCGAGCTCGCGCACCGGCGCGATGACCTCGAGGTCGGAGTCGCGCCACACCGCCTCGAAGCGCAGCTGGTCGTTCCCCTTCCCGGTGCAGCCGTGGGCGATGCCGGTACAGCCCTCCGCCTCAGCGACCGAGAGGATGGCCGACGCGATGACCGGCCGCGCGAGCGCCGTCCCGAGCGGATACCCCTGGTACGTCGCGTTCGCGCGCACGGCGTCGAGACACAGCGACGCGAACTCGTCTTTGGCGTCGACGACGTGGATGTCGAGGCCGAGCGCGTCGGCCGTCTCCTTCGCCTCGGCGAACTCCTCGTCCGGCTGGCCGACGTCGACCGTCACCGCGACGACCTCGTCGTAACCGTACTCTTCGTTCAACAGCGGTACGCAGACCGTGGTGTCGAGCCCGCCCGAGAAGGCGAGCGCGACTTTCTCCGTCATTGTTGTGGTAGTGTGATGTGGTCACCGCCGAACCGGGCGGTGGGGCGTTGAGAGCGGTGCGACCGTCGTGGGAGGTAGGTGTAGTGCGGGCTCAAAGGCCCGGTCGCGGTCGCGGGGAGAAGGCGAGGGCGCCGCTCGGCGTGGACGTGCCGCGGGCCGGAGCGGGGCTCGTCATGTACCTCACCGTACCCACCTGACAGTATTAAACGCTTGTGCAACTGCAACGCTGGCCAGCCGTGCTAACGTGACGCACGTCGGCCACACGGCTTATGAGCCAGCCGATACCACAGCCGGCATGGTCGACGCCGAGGACCTGCTGAAAGTCGTGCTCGTGCTCGTCGTCATCTGGCTCGGGTTACGGGTGCTCGGGGCGGTGGTGAACATCGGACTCGAGCTGTTCGACTCGCTCATCGGGCTATTGCTCGTCGTACTCATCGTGCTGTTCCTCCTCGACAGGATTTAGGCCGCCTCTCCACGAGTATCGGCCGTGTACAGCGTCAACGTTCCCGTCCCCGGCGAGGTGATTCGACTCGCCCGCGGGCTGGCCGCCGAGTGCATCACCGCGACGCCGCGGCGCGGCCACAGCCTCGTCGTGAAGCGACTTCCCGACGAGCGGTTCGAGACGATGGCCCGGCAGGTGCGCGAGGCGCTCGCGGGGACGCCCCCGTTCGCCGCAGCGGTGACGGAAGTCGAGCTGTTCCGACAGCCGCCGACCGGACCGGCACCGGTGGCGTATCTCGCCGTCGAGTCGCCGGAGCTGCGCCGGGTCCACCGGACGCTGTGTGAGGTGTTCGACCCCGTCGAGGGATTCGAGGGCGACGAGTACGACCCGCACGTCACCATCGCCCGCGGCGGCGACGCCGCGGACCTGCTCGGTCGGGAGATCGACTCCTACGAGTGGAGCGTCGAGCGGCTGGCGCTGTGGCATCCCGGCCGGGAGCTGGAGGTCGAGTCCATCTCGCTCCCTGCTTGAATCACATAAACTGTGATTCGTATCCGACTACCTGCTTCTGCGGCCGTCGTCGAGCTAACTTTGGATACCTGAATACTATGAAATCAAATAAATTTATATAAATACAAGAAAAGAACTCACAAGCAACCCAATGTCGGATTATCTAAAACTCACTCCCCGTGTGCTAGCAGCTCTTTTCATGATTGTAGGAACACTATCTACGGTGATTCTGCTACCGTTAACACGGCTGCAAGGCTTCTTTTGGGCTGCTGCCTTCGTGATGTTCCTGATTGGTGACTCAGTCACGACATCTAAGTTCAGCAAGTATGGTCTCGAAGAGGCTAACGGGCCAATACGGTGGATCTGTGGTCCACAGCCAGATATTCTCTGTACAGTTTCCACTCGTGGTCTCGTTTTGATAGTTGTTGGTTTAGCCTATCTCGCAGTATTTAGGCTTGGAATTGGGGCTGAGTACCATTTTATAATTGTTACAGCCCTTTCTCTTCCAGTGGTATTAGCAACTGGTGGGTTTGCAGCTACAGTAGTAAACTCGTATGCTATCTATCGTTCTGCAGACGAATTGAGATGATACATTCAATATATCATGGGTCCGGCGGCTGCCCGTCCCACGCGTCCATGTCCGCGTAGAAGTTCAGCATCGCGTACTTCAGCTTCCCGGGGTCGACATCGACGTGCTCCTCGCGCTCCTCCGGCGGGAACGACTCGTAGACGGAGTAGTCGCCGAGCTCGCGGACGTTCCGGCGGGTGTAGCGTTCGTCGAGCAGGACGCGGACGCCGAAGTCGTCGGGCGAGCGGACGACCCGGCCGAGCGCCTGCCGGGTCTTCCGGACCGTCGGCACCTCGACGGCGTACTCCCAGCCGGCCTTCTCCTCGCCGAACGCGGTCGCGTAGGCGCGCTGAACCGCCTCCGAGCGGTCGTCGAGATGCGGGTATGGGACGCCGACGACCGCGACGGTCCGGGCGTCGTCCCCGTCGTAGCTTACCCCCTCGGCGAGGGTGCCCCACAGCGAGGTGAACAGCACGGCGGTCTCGTCGGCGACGAACTCCTCTTTCAACTCCTGTGCTCGGACGCCGGGCCGGTCGAGATACGGCGTTGCCGTCGTCTCCAACCGGTGGTAGTAGCGTTCCGCCTCCGCGTACGACGGGAAGAACAACAGCGTGTTGCCCGGCGTGAACCGGACCGCGTCCGACAGCATCTCCGCCACCGTCTCTTGGACGCCGGGGTCGTCGCGGCTGCTGGCGAACAGCGCTGGGATGTCGACCGCGTACGTCCGCCGGCGCGACTCGGGGAACTGCTCGCCGTACGCCATCGTCAGGCGGTCCTCGCCAACCCCCAACACGTCGCCGAGCACGTCGAACGGCCGCAGCGTCGCGGACATCAGCACCGACGTCGAGAGCTCCTCGAACAGGGGCTCGGTCACCGACCGCGGGAGGCAGGCGTACAGCTCCGCGCGGCCGTAGAGTCCGGCGTCGTCGCGGCGGACGGAAACGACCGGATACGTCCCCGCGGCGACGGCGCCGTCGACCCACTCGTCGATGAAGTCGGCCGCCTGCAACACCCGACACTCCTTGCGCGTCGTCGTTTCGCCCTCCTTGTACTGCTCCTGATAGCGGCGGTCGAGGGTCGCACCGAGCTCCAGCGCTTCCTCGAGGTCGGCACGGAAGCCCGGCCCCTCGTAGGCGTCGAGGAATGCGAGCGTCAGGTCGTCCCGGCCGTCTTCGTTTTCGACCGTGAGGTCCTCCCACTCGTCGCCGACGGCGTCCTTCGCGCCGACGGTGAGCGCCTCGTCGTAGACGCGACGGAGTGCGGTTCGGTAGGCGTCGACCACCCGTTCGGCCGCGTCGACGCGGTAGTCGTCCACTTCTTCGAGTTCGTCGAGTGCGCCGTCGAGCGTCGTCTCCGTCAGCTGCGTGCTCGCGTGCTCGCGGGCCGTCTCCTCGATGTTGTGCGCCTCGTCGAAGACGGCGACGACGTCCTCGGGGTCGCGGCCGAGCCACCGGAAGAACTGCTCGCGGATCGCCGGGTCGAGCAGGTGGTGGTAGTTGCAGATCACGAGATCGACGCCGTCCATTCCCTCCTTCAACAGCTCGTAGCCGCAGTAGCCCGCCTCCTCGGCGTAGTCGTACACGTCGTCGGGGGTGCGCACGTCCTCGGTCAGCCACGCGTAGAACTCGTCGGTGTCCTCGGTGAGGTTCGCGTAGTAGCGCTCGCAGACGTTCGCCTCCTCGCGGAGCGCCTCGACGCCCTCCTCGACGGCCTCGAGCTCGTCCATAACGGCGGAGCGCGCCTCTGCCGCCCGGTCGTTGCCGTCTTGGGCCGCGTCGAGCAGCTCCTCCTGTCGGCTCTCGAGTTCCGCGAGCTCCTGCTCCTGGTCGACGAGCTGGCGCGTCGTGTCCCGTAGCGCCTGACACTCCTCGTAGCCCACGTCGATGTGACACATCGACCCCTTGCCGCGGAACACGACTGTCCTGACGGGCTGCTGGCGGGTGATGGCGCGCGCCTCCTCGATGAACTGCCGCGTCTGCTGGTGGACGTTCGTCGTGATGACGACCGTCTTGTCCTCTCGCTCCGCGTACTCCAGCGCGGGGACGAGCGCGGCGAGCGTCTTCCCGGTGCCGCAGGCTCCCTCGAACAGCACGTCGCGCTCCGCGTCGAGGGCGTCGCTGATGCGCCCCATCGCCTCGCGCTGGTGGTCGTACGGTTCCTCGTACGGGAAGTAGCGGAGGAACGACGCCGTCTCTGCCACACCGGCGGTTCCGTCGTTCTCGGATAAAAAGGGTCGGGCGCCATGGTGGAAGTGGTCCTCCGTCACCCACCCCGACGTTCAAGTAGGATGCCGCGGCCAGCCGGCCCGTGACCTGAGGGTCGCCCGGGTCGGTCACGGCGGGAGCGCGGACCGCCGACCCGGCGTCGGGGCACGGTCCGCCTGTTCGCCCACGAGACGATTTCGTAGCCGGCGACGGCAGACGGTGCGACGCGTCTACGAGTCGCCGGTCGCCGACAGCTCGGGCTCGATGTACACCTTCGAGACGTCCGGTTCGGCCTCCTTCAGCCGCCGCTCTATCTCCGAGATGCGATCGTCCATCTCGCCGGTGTCTAGCGCCGGATCGAACGCCACGTCGGCGGTGAGGATGACGTCCTCGGGGCCGAAGTAGACGGTCCGGAAGCCGGCGATGTCGACCACGCCGTCGGCGTCGGTGATGATGCCGCGAAGCCGCCGCTCCTCCTCACCGGGGAGCGACTCGCCAAGCAGGAGCCGCTTGTTCTCCCACGCCAGCGCGACGGCAAAGCCCATCAGCATCACGCCGATGAGCGCCGCCGAGACGGCGTCGTACAGCGGGTTCCCGGTGACGCGCGAGAGGAAGACGCCGAACAGCGCCAGCCCCGCGCCGGCCATGGCGATGGTGTCTTCGGTGAACGCGGTCAGCACGGTCACGTCCGCCGTCTTCCGGAACGCCTCCCGGAGCCCCGACCACTCGTGCTCGTCGATCTGCTTCCGCATCGCGGCGTAGGCCTTGTTCAGCGCGTAGGCCTCGAACGCGATGGCTCCCAGCAACACGGCGTAGTTCACCCAGACGCTCGGCACCTGTCCCCCGACGACCGGCAGCGTCACCGTCCCCGTCGACACCGGCTCAGGATGGGTGATGGCGTGGTAGCCGTGCTTCAGCGACTCCCACCCCGCGATGCCGAACAGAAGGACGCTGACGAGAAACGAGTAGAAGAACTGCGCCTTCCCGTAGCCGAACGGGTGGCCGCGGGTCGCCTCCTTGCGCCCATAGAAGATGCCGACGAGCAGGAACACCTGGTTGCCCGTATCGGAGATGGAGTGGTACGTCTCGGAGAGCATCGCCGGCGACCCGGTCAGCAGGTAGCCGCCGAACTTCAACACCGCGATGGCGGCGTTTGCGAACAGCGCTGCGAGAACCACGGACGTGCTGCTTGCCATCGTCCGTCCGTCTCGGGCCGACGGGAAAGCCCTTGTCGTGGCGCCGTCAACCCGCGGTATGATTCTCGTCCTCTCGGACACGCACGGTCGGGACGACCCGCGGCTCGCCGGCCGAACCGCCGAGGCGCTTGCGGCGGCTGACCTCGTCTGTCACTGCGGCGACTTCTGCACGACGGCGGTGCTCGACGCGTTCGAGAGCGCCGCGGCCGACGCCGGCGCGTCGTTCGCGGCCGTCTACGGCAACAACGACCCGCCGGCGGTGCGCGACCGGCTCGCCGACACCCGCGTCGTCGACCACGACGGCGTCCGGCTGGCGCTCGCGCACGGCCACGAGCACACGGACACGTCGCTCGCGCTGTTCGGTCGGCAGTCGAACGCGGACCTCGTCTGCGTCGGGCACTCCCACTCGCCGGGGTTCGACCGCCTCGGGACGGTCCCCGTGCTCAATCCGGGGAGCCACGCGGAGCCGCGCTTCGACCGCGCGGCCCACGCCGAACTCCGCCCGAGCGCGAAGGTGCTCGACGGGCGGCTCGTCTCGCCGGGCGGCGAGGTGTTCGAGCGGTTCGAACTCGACCTGTGAACGGGTAGGGGCGGGGGTAGAGGGGGAGACCGGCACGACCGGGGGATGCCGAACCGGGGAGGGCTGACGATGCGGGGGTGTGGAGGGCCGAGTCGTCAGCAGCAGCGGCTACGCCGGGGGATCAAAAGGTCGTACCGTAAGCTCAAACGGCCGTTTCACCTATACGACAGCGCCACGGCGGCGACGAGCACGACGAAGCCGCCGAGGAAGAACAGCGCGCCCGGCGGGAGCGCCGTCAGCGCGTCCCCACCGCCGGCGACCGTCTCGACCGCGGTCTGTGTCATCTCCGGCGTCTGCGTCGGCTCCGCAGTCGGCATCGGCGTCGGTGTCTCCGTCACCTCGGCGATTCCAATTCCGCCGTCCGTCGGCGTCGCGGTCGCCGTCTCCGTCGCCGTCTTAGTCGCGGTCCGGGTCGCCTCTGCGGCCGCGTCGTCCCCGCCGGAGGGGGCCGCGCCGCCGTCTCCGCCGCCGGCCCCGGTGGACGCACCCAGCTGTGGAAGCAGGCTCTCGCCGAGCAGCTGCTGGACCGCCACGCTGCCGACAAGCAGCGCGGCGACGCCGCCGAGGAACCGGGAGAGTGCGGCCCGGAGCCCCGAGGCGCGATCCTCCTCTGCAGCGACGATGACGAGCGGCTGGTCGGCCGGCGCGTACACGTCCATCTCGCGGCCCTTCTCTGAGTAGGCGGTGCCGACCACTTCGACGACGTCGGCGTCGTCGAGCCGGCCGAGGTGGTACTGGACGTTCTGCAGCGAGCTGTCGACGCGGTCGGCGATCTTCGAGGGCGGCGCGGGGTTCTCGTGGAGCTCCGCGACGATGCGGCGCGCGGTGTCCGAGGAGAGCGCCGCGAGCAGCTCGTCGGCGTCCTCGCTGTCCACGCCGACGACGCGGGGCTCGCCGTCGGCGGACACGTCCGGCGTGGAGGGCAGGAGGCTCACGGCTACGTATTCGCGGCGGTTGACATGAGTTTTATGCGACCGCGGGGGGCCGTGCCGCGAGAGGAACGTCCAGCCCGTGCCTCGCCGGCTCAGAGGCACCTCCCTGTCCGAGGGGAAACGTCTATACGCCAGAGGGGCAACCCCGCGGCATGGTCAACGTGGACCCGGCGCTCGTCGCGATCATCGCGGTGCTCCTCCTCGTGGTGCTGGCGGTGTATCTGTTCGTCCGCCGGACGCTGCTCGCGTTCACCGACGGGCTGCGCGAGGGGTCGCGCCGGGACTAACTGGCGCGCTCCGCGGCCGCCACGGCGTCGTCCACGTCGTCGCCGTCCACGTCCCAGTGCGTACAGAAACGGACCTGTCGCTCGCCGAACGCCGAGGCCTGGACGCCTTCGGCTTCGAGCGCGTCGAGGAAGTCGGCCGCCGGCTCGGCCGTGTCGACGAGGACGATGTTCGTCTCCGGCTCGTGGACGGTCAGCCCGTCGACCGCGGCGAGGCCGTCGGCCAGCCGCTCGGCGTTCGCGTGGTCCTCGTCGAGCCGCGTCCGGTTCGCCAGCGCGAGTAGTCCGGGGGCGGCGATCATTCCGGCCTGTCGCATCCCCCCGCCGAACAGCTTCCGGTTCCGGTGTGCGCGCTCGATGAACGCGCTCGGGCCGGCGAGCATCGACCCGACCGGCGCGCCGAGCCCCTTCGAGAGACAGAACATCACGGTGTCCACTGGGTCGACGAGATCGCTGGCGTCGACGCCGAGCGCCGCGGCGGCGTTGAACAGCCGCGCTCCGTCGAGGTGGACGGCCACGTCGTGCTCGCGGGCGGCGTCGGCCGCGGCCCGGATGTCCTCGACGGCGATGGCGGTCCCCCCCTTGCTGTTGTGGGTGTTCTCCAGACACAGCAGGCTCGTCCCCGGTCGGTGGCCGTCCGCGGCGACGTATCCCGCGTGGACCTGTTCGGGCGCGATGACGCCCCGGTCGTCGCCGTCGACGGTGCGCGCCTGCACGCCGGAGTGTTGGGCGATGCCGCCGAGCTCCCATTTGTACACGTGGCTCTCCACCTCACAGAGCAGCTCGTCGCCGGGTTCCGTGTGGGTCCGGATCGCGATCTGGTTCCCCATCGTCCCCGAGGGGACGTACAGGGCGTCCTCGGTGCCGACGAGCTCGGCCGCGCGCGCCTCGAGTTCGTTGACCGTCGGGTCCTCCGCGTACACGTCGTCGCCGACCGCGGCGTCGCGCGCGGCGTCGCGCATCGCCGCCGAGGGCTGGGTGACGGTGTCGGAGCGGAAATCGAGCATACCGTGGTCTGCGGTCGCGTGGTGAAATACGCGACGGTCGGCATCGAAACCGGCTTCTCCGTCCCTGCCGACGCTCGGACATGGACCCGCGCATCCGCGAACACGCCGAGGTCGTCGTCAACCACTCCATCGGCGCCGAGGCGGGAGACGACGTGGTCATCGACGCTCACCCGGTCGCCGACGACTTCGTCGTCGCGCTCCACGAGTCGCTCGCCGACGTCGGTGCGAACCCGCTGGTCGTCCGCCAGCGGACGGGCAAGCGGTTCCGCCGCGCGTATCTCCGCAATCACGACGAGGAGTTCGACCTCCCGGATCACGAGCTGGCGCTGTTCGAGGCGATGGACTGCTACGTCGCGGTCCGCGCCGACGCGAACGTCTCCGAGGAGTCGGACATCGACGGCGACGTCCAGACGGCGTACGACCGGGCTCGCCAGCCGCTGCTCGACGAACGACTCGGCAAGACGTGGTGTCTCACGCAGTATCCGGCCGCGGCGAACGCCCAGCTCGCCGAGACCAGCACGGAGGCGTACGAGAACTTCGTCTACGACGCCGTGTTGAAAGACTGGGACGCGGTGCGCGAACACCAGGCCCAGCTCGCGACGCTGCTCGACGACGCCGACGAAGTGCACATCGTTTCGGGGGAGACGACCGACGTGACGATGTCCGTCGCCGGCAACCCGGCGCTGAACGACTACGGCGAGGCGAATCTCCCCGGTGGCGAGGTGTTTACGGCGCCGGTGGCCGACTCCGTCGAGGGCGAAGTGTTGTTCGACAAGCCCGTCTACCAGCGCGGTCGCGAGATCACCGGCGCGCGGCTCCGGTTCGAGGGCGGCGAGGTCGTCGAGTGGAGCGCCGAGAAGAACGAGGCCGTCCTCGACGACATCCTCACGACGGACGAGGGCGCGCGCCGGCTCGGCGAGCTCGGCATCGGGATGAACCGCGACATCGACCGGTTCACGTACAACATGCTGTTCGACGAGAAGATGGGCGACACCGTCCACCTCGCGGTCGGTCGCGCGTACGCGGACACGGTCGGAAACGAGAACGAGCGCAACGACTCGGCCGTCCACGTCGACATGATCGTCGACATGGCCGAGGATTCGTTCATCGAACTCGACGGCGAGGTCGTCCAGCGGAACGGGACGTTCCGCTTCGAGGAGAGCGAGCCCGAGTGAAACGAGCCCCCAGAGCCGGAACGGTGAACGGAGTGAACCGTGAGGACGGCTTCGAGGAATAGACGGGCGGGACGAAATCTAGACGAACTTCACCCCCTCGCCGACCGCACTCCGGCCGGATCTGACCCGAAGCCGGGCCGGAGTACGAAACGTGTTTGAAAAATTATCTTTTATCCCACCTCCGGAGGCTCACCCGTGCGAGAGCACGAGCGATCCACGATGTCCGACGACACCACCGACGCGACAGACGCATCGACCAGCCGGCGCCGCTTCCTGCTCGGCGGCGCGGCAGTGACCGGCGCGCTCGCGATTCCGACCGCGGGCGTACTCGGCTCGAGCCACCAGTCCGGCGTCCAGCAGGGCCGTGAGTTCCGGGTCCGGCTCGAGAACGTCTCCGACGGCTCGACGCTTCAGACAACCGACGGAGGAAAGCCCGTCCCGATGTCCCCCGGCGCCTACGCCGTCCACACGGCCGACGAACCGGTGTTCACGCCCGGCGAACCGGAGCGGGGCAACGGGCTGGAGGAGATCGCCGAGGACGGCGCGCCGCCGAGCAAGCTGGCGGAGGCGCTCTCGGCTCGTGACTCCGTCACCGACGCCGGCGCGTTCGCGGTGCCGACCGGCGCCGACGGCCCCGGCCCGCTGCTTCCGGGGAACGACTACGAGTTCACCGTCGAGGCGAGCGCGGGGAAGCCGACCCGCTATCTCTCGCTGGTGACGATGTTCGTGCAGTCGAACGACGTGTTCCTCGCGCTCGGCGGCGCAGACGGGATGGAACTGTTCGCGGACGGCGAGCCGAACGTTGGCAACGTCACCGACTCGTTCGGGCTGTGGGACGCCGGCACCGAAATCAACCAGGAGCCCGGCGTCGGCGAGGACCAGGCGCCCCGCCAGCGCGACACGAACATCGGCGACGTCGAGCGGGGGACAGTCGCTCCGATCGCAGAGGTGAACGGCTACGAGTACCCCTCCGTCGACGAGGTGGCGCGGTTGACCGTCACGCCGACGGGGGAGGGAGACGGCTGACGCTGCGGCCGGAACACCTGTCGCCGTCGTCGCCCACCGCGTCCGTTCCCATCGCACTCGGACCGAACGGCTTTGTGTCGGGCCCACGCACGACCCGCACGCACAGATGGAGAAGGCGTTGTGGTACCTGCTGGCGGGCACGCGCGGCGGCGCGAACCGCGCCCGTCTCATCAGGCTGCTGGACGACCGGCCGCGCAACGCCAACCAACTCGCGGAGGAACTCGACGTGGACTACAACACCGTCCGACACCACCTCGATGCGCTGTTAGAGCACGACGTCGTCGAGACCGGCGGCGACGACTACGGGCAGTTATACTTCCTGACGGACCGGTTCGACCACCACCGCGAGGCGTTCGAGGAGATCACGGAGCACGTCTAATCATGGCAATGGGACCCCAACTGCTGATTGCGACCGCCCTGTCGGCGCTGAACGCCCTGCTGCTCGTCGCGCTCGTCGGCGTTTGGTACCGGAACTACCGCACCTTCGAGTCGAAGCTAACGCTCGGGCTCGTCGCCTTCGGGCTGACGCTGCTCGTCGAGAACGTCGTCGCAGTGTACTTCTTCTTCTCGGCGACCTCGCTGTACGCGATGGGGCCGGGCGTCGCCACGACGGTCGTCGTCATGCGGGCGCTGCAGTTCGTCGCGCTCGCCTTCCTCACGTACGTATCGATGGAGTAGCGCGGTCCATGCCGAGCGGAGCACCGCGGTGCCGCCGACGTTCGCGACTACGGCCGAAATTTGAACAAGGCTTTTATACTCCCCTCGTCGCCGTCCACACGGGGCGGCCGACGGACGGCACGCGCTGGACTGGTATCCCTCGCACCTCGCCGGCTCCCCCGGCTCCACGCCGACCAGCGACGGCGTCGACCGGGTGCCGTGACCGCGCATCTGCCGACGGCCTCAGACCACGTCGCCGCGGACCGTCGCTCCCTCCTGCCGTTCGCGGTACTCGCGGACGGCGTCGGCGGCCTGCTCCGCCTCGTCGGCGTCGAGTCCGAGCATCTCTAGCGCCGCCGGCAGCGTCGGGAAGACGAACTCGTTCTCGCGGAGCTTCGCCATCGCCTCCTCGCTGGTTCGCTGTTCTTCCCCGTCACCCGCCCACAGCATCGCCCCACGGGGGTCGAGGATCTGGCTGTACTCCTCGCGGGCCATGGCGCCTTTGAGCCGCTGGGTGACGTTGTTCTCGAAGCCGGTGTTGCACACCTCCAGGTGGACCGGCTCGTCGCCCTTGAGCAGGTGGGCCGCGAGACACTGCTCCGGGGCGGCGTGGCCGTTGCTGTTCGCGCGCAGCAGGTCGGGATGTTCGTCGGCCCACGCCGCGCGGACGGTCTTGCCGACACCCTCGATGCCGTGTGACTCGACGAACTCCTGCTCGCGGTCGGGCGCGTCCTTGAACAGCAGGTCCTTCGTCAGGTAGACGTTGACCCGGGTGACGGGGTCGAGGCCGAGCGCCACGTCGCCGTAGACCCACACCTCGCGGACCGGGACGGGCATCGTCTCCGTGGCCACGGTCTCGACGATCTCCTCGACCCGCTCGACGGCGCGCTCGCGGGCCATCCCCTCGTCGCTCCGTCCCGTCGCGTCGGACATACCCGCCTTCGGGGTCGCCGCGGCAAACGCCTTGCGTCACGCCGCGACGAGGCCACACGGCGAGCGAAAGCCGTAATCCGCTCGCCCCGAACGATGGGTATGGACTGCGACACGTGTGGCGCCGACGCGGTCACCCACCTCGCCTACTCCGGGCTCCACCTCTGTGCGGCGTGTTTCTCTCGGTCGGTGGAGAAGCGGGTCCGCCGGCGCGTCCGCGAGGACGGACTCGTCCCCGACGACGCCACGCCCGAGGCGCCGGACACGTGGGTGATCGGGCTCTCTGGCGGAAAGGACAGCGTCGTCCTCACGCGGATCCTCCACGACACGTTCGCGAAGGACCCCCGCATCGAGCTCGTCGGGCTGACGATTCACGAGGGGATCGAGGGGTACCGCGACGCGAGCGTCGACGCCTGCGTCGAACTCGCCGAGCAGCTCGACCTCCGACACGAGCTCGTCAGCTACGAGGAGGAGTTCGGCGTCCGGATGGACGACGTCGCCGAGGAGGACCCCGAGGGGATGGCCCCCTGCGCGTACTGTGGGGTGTTCCGCCGCGACCTCCTCGAACGGTACGCCGAGGAGCTCGACGCAGACAAGCTGCTCACCGGCCACAACCTCGACGACGAGGCCCAGACCGCGCTGATGAACTTTCTTGAGGGCGACCCGAAACAGATCGCGAAACACTTCGACGCGTCGCTCGGTGGCTTCGACGACGAGGGGCGAGAGCAGCAGGAGACGTTCGTCCCGCGCGCGAAACCGCTGCGCGACGTCCCCGAGAAGGAGGTGGCGCTGTACGCCCACGTCAACGACCTCCCCGCCCACATCACGGAGTGTCCCCACGCGAGCGAGGCGTACCGCGGGGAGATACAGGAGCTGCTGTTGTCCCTCGAGGAGAACCACCCCGGCACGCGACACTCCATCATGGCCGGCTACGAGAAGCTCGCCGCGGCCGCCGCGGACTCGCTGCGCGGCGGCGCGGACGACCTCGGCGAGTGTGACCGCTGTGGCGCGCCGACCGACGGCGGCGTCTGCCGGAAGTGCTACCTCGTCGACGCCGTCGGTGGCGACCCCGAGCCCGCGACCACGGAGTGACGACGGCGCTCGGACACGTCAGCCAGCCGTCTGCCGACCGGCAGTCGTCCGTCAGCCGCGTGTAATACACCCTCGTCACTGACTACTTCTCGACACGTATCAGATAATAAATACGGACAACTGCGTCTACAACCGCTGTACTGCAACGCACGAAAAAGAGTACGATATCCGACCTATCGGATAACGTCGAGACCGTTGTTCTGCTCGACCGTCGAGCGTCCGCCGTCCGTCTGCCCGAAGCTCTCGCTGCTGGGTGCCGAGCCGCCGTGGACTTCGTTCATCCCGTCGACGGGCTCCCCGTCGATGGCCTGCCGCGAGGCGTCGGCCTGCTTCTGGGTCGTCGGTCCGAGAATCTGGGCGGACTGCACGCCGGTCATGATCGCCATGACGCGGACCTTCCCCTTGTACTCCTGCTGGATGCGAGCGCCCCAGATGACGTTCGCGTTCGCCTCCAGCCGTTCGGTGATGTTCTGGGCGATCCCCTCGGCCTCCTTCAGAGTGAGGTCGGGACCGCCGGTGATGTGGACGAGCCCGCCCGTCGCGCCGCGGTAGTCCACGTCGAGCAGTGGGTGGTTCATCGCGTCTTTCACCACCTCCTGGGTCTTGTTTTTGTCCTGCGTCTCCCCGACCAGCATCACGGCCACGCCGCCCTGCCCCATAATGGAGGTCATGTCGGCGTAGTCGAGGTTGATGAGCGACGGCTGAGTGATCGTCTCCGAGATGCCCTTCACGGTCTCGGCGATGATCTGGTCCATCACCGAGAACGCCTTACCGATGGGCAGGTTCGGGACGTAGTCGAGCAGCCGGTTGTTGTCCAGCACGATGATGGAGTCGGCCTCACCGCGGAGCTTCTCGAGGCCCTCCTCCGCTTTCACCGTGCGGGCGCGCTCGACGTTGAACGGCGTCGAGACCATGCCGACGACGATTGCGCCCTGCTCCTTGGCGATCTTCGAGACGACCGGCGCCGCGCCGGTGCCGGTGCCGCCACCCATACCGGCGGTGACGAACACGAGGTCCGCGTCGCCGAGCACCTCCTTGATAGTGCCCTGTGCCATCTCCGTGGCACGCTCGCCCATCGACGGGTCGCCGCCGGCGCCGAGCCCCTGCGTAAGCGACTTGCCGACGAGGATCTTCGTGTCGGCTTCGACCATCTGCAGGTGCTGTTTGTCCGTGTTGATGGCGATGGTGTCGGCGCCGTCGACGCCGATGTTGTACAGCCGGTTGACGGTGTTGTTGCCGGCGCCACCGCAGCCGATGATGGCGATGCGCGGGTCGCCGAAGTCGGACGCTTCACCGTCCGAGTCGCCGAGATCGCGCTTCTCCTGCTCTGCGTTCTCCAGCGCGGAGTTGACGAGGTCCTGCATCGTTTAGACCTTCGCCCACGGGCGACGTTTCTCGTCGTCCCGGCTCTCCGGCTGTTCGTTGATCATCTCGCGCACGGCGGAGCGAATCGCCTCGCTCCGGTTCGGGAACTCTCCCGTATCGACCATGCGCTCGACTTCTTCGATCTGCTGTTTCGGAATCCGTAGTGTCACACGCTCCATTTTTGATTTCCCCTTGTTGAGTAAGACGGCGTGCGGTGCACACCCGCAGCGCGTCTTACAGCGCGAAAACGCCCGATGGCGCCGAGTCGTACCACGACCCGCCTCCGCTGTAAGACGACCGTCTTACGCAGACGTATGCACAGACTGAGGTATTATAAAGGTTTGCACTGCGTGTAAGACGTTCCGAGAAATCGTGTTTATCCGGGCTCTCGGCGGCAAAAACGGCGTTTACGGATCCTTCAGCACGTCGGCTGCGGGGGTCCGACGGCCACAGCCGGGGCAGAACGACCAGTCTGACCGGAGCTCGTCGCCGCACTCGCAGAACACTCTGTGGGACGCCTTTTCTCCGCAATTGGCGCAGTATACTGCCGATTTCGGCAGATCCTCGCCACACTGTTTACACGTGTCAGCGGGTGCGTCCGACGCGTTTGCGCGCTCGTCCGGTTCTGTCTTACGCGCGCTCGCTTCGGACTCCTCTTCGACCGTCGCGGCCTCGCTCTCGCCGTCGAGCGCGATGTTTACGTTGATGTCCTGCGGCGCGCGCGGCGCGTACGTTCGGCCGAGCCGTTCCTGAATGAGCTCGTCGATCCGTTCCGCGAGCACGTCGTCGAGGCTCCCCGCGTCCGACGCCGTCGACGCACCGCTCGTCGGCTCGCCGAGATACTCGCGGAGCGCCTCGCGCATCACCTCACTCTTCGAGGCGTCGAACTCCTCGAGTTGGCGGATGAGCTCGTCGTCAGCACGGAACGTGATCTTGCTCATCTCTCACCCTCGCTTGCGCGCGCCGGTATTTCAATCTTCCCGCGTGTCCGACAGTTGTCCGTCGGGCGTCACACGTCCGTCCGCGAGGCGGTGGATGATAACCGTTAAGTCCGACAGCCGATTCGTTTCGACCGCGCAGCCCGCCCTTAGCTCAGACTGGTAGAGCAGTCGACTGTAGATCGACTTGCCCCCCGTTCAAATCGGGGAGGGCGGACTTCTTCACCGAACGATTCGGAGCCGACTGCCCGCCTGCTGTATGGCGATTACTCCCTCGGCGATTTGATTTGAATTGGTGGCCCGGTTGGCCCCACGCCGTCATGCCTTCATCTACTGTTAGAACGTGCGGGCATCTAGTTCTTACGCTCATCAATGTTGGACACGCACGACGGGGCCGACTGTGCCGGCACGATTTCGACGTACGGTCGGACGGAGATCAGGTTGGGGTGGAGTCCTACCAAGCAACTCTCCGACCCCGCACGGCAGTCCCCTCTGCTGTGTACCGTGGGGGGTCGAGAGTAACCCGCGATGGATGCAGGGTGTCACAGATGTCACGGGTTGCAAACGATCCGTTGGAAACTAATCGAATTGTCCCTCCACTACGAATAGAGGTAGTCGGGAAAAACACGTGACACCCGTGACGGTCTGTTGTGGCCACCTCGTACCTCGTGATCAGATCCCTGTGTGTCGGTCGTGGCGACAGGACAAGAACATCCAAAGTACAGCGTAGAGCCGTTACGTGTGATTACAACGCCTCCCGAAGACTCGTTCGAGAGAGCCGTCGAATCATGTACCAGAGTCCTACTATTCCCATCGTCATGAATGTCGCAAGGCTCCAGATCCACAGGTTTGGCTGATAGTTGGCATCATACTTTCGCAGGTGATACGCATCTAGAAAGACCACAATCGGGAAGCCGAAGAAACCGACGGTCAATCCAAGCCCTCCCAAAGTCGCGACCCAATTCCCAGAGGGCGCTACTCCCAGAAGAATTCCACCCCCGACCAGCATTACAGTAGCCGTCACCAGCGCCGGAATCCGTCCCCGAATCTTCGTCTTGGTTCGTTGTGGGGGGACTTCTGTAGTCGGTTCTATTTGTTCCTTCAGTCCTGTCGAGAGCTCTGCTTGTGTTCGATCGAAATCCCCGATATCGAGGTACTGAGATAGTAAGTCATACCGCTCATGCTTGAGGATCATATCGACGAGTTCGTCGCCGTCAACGAGATTCAGGTCATTTTCATACGCGAACACTTTCCCGTCAGCGGTGAACGAACCTGTCGTAACAATCGTGAACTCATCCAAGTCGTCGGCGTCTTCTAACGTTGAGTGGTAGACTTTTACGTCCCGCTCACCGACCTTATTGTCCTCGTCGTACCGCTTCGCTTCAATTCCCATCGTCCGGGGCGTTGGGTCTGGATGAGTTGCACGTATGTCGACCCCCTGATCGCGGGACTGCTGGGTAACCGATGTCTTCCATCCCTCCGACTCCCATAGGTCGGCCACCAAGTGCTCGAATACGTATGGATCAAGATCCCGGAGCAGATCAAGTATTGTGTCTTTGTCGGTTCGTGTTGCCATCTCACATCCCCTGGTAGCAGAATCCGTTGGCAGAGTTGAAAAAGACTGCCGGCTGAGAGTTCACAAAAAGTGGCTCTGTTGAAACCCTCAGTTGTAGACATGTCTTTGAAGCCGTGCTGCATACAGGGCGCGTATTTAGCAAGAATCCTCGATTAGCGTCCCCTAGTATCTATGCCAACTATTAACACGGTAACCGATGAATAAGCGACTAGGGAGGGCACTATCGTGACTTTAGCATCCGTTCGAGAGTACGATCCGGGACAAATTACTCGTAAAGCGGGGGATGCAGTCGTTGTTGGGGCGGGAATGGCTGGGCTGCTGTCAGCCCGCGTTCTGGCAGATTCGTTCGAGCAAGTTACGCTCGTCGAGAAAGATTCTCTACCGGACGCTCCTGTGACCCGGAACGGTATCCCGCAAGGAAATCATATTCACAACCTACACGAGGCCGGTCGAAAGACTCTCGATGACCTCTTCCCCGGATTTAGCGAGGAGGTGAGAGCAGCCGGCGGAACGAAGATAGACCTGAACAGTGACTTTCGTGTCTACATCGAGGACGGGTATCAGACTCACGGACCGAGCCAAATCCCGATGTACTGTGCGAGTCGGCCGCTCTTCGAACTGATCACGCGACAGCGAGTTAGCGAGATCGATAACGTAACGCTCCGCGAAAACTGTCAGTTCATCGAGTACCTTGTCGGGCAGCCCCGGCCAGAAGTCGAGGGTGTATTAATCCGACAGGATGGGCACGAAGAGGCGGTTGCCGCGGATTTGGTTGTGGATGCGACCGGGCGGACCTCCCGAACTCCGAACTCGTTGCCGGAGCATGGATATCCCACGCCAGAAGTCGACGAGGTTCACGTTGATATAGCGTACAGTACGGCAATTGTCAACCGGCCAGAGGATGCAAAGCGGACTCGGCTTACTCTGCCGAATCCGCCACGCAAACGGGGCGCCGGTCTGTTTCCGGTTGAAAATGAACGGTGGCTAATGACGCTCTTCGGGGTGCATGGCGATCATCCACCGACGGATCCTGGGGAGTTTCAACAGTTTGCTGCAAGCTTACCAGTGGATGATTTTCAGGAAGTCATTGATGAGCACGGACTAGAGAGCGACACGATCCAACACTACCCGTTTCCCTCGAATAAACGAGTCCGGTATGAGGATCTCGATCGCTTTCCTGAAGGGTTGCTCGTGATCGGTGATGGAATTGCGAGTTTCAATCCAATCTACGGCCAAGGGATGTCGGTGGCCGCCCTCGAGGCCGTGCAACTCCATCATAGCCTCGCGGCGAGGAGAAACGACGATTTAGCCCAACGATTCTTCCAACGAGCCACAAACGTCGTCGATGACGCGTGGATGCTTGCCGTCGGCTCCGATTTCCAATTTGAACAAACGTCTGGGCCAAAACCCACCGGAACCGATATCGTCAACAAGTATTTTTCACGGCTGCTCCGGACGGCCCAAACGGATGGGAAGGTCGCCGATGCCTTCCATAGGGTCATCATCATGGAGAAGCGGCCGACATCGTTGTTTCGGCCAAGCGTTCTGTGGAGAGTTCTCAGGCCAAGAATCTGAATCACGTGCTGAATCCATACTCTGTATCTCCCACGCCGACGCTGTCAGAAATTGAGGATTTCAACAGAGCCGCTACTCCCAGATCGTCGGGCACTCTTCGGCCATCTTGCCGTCGCTCGTCACAATCGCTTCCGTCCCCCGACGTTGGTGACTCCCCACGACCATCGCGTCGTGCATCTGACTCGGGAACTGCTCCATCAACGCCGGAATGGACTTCAACAGCCCCTCGTCGTCTTCGACTACTGTCACGGGAAGCTTCGTCTCCAACGCGTCGGCGAACTCAATCGGGTCGCCTGATACGTCGGTTCCACGCACCGTCACGCCCTTTTTGACTCGATACAGCGTTTCTACTGCTGCGACTGTCGGAAGCTCCAGCGACACCTCGTTCGCCTCTGCCCGCTGAAATACATGGTCCGCTTCTGCCGGGAGCGCGTCGACGAGATACACGAGTAGCGCGCTCGTGTCGACCGTGTACGGCTTCACTGAACGGCCCACTCGTTCTCGCGAGCCGCCTCGAGCTCTTCGACGAGTGCGTCGGCCGCCTCCTCGCGAACCTCGCGATCGGTGTCCTCGTCGAGAAGCATCCCGCGACCCTCCGTACGCTCGGCGCGCGCTAGCCGGATACCATCCTCGTCTTCGATCCACACCACCTCGTCGCCCGGCTCGATGCCGTATTTCTCGCGTAGTGCTTTCGGAATCGTCGTCTGCCCTTTGTCGGTCACGCGCGTCGTCTCCGTCCCGTCGGTCTTGCTCATACGACGTAATACCGGGTGTAAGAACAAAGTTCTTCGGCCGTCACCGCTCGACCGACGCTGGCGCCACCGTCGCGACTAGCGTGTCTGCACCAGAGCCTATCCAGAGCGCCACATCGAACCCATTCGGGAGCGCCAGCACGTCCTCGTCCGGCTAATGATGAGCTCTTACACTCGCTGATCCATACGGTTCCGGCAGGTCTCGGGGCAGCGCGTTCAATTCAACGTTGAATTCCTGCTAGCGTGCCACCAGACCCCTCCGACTGTGACCACTCGATCACCGGGACGCGTTCGCGTACGGCGGCGAGTTCCTCTTGATCCCCCTCGCTCGGATTCACGACGACTACAGGGACGGCGTTCTCCAGTTCGCTAGCGTACAGAAGTGCCTGCCCGGCACCATGGATGGCGTCCCCCGCAACGTCGCCGGGGTCGGTGTTGTGCTCGACCTCGACGGCGAGCCGGAGGTCGAGCGGCGGGAGCGTCCATCTGCGTCGTGCCGTCCGAGACGGTCATGATCCCCGAGCCGTTGAGGCTCGGGTCCTGCTCGGCCGCGCCGGAGCCGTCCGCGCTCACCTCCTCGGAGCCGACCGTCCCACCGTGCTCGTACACGTCGGCGTCGGGCGTCTGGTCGGTGCCGTCGTTCGCCGTGTATCCCTCGCTCGCTTCCTCTTGGGAGACGGTTTTATTGGCGTACGGCTCGGCGCCGATAGTGCCGCTGGTCGCCACGTCGTCCTCGGAGAGATTAAACTGCTCCTCGGGTTCTGTCGGCTGTTCCGCGGGAGCGACAGATAACGAACGCGTAAGTACCGTCGCCGGATACGGATAGATGGAATCCTGATCCGTCGCGCTACCAGGGCTGACGCTCGGGCCGCGTCGGCAGGTAGGGGTGCTTAACCCAGCCCCCCGTCCACTTCCTACCATCGTGAGGTGCAACCTCGACCTCGTCGCCAAGAGTAGCGCTCGACTCTGTCGGACCGAGGCGCCCGACCGAAGAAACTAGAGGCGTCCACCTGCCGTGCCTGGGTCGCGTCGACTCCAGCGTGACGAACTGCAGGCTGGGCTGCGATGAATTCGACAGGCTCGAAGAAGCAGTTGCGGAACAACCTGCTCCGTCGTCCCGGGCGGTCTCTTAGGATATCGACCCCCCGCGATTTAATTAATGGGCCGTGATACCGTCCCACACGGGCGCCGACCCGTCGATTACGACATGACCGACTTCACCCGATACCTCGAGCGCGACGCGCCGAACAGACTGAACGACAAGACCTGTCTCGTCACCGGCTCCTCGCGCGGCATCGGGCAGGCCATCGCCTTGGAGTTCGCGCGGGCAGGCGCCGAGACGGTGGTGAACTACCGGTCCTCGGCCGAGGAGGCCGAGGCCGTCGTCGACGCCATCGAGGAGTACGGGGGCGACGCCGTCGCCGTCCAAGCGGACGTCGCCGACCGAGCGGAGGTGGCTGCGATGCGCGACGCTGTCCGCGAGGAGTTCGGCACGATCGACGTCCTCGTGAACAACGCGGGCATCACGGTCGACCGAAAGTTCGAGAACATGACCCGCGAGGACTGGGACCGCGTCATCGACGTGAATCTCGGCGGGACGTTCAACTGTACGAAAGCCTTCTTCAAAGACATCCGCGAGACGAGCCACGGTCGGCTGATAAACGTCTCCAGCGTCGTCGGCCAGCAGGGGAACTACGGTCAGGCGAACTACGCCACCTCGAAGGGTGGGCTGTTCGCGTTCACCCGGACCATCGCCCTGGAACTCGCCGACAGCGGGTCGACTGCGAACTGCGTCGCCCCGGGATTCACGCAGACGGACATGCTGGAGAAAGTGCCCGAACGGGTGCAGGACAACATCCGCGGGCGCATCCCCCTCAACCGCTTCGCGACGCCGGAGGACCTCGTCGGGATGGTCCGGTTCCTCGCCAGCGACGAGTCGGCCTACATGACCGGCCAGGTCCTCGGCATCAACGGCGGTCTGGAATGGTGAGCTGCGGTGAGCGGCGGTGAGCGGTTCAGTCCTGCAGGTGTGCGCGGTCGAACCGGCTCGGCCGCAGTCGGAGCTCGTCCAGCCCGGGCAGGTGTTTCACGTTGTAGACGATCTTCGCCTGGTCGGAGACGGGAGAGCTGATACACGACAGCCGGACCCCACGCTCCAGCCACTCGTCGGTGAGGATGTTGCCGGCGGGCGTCGGCATCTCGCCCTCGACGAGCGCGACGGCGCAGTTCGAGCAGGCGCCACCCCGGCAGGCGTACGGCCAGACGTAGCCGCGGTTCTCTGCGGCTTCGAGCAGGTTCTCCCCCTGCTGGACGAGCAGCCGGCCGTAGTCCTCGTCGTCGAGGTCGGCGGCAGCGGCCTTCTCGAAGAGATCGTCGTCGTCCAGCGTCCAGCCGTGGTCGTCGAGCACCTCGTAGTTGAGGAACTCGACGCGGCTCCCGTCGACGCTCGGCCCGCCGGTCCCGTTGTCCGTCCCATCGCCGGCACGGTCGCCGCGGTTGCGAGCGCGCGCACGTTCCGCGGCTCGGGTCCGATCGTCGGCCGTCGTGTCCGAGTCCGACTCGGCCGCTACGACGTCGTCCGAGACGACGGCCTCGTATGCGCGGCGAACCCGCTGGAACTCCCGCTGGCTCCCACCGTGGTCGGGGTGGGCGTCCTTGACGCGCTCGCGGTAGGCGCGTTCGATCTCGGCGTCGTCCGCGCCGGGGTCGACGCCGAGCACCTCGAACGGAGAATCCACGGGCGTGCGTACGGGAGGGTGACGTAAATTCCCTCGCCAACCGACAACTACCCCCCCGAACAGCTTCCTCTCGTCGCCAGAATGTGTCCCCATGTCGTCGAACGTCGCCGGGTCGTATCGGCGACCGCCACTCGTCTCGTCCAACTGGCATCAACTCTTAACTCGGCGACCGGTCAACCCACGATATGGCTTCCCGTATCGTGTACGCCGATACGGGTGACACCCACGATTCGGTCGTCGACGCACTCTCGGCAGCCGGCTACGATGTCACCCATGTGGAGAGCGTCGCGGCCGCCCGCGAACGGCTCGCGGACGCTGACGCCGTTGTCACTGCCGCGTCGCTCCCCGACGGCGACGCGGTCGACCTCTGTCGTGTCGAGGCCGGCCCGCCGGTCGTCGTCTACGCCGCCAATCCGGACGCCTCGTTCGCAAGTCGGCTGTTCCCCGCGGGCGCGGGCGACTACGTCCTCCGCGATCAAATCTCTCCCGACGAACTCTCGGAGCGCGTCGCCGTGGCCGTGGAGCGCAGCGAGGAGTCACGCTACCACCGGCTCGTGGAGACGCTCGGCGATTTCGTCTACTGCGCGGACGCGGAGGGGGAGTTCACGGCGGTCAACGACGCCGCCGTCGACCTCTCCGGCTACGCCCGCGAGGAACTGCTCGACGAACACGTCTCGGCCGTCCTCGACGAGACGGACGTCGAGCGGGACCACGCGGCGATCCGCGAACTGCTCCGCGGCGACGCTGAGACGGCCACCTACGAGCTCACACTCCACACGAAAGACGGGACGGCCCACCGAATGGAGAACCACGTCGCGCTGCTGTCGACGCCCGACGGAACGTTCCGCGGCACCGTCGGCGTCCTCCGCGACGTCTCGCGGCGCCGACAGCGCGCCGACCGGCTGCGCGACCTCCACCGTGCGACCCGGAAGCTGTTCGCCGCCGAGAGCCGCGAGGCGGCCGCCGAGATTACCGTCCGCGCCGTCGAGACCATTCTCGGCTACTCGATCAACGGCGTCCGGTTCCGGGAGGGAGACCGGCTCGCCCCCGTGGCGATGTCCGACGGCGTCGGCGACCTCCTCGGCGACCGTCCGGACTACGACGTTGACGGCGATAGCAACGTCGCTGCGTCGTATCGGCGCGACGACCCGCTCCTCTCGATGTCGCCGGACGGTGCCGACGTGGACTCGCTCGGCGCGACGTACCACCTCCCGATCGGCGACCACGGCACGCTGAGTATCGGGACGCTCGACGACGACGGCGCCGACGAGACCGACCGGATGCTCGCACGGGTGCTCGTGGCGAACGCCGAGGCCGCGCTCGACCGCATCGATCAGCGCGCGGCGCTGGCGACCGAACGCGACCGCCTCTCGGCGCTGTTCGAGAACATCCCCGACCCGGCCGTCTACGTCGAGTACGAGGGCAACACCCCCATCGCTCGGGACGTGAACCGGGCGTTCGAGGAGACCTTCGGATACGACGCCGACGCGGTCGTCGGCGAGTCCGTCGACGAGTTCATCGTCCCGCCGGATCGCGACGCTGAGGCCGAGAGCTACAACGAGCAGATCCGTTCCGGGCGAAGCTTCCACGGCGAGGTGCGACGGGCCACACGCGACGGGGTCCGCGACTTCCTGCTCCACGTCGTCCCCTACGAAATCGGCGCCGAGACGACCCGTGGCTTCGCCATCTACACGGACATCACCGGCCAGAAGGAGCGACAGCGCGAACTCGAGCGGCAGAACGAGCGGCTCGACCAGTTCGCGGCGGTCGTCAGCCACGACCTCCGTAACCCGCTCAACGTGGCTGCCGGCCGGCTGGAGCTCGCACGAGAGACGGGCGACGCCGAGCACTTCGACGCCGCGGCGACTGCGCTCAACCGCATGGAGCGGCTCATCGACGGCCTGCTCGTGCTCGCCAGACAGGGGCGAACGGTTGGCGAGACCGAACCCATCGCGCTCGACGACATCGTCACGGCCGCGTGGGGGGCCGTCGCGACGGCCGGGGCGACGCTCGATGTCGACGACATGCCGACGATCCGTGCTGACCGCTCCCGGCTCGAACAGCTGTTCGAGAATCTGTTGGGAAACTCGGTCGATCACGCCGGCGACGACGTGACGGTCACCGTCGGCACCCTCGACGGCGGCTTCTACGTCGCCGACGACGGTCCGGGGCTCCCCGCGGACGCCAGCACCGATGTCTTCGAGTTCGGCTACTCCGGCGACGGCGGCACCGGCTTCGGGCTGGCCATCGTTCGCAGCATCGCCGAGGCGCACGGCTGGACCGTGGACACGGCGTCGTCCGCTGACGGCGGCGCCCGGTTCGAGTTCACCGGGGTCGTGGTCGAGTAGCGCCGCCCGCTGTCGCCCGCGCCCCGTCGTTTCCGGAACACGCACTCGTCGTTCGTTCTCGAAGCCGACACCAACACTTACGCCCGAACGGCACGCCGGTGCCGGTATGCCGACGCAGCTTCCCGCCGAGGAGTACACGGCACGGCTCGCAGCCGTCCGCACGCGGCTCGCCGACACCGACGCCGACGCCGCCGTGTTCTTCTCGGCGACGAGCATCGACTATCTGACCGGCTTCGACCACATCCAGACGGAGCGGCCCGTCCTCCTCGCCGTCACGTCCGACGAGACGGGCATCACCGTGCCGCGGCTCGAGGTCGAGCGCGTCGAGCCGAACCCGCGGATCGACGCCGTCGTCTCGTACTTCGATTACCCCGGCGGGAAGCCGATCGAGACGGCAGCGGAGCTGCTCGCCGGGCTCGGTGTCGAGTCCGTGGCCGCGGACGCCGACGGCGCGCCCGGCGTGATGGGCTACGAGGGGCCGGCGCTCTCGGAGTTCCTCGCCGTCGAGGAGCAGTCGTGGGTGCCGCGGATGCGGTGGGCGAAGTCGGACGCTGAGGTGGCCCTCATCCGCGAGTCGGCCGAGTGGGCGAACCTCGGTCACCGCTACCTCGCGGACTACACGGAGGTCGGCGCCCACCCCGCGACGGCGTCACAGCGCGCCTCGATGGAGGCGTCGCGGGCGATGCTCGACACGCTCGGCGACCGCTACGACGTCCGGGTTCGCGGCGACGGACCGGTTCGCGCCGGCTACATCTCCGGCGAGGAGACCGCGCTCCCGCACGGCCACACGCCGAACGAGCGGCTCGCCGCAGGTGACGTGCTCATCACGGGCGCGTCCGCCAACGTCGGCGGCTACTTCGCGGAGCTCGAACGCACAATGTTCGTCGAGACGTACACCGACGAGGACGAACACTACTTCGAGCTGATGTGCGAGCTCCAGGAGACCGCCATCGACGCGATGGGCCCGGGGGTCGAACTCGCGGCCGTCGACGAGGCGGTCCACGCTCACGCCGAAGAGCAGGGGGTGAGCGACCTGCTGCGCCACCACGTCGGCCACAACATCGGGCTCGACGGCCACGAGCCGCCCTACATCGACCGCGGCTGGGGGGAGCGGTTCGACGACGCGACGATGGAGCCGGGCCACGTGTACACCATCGAGCCGGGGCTGTACACGGAGACGGCCGGCTACCGCCACTCCGACACGATCGCCGTCACCGATGAGGGCGTCGAGTGGCTCACGTACTACCCCCGCGACCTCGAATCGAACGTCGTCCGATAGGGCAAAGTCGGCTCGCGTGAATCTCCCACCGTGCCCGTCACGTTCGACCTGTTCGGGACGCTGGTCGACGCCGACCGGCCGGCAGACCCCGCGGCGGCCGTCGCGCGCGAACTCGACGCCCGCGGCGTCGCGGTGCCGGACGACTGGGCCGACGCCTACGCCGAGTCGCACGTCGACGCGCCCGCGGGTGCGGAGGTGCCGCTCCACGCTCACGTCGCCCGCGCGCTCGCTTCCCGCGGCGTCGACGCCCCGAACAACGCGGCCCGCCGCGCCGTCGTCGCCGCCTTCGAGCCGACCGTCGAGGCGCGGCCGGGCGCGCTCGACGCGGTCCTGCGCGCACGCAAACACGGCCCGGTCGGGCTGTTGTCGAACTGCTCCGTCCCGGAGCTCGCGCGCCGGAGCCTCCTCGCTGCCGACCTGCGCTGGCGGCCCGGCTCCGACCGCGAGCCGCTGTTCGACGCGCTCGTCACGAGCCTCTCCTGCGGCTGGCGGAAGCCCGCGCCCGGCGCGTTCGAGACGGTCGCCGACGCGCTCGACTGCGCGCCGGCCGACCTCGTCCACGTCGGCGACGACCCCGAGACGGACGGCGGCATCGAGACCGTCGGCGGCCGGTTCGTGAACGTCGCCGAGACGCCTCTCTCTGCGGTTTCCTTCGACCGATGAGCCTCCCGGCCGCCGGCGCCGTCGTGCTCGCGGCGCTCCTCGACCGGCTCGTCGGCGAGTTCCCGACCCGCGTCCACCCGGTCGCGCTGTTCGGCCGACTCGTCGCCCCGCTCGACCGAGAGTGGACGGCCCCACGAGCCGTCGGCGCGCTCGTCGCGCTCCTTCTCCCGCTCGCCGCCGCGGCGTTCGTCGCCGGACTCGTGGCGCTCGCCGACCGCGTCGACCCGCTCGCCGCGGCCGTGTTCGCGGGCGTCGTCCTCTTCTCGACGACGAGCCTCCGGCTGCTCCTCGACGAGGCGCGTGCAGTCGTCGACCTCACGGACGATGACCTCCCGGCTGCGCGCGAGCGGCTCCGGTCGCTTGCCGGCCGCGACGCCGCCGCGCTGGACGCCGGGCTGGTCCGCTCGGCCGCGGTGGAGAGCGCCGCCGAGAACCTCGCCGACGGGCTGGTCGCGCCGCTGTTCGCGTTCGCCGTCGGCGCGCTCGTCGGCCTCCCGGTCGCCGCGGCCGCGGCGGCGTGGGTGAAAGCCGTCAACACGCTCGACTCGATGCTCGCCTATCCCGACAAGCCTCACGGCACGGCGAGCGCCCGGCTCGACGACGCCGTCATGTGGCTCCCGGCGCGGCTCGCGGCCGGTCTCATCGCTGTCGTCGTCCCCGACCCGGAGACGCCGTGGCGCGCGCGCCGCTGGGTCGGCCGCGTCGCCTCGCCGAACTCGGGGTGGCCGATGGGGACGCTCGCGGCCGCGCTCGGCGCCCGCCTCGAGAAGCCGGGCGCGTACGTGCTCAACGACGTGGGGCGGCTCCCGGACGGCGGAACCGCCCGCCGCGGCGTGTCGCTCGTCGCCCGCGCCGGCTGGCTCGCGTGGCTGGTCGCCGCGGTGGCGCTTCTCTGGAGGGGTGTCGCCTGATGGGTTCGCTCCGGGGCGCGGTCGGCTTCCTGACGCGGCTCCCCGTCCGTGCCGGCGAGGGCGACTGGCTGGCCTTCGCCGCGATGCCCGCTGCGTTCCCGACCGTCGGTTATCTCGTCGGCGCGCTCGCGTCGTTCGCGCTGCTCTTCCCGGGCGTCGCCGGCGCGTTCGGGTTCGTCGTCGCTATCGTCCTGCTGACAGGGGTGAACCACGCGGACGGGCTCGCGGACCTCGGCGACGCGGCCGTCGTCCACGGCGACGCCGAGCGACGGCTGGCCGTCCTGAAAGACAGCGAGGTCGGCGTCGGCGCCGTCCTCGCGCTCGGGGTCGCGCTCGTTGGCCTCGCGCTCGCCGCGCTCGGGCTGGCCGACCTCCCGTGGCCGACGGCCGCAGCTCTCGTCGTCGCGGGCGAGGTCGGCGCGAAGCTCGCGATGGCGACGCTCGCCTGTCTCGGAACCGCGAGCCACGAGGGGTTCGCGAGCGCGTTCACGGAGCGGTGTACCCCCGACGGGCTCGTCGGCCCAGTGCTGCTCGCGCTGCCGGCCGCGCTGCTCCCCGCGGTGTCCGCGCCCGCCGACGCGGTCCCGCTCGCGCTCGCGGGGGTCGCGGCGCTCGCCGCCCCCGTCGGCGTCGCGCTCTGGCTCCGGCGGTGGGCGGACGCGCGGCTCGGCGGCGTCAACGGGGACGTGTTCGGCGCGGCGAACGAGCTCGGTCGGGTCGCGGCGCTCCACCTCGGCCTGCTCGTCGTCGCGCTCACGTGACCGGGGAGCGACCGGTCGAACGCCGCGCCCGAAAGAGCGAACACGCTCCGCCGCCACGCGTCGGACGGATGGACGCGCTGGTGATGTGTGGCGGCGAGGGGTCGCGGCTCGATGCGGCCGTCGAGAAGCCGCTGGTCGAGGTGGCCGGTGAGCCGATGATCGAGCGGGTGTGTCGCGCGCTCGACGGCGCGGCCGTGGACGAGGTGTACGCGGTCACCTCCCCGGCCGCCCCCGAGACCCGTGCGTATCTCGCGGATCGGGGCGTGTCGCTCGTCGGGGGCTCCGGCGAGGGGTACGTCGCTGACCTCGGTGCGGCCCTTGAGGCGGTCGATCCGCCCGTCGTCACCGCCGTCGCGGACCTGCCGCTGCTCGCGCCCGAACACGTGGACGCGGCGGTCACGGCCCACGACGGCCGGAACGTCACCGTCTGCGTGCCGACGCGGCTGAAGGAGGCGCTCGGCGTGAGCGCGGAGACGACGCGGCGCCACGGCGGCGTCGAGCGGTCGCCGACCGGACTGAACGTCGTCGCCGCGGGGGGAGCGGGCGACGCCGACGAGCGGGTGGAGACGTCGTGGGACGCGCGGCTCGCCGTCAACGTGAACTACGCCGACGACGCCGCGGTCGCGGAGGTGCTCGCCGGTGGACCCTGAGTCGGTCGACGGCGTCGGGCGGGTGCCACACGGCTCCAGCGACGACCCCGACGTGCTCGACTTCTCCGCGAACATCAACACGCGCGTCCCGGACGGCGCGCACGACGCGTACGCGGCCGCGCTCGACGAGTCGCGCTCGTACCCGCCGGACGACTACCCCGACTACCGCGCGGCTGCCGCCGACTACGTGGGCTGTATCCCCGAGGCGGTCGTCCCGACCGCGGGCGGGCTGGCGGCGATCCGGCTCGCCGTCGCCGTCACGGTCGCGCCCGGCGACTCCGCGCTCGTTCCGTCCCCGAGCTTCGGCGAGTACGCCCGCGAGGTTGCGCTCCAGGGCGGCGAGCCGGCGTTCGTCCCGCACGACGACCTGCTCGACGCCGACCCCGAGCCGCACGCGCTCGCCGTCGTCTGCAATCCGAACAACCCGACCGGGGAGACGTACGACGCCGACGCGCTTCGCGCCTTCGCCGCGCGGTGTCGCGCGACCGACACCGTGCTCCTCGCGGACGAGGCGTTTCTCGGCTTCACGACGGAGTCGTCGCTCGCGGGGGAGCCGGGCGTCGTCGTCGCGCGCTCGCTGACGAAGCTGTTCGGCTACCCAGGGCTCCGCGCCGGCTTCGCCGTCGCCGAGGGGTCGCTCTTCGATCGGCTCGCGACCGCACGGCGCGCGTGGTCGCTCGGCTGGCCGGCCGCGCGCGTCGGGACGGTCTCGATGCGCGACGAGGCCTTCGTCGCGGCGACGCGCGAACGGGTCGCCCGCGAGCGGGCGTATCTGCGCGAGCAGCTCGCCACTCGGTTCGAGGTCCACGACAGCGACGCGCCGTTCCTGCTCGTCGACGTCGGCGAGCCGCCGGGCACGCTGCTCGCTCGTGCCCGCGAGCAAGGGGTGGTCATCCGCGACGCGACGACGTTCCGCGGGCTCGATAGCCACGTCCGGGTCGCGGTGAAGGAACGGGCGGCGAACGACCGGCTGCTGGCCGCGCTGGGGGTCAATGTACCGGAGTGAGTGTCGCGCCGACGTCTGTCGGCTCGCCGGCCCGGAGACGCGCTGGCTCTCCGCGGGGTTCGACGGCGGGTACACGACCGGACCAGCGGCGTACAACGCCACCGTCCCGAAGGGGTTCGACCGGACGGACCTCACAGACTACGCGGCCGAGCGCCGCGCCGAGGCGGGGTTCGACGACCTCGGCCCGACGCTGTTGACGGGCGTCGCACAGGACCACGCGGGCGGCGCGCGGCTCGGACCGGTCACCGTGGTCGCGACGGCAGGCGTCTCCAACCCGGCGGCGCTGCCGATGTCGCCCGATGGGGGCGACGTCGACGCGCGCGACGGCCCGCCGGAGCCGGGGACGGTGAACGTCCTCCTCGCCGTCGAGCGCTCGCTCCCGGACGGCGCGCTCGCGTCGCTGCTCGCGCTGGTCGCCGAGACGAAGGCCGCGACGCTGCTCGACGCCGTCGGCGTCCCCGGCACGACCTCGGACGCGGCGGTCGTCGGCGGGGCGGTCGACGCGCCGCGCGCCCGGTTCGCCGGGAGCGCCACCGAGGTCGGTGGGTCCGCTCGCGCCTGCGTCCGTGAGGCCGTCCGCGCGAGCCTCGACTCGCGGTACGCGAACGAGGAGTTTCCCGACTCCGTCGCGGAAGCCGAGTACGGCGTCGTCGCGGACGTCCGCGCGGAGCGGTTCGACCCGGGGTAGCGGCTCGGGGCTCGATATCCTCGCCTCGGCGACGACACGGCTTTGTCCCGCCGACCATAGTCCGTTCTATGACCGACGACCGACAGGGGACGACGCCCGGCACGGGCCGGACACCCGAGGCACGACCGATCGAGCCGGCCGCCCCCGAGGAGTTCGGCTGCACGCAGGTGTGGTGGGGCGACGGAAAGGGAAAGACGACCGCGGCGCTCGGGATGGCGGTCCGCGCGGCGGGCCACGGCTTCCGCGTCCACCTCTGTCAGCTGATGAAAGGCGGCGCGGCGAGCGTCGAGGACGCGCGCGGCGAGTACAACGCAATCGCCGCGCTCCCCGGCCTCAGCTACGAGAACCTCGGCCACTACGGCTGGCACGCGCTCAACGACGGCAGCGACGACCGCGACCACGCCGCCGAGGCCCAGGCCGGCTTCGAGCGCGCCCGCGCCCTCGTCGACGCCTGCGGCGACGCCGACCTCACGAGTCCGTTCCCGCTCGACGGTCCCGCCGACGAGGGAGTCCACATGCTCGTCGTCGACGAACTGCTGTACGCGGCCGAGCGCGAACTCGTCGCCCCCGACGACGTGCTGTCGGTCGTCGAGTCGAAGCCCGACGACCTCGAACTCGTTCTCACCGGTGGCCACGAGCGCCCGGCGTATCTCACCGACGCGGCCGACCTCGTCACGAACGTTCGCAAGGAGAAACACCCGCTGGACGCCGGCGTCCGCGCGCGGAAGGGTACCGAGTTCTGAGGGGACAGGGCAGCAACGAACGGGACACCGAAGTCTCCGCGAGTCGTGCTCCGCGGGCTGCTCAGGTCGTCCGATACGGAACAGTCGCCACTTCCTCGCACACACGTCGAAAGGACAGCGATAAATGCCCGGGCGACGAACCACCGCCACTATGAGCAAGAAGTCGAAGGCGAAGAAGAAGCGGCTCGCCAAGCTGGAGCGGCAGAACAGCCGCGTGCCGGCGTGGGTCATCATGAAGACGGACCGCGACGTGATGCAGAACCCGAAGCGCCGCAACTGGCGCCGGAGTGACACGGACGAATGAGCGCCAGCGACTTCGAGGAGCGCGTCGTGACGGTGCCGCTCCGCAAGGCGAAGGCGGAAGCGAGCGGCCAGCGCGCCGACAAGGCGATGACGCTCGTCCGGGAACACCTCGCGAAGCAGTTCGCCGTCGACGAGGCGGACGTCCGGCTCGACCCCTCGATCAACGAGGCAGTGTGGGAGCGCGGCCGGTCGAAGCCCCCGTCGAAGCTCCGCGTCCGCGCGGCGCGCTTCGACGAGGAGGGCGAGCCGGTCGTCGAGGCGGAGACGGCGTAACGTGCTCCGGGCGGCCCTCGCCGGCTCGTCGTACGTCGGCGTCTTCGCCCGCGCGACGGACGACGTCGTGCTCGTTGGCTCCGACGTGGACGAACAGCTCCGCGACTCCTTCGCCGACGAGCTCGACGTGCCGGCGTGCGCGACGACTGTCGGCGGCGCCGCCACGGTCGGCGCGCTCGCCACCGGCAACGAGAACGGACTGCTCGTCTCCTCTCGCGTCTCCGAGGTCGAACGCGAGCGCATCGCCGAGACGACGACGCTCGACGTCGCGGAGCTCCCGGGCCGCATCAACGCGGCCGGAAACGTCGTCCTCTGTAACGACGCGGGCGCGTACGTCCATCCGGACCTCTCGCGGAAGGCCGTCCGGGCCGTGAAAGACGCGCTGGACGTGCCCGTCGAACGCGGCGACGTCGCCGGCGTGCGCACCGTCGGAACGGCCGCCGTCGCGACGAACGACGGCGTGTTGTGTCATCCGAAGGCGACCGACGAGGAGCTCGACGCCCTCGAAGCGCTGCTCGGCGTCCCCGCCGACATCGGCACGGTGAACTACGGCGGCGCGCTCGTCGGCAGCGGCCTCGTCGCGAACGGCTCCGGCTACGTCTGCGGGGAGGAGACCACCGGCCCGGAGCTGGGTCGCATCGAGTCCGCGCTCGGCTTCATCGACTGAGACACCTTTCCCTCGTCTGTGTTCTTCTCCGCGCGAGCGACAGCGAGCGCGGTTCGCGGCTCGCCGGAGGCGAGCCGTAGCGACGACCGACTAACGCGGCGCGACCGCCGGGAGCGCCGCGGCTGGAGGGCGTCGCGCATATTTTCCACCAGGTTTTGCCGGGGGTGAGCGCCCTGCGGGCGCGAACCCCCGCGCAAAAAGTGGGATGGAAGGATACTTCCCGCTCGCGCGACCCCGACTAGGTATGAGTCAGTTCATTGTGAGCGGCCGATACCAGAGCCGCGGCGGCTGGCAGGCGTTCGAGATGGAGGTCGAGGCGCCTAACGAGTCGGTCGCCGAGGAGCACACGTACGCGAACATCGGGTCCCAGCACGGGATGAAGCGCACCGAAATCGAAATCGAGGGTGTTTCGGCATGAGCATGGGACCGGGCGGCGGTGGTGGCGGCGGCGGCGCGATGCAGGAGCTCCAACAGCAGCTCCAGGCGCTCGAAGAGGAGAAGGAGAACATCGAGGCCGAGATCGAGGGGCTTCGGCAGGAGCAGGCCGACATCGACGAGGCGGTCGAGGCGCTCGGCACGCTCGACTCCGGCTCGACGGTGCAGGTGCCGCTCGGCGGCGGCGCGTACGTCCGCGCGACCATCGAGGACATCGACGAGATCGTCGTCTCGCTCGGCGGCGGCTACGCGGCCGAACACGAGGAGGACGACGCCGTCGACACGCTCGAGCGGAAGCGCGACGCCATCGACGACGAGATTGACGAGCTGAGCGAGGAGGTCGGCGAGATCGAGGCCGAGCGCGAGCGCCTCGAACAGCAGGCCCAGCAGATGCAACAACAGCAGATGCAACAGATGCAACAGCAGATGGGCGGCATGGGCGGCGAGGGCGAGGACGAGTAGGATGTTCGACTCGCTGAAGGAGAAGCTCGGTCGGTTCCAGGAGGACGTCGAGGAGGGCGCCGACGCGGCCGACGCCGACGGGGACCCGGACCCGGACGCCGACGCGGCGGAGTCGACCGACGCGGACCCGGATGCGGACGCGACGAGCGAGGCGGCGACGGACGACGGCTCGGCTGACGCCGACTCGGCCGGCGACGGCGTGAACCCGAAGGGCGACAGCCTCGGCGAGCGCGCGAAGCTGTTCGCCACCGGGAAGGCGAAGATCACCGCCGAGGAGCTGGAGGAGCCGCTCGAACAGCTCGAGCTCGCGCTGCTGCAGGGCGACGTGGAGATGAGCGTCGCCCGCGACATCGTCGAGGGGCTCCGCGAGGAGCTCGTCGGCACGACCCGCGCGCAGGTGAAGACGGGCGAAATCGTCGTCGAGGAGGCGATCGGCTCGGCGCTGCTCGACGTCATCGACGTCGGTGGCTTCGACTTCGACGAGGAGATCGCCGCCCGCGAGACGCCCGTGACGGTCATCTTCACCGGCGTCAACGGCGTCGGGAAGACGACGACAATCGCGAAGCTCGGCAAGTATCTCGAGGACCGCGGCTACTCGGTCGTGCTCGCGAACGGCGACACGTACCGGGCGGGCGCGAACGAGCAGCTCCAGAAACACGCCGACAACCTCGACCTGAAGCTCATCAGCCACGAGCAGGGCGGCGACCCTGCGGCGGTCATCTACGACGCCGTCGAGTACGCCGACGCGAACGACGTGGACGTGGTGCTCGGCGACACTGCCGGCCGCCTCCACACCTCCAACGACCTGATGGCACAGCTCGAGAAGATCGACCGGGTCGTCGGCCCCGACATGACGCTGTTCGTCGACGAGGCCGTCGCCGGCCAGGACGCGACCCAGCGCGCTACGGAGTTCAACGACGCCGCCGAGATCGACGGCGTCGTGTTAACCAAGGCCGACGCCGACTCGCAGGGCGGCGCGGCGATCTCCATCGCCCGCGTGACGGGCAAGCCGATCGTCTTCCTGGGGACGGGCCAGGGGTACGACGACATCGAGCAGTTCGACCCCGAGGTCATCGTCGACCGGCTCGTCGGGTGAGAACGGCTTTCGTCGGGTCGACGCGATCAACGTCTGCGACGAAATGACGGTCCTGTTCACGCCCGGGTGGGAAGGCATTTATTCGAACCCGCGGAACGCCTGCCGTGGACCCCGCTATCACGCCCGAGCGCCGCGAGCGGGTCCGCGAACTCGTGGCGCGCTACCGCCGGACCGAGCGGCTGCTCCGCGCCGGCGTCATCGTCGCCCTCCGCGGGCCGCTGGTGCGCCCCAACGGAACGACCGTCGCCGTCACGGACGCCGACCCCGAGGCGGTCCGCGATGCCGTCGCCGGCCCGTACCCGCCGATGCTGGCACTGGTGTGGGGACGGAGCGAGTCGGTGACCGCGACGCCGACCGGCGGGCGCTGCGAGTGGTCTTTTTTGTCGGGCTCCGGAGCGCGACCGTGACGTGGGACGCCGAGCCGGTCGACGGCGGCCGGCGGGTGCGCTACCGCGTCGACGGGAGCACCGTCGCGACGTACGACGTCGCCGTGTTCCGCGAGGCAGGAGAGACGGTCGTCGAAATCGACGCCGGCTACGCGAGCCGGGTCGGCCTCCGGGTGCTCCCGAGCTTCCTCGCCGCGACGCGTTATCGGGACGCGGTCTGGGCGGCACAGGGGTACGAGCTCCGAGAACGCGACTGGTCGCTGGGCTGACCCCCGCTACTCGTCGCCCTCGTCGTCGCCGTCCTTGTCGTCGCCCGCGGAGAGCCCGTCGTTCCGCTCGCGGTCGAGCGCGCGCGGCGCGTCGTGGTGGGCCGAGTAGCCGTCGAACCAGCGGACGATGCGCTCGATGCGGTCGACGACGTGGCCGGGCTCGCCGGAGCGCGACAGCTCGTGGCCCTCCCGCGGGTAGCGGACGAGTCGGGTGTCGACGCCGTTGCGCCGGAGGTAGCGGTAGAACATCTCGCCGTTGCAGACGGGGACGCGGTAGTCGTTCTCCGCGTGCATCACGAGCGTCGGCGTCTCCACCTCGTCGGCGTAGGTGACCGGCGACTGCGCGGCGAGGGACTCCGGCTCCTCCCACGGGAGCGCGTCGAAGTCGCCCTCGACCAGCTTGTAGGCGCTGTCGGTCGACCCGTAGAAGGAGGCGAGGTCGTAGACGCCGCGCTGGGCGACCGCCCCCGCGAAGCGGTCCGTGTGACCGACCATCCAGCCGGTCATGAAGCCGCCGAAGGAGCCGCCGGTGAGAAACTGCTGTGTCTCGTCGACGTCGTCGCGCTCGGCGACCGCATCTGCCCCCGCGAGCACGTCGGTCATCGTCACGTCGCCCCAGTCCTCGGCGATGGCCTGTGCGAACGCCTCGCCGTAGCCGAGCGAGCCGCGAGGGTTCGACCAGAAGACGACGTAGCCGCGGGCCGCCACGGTTTGAAACTCGTGCCACATCCCGCCGCCCGCGGTCCACGTGACGTGGGGTCCGCCGTGAACCTCGACGACGAGCGGGAACTGCTCGTCGTCGTCCGCGTCGGGCGGCGTCAACACCCAGCCGTCGATCTCGTGGCCGTCGCTCTCGAACGTGATTGCCTCGGGAACGCCGTACGCGTGTGAAGCGAGGTAGTCGTCGTTCACCGCCGAGAGCCGCGTGAGGGCGCCGTCCGCCTCCGCGCTGTCGGCCGCGAGTGCGAACACATCCGCGGGGTGTTCGGCCGTCGACCGAGGGACGGCGACGGTCCCGCCGGCTGCGTCGAGGTCGGTCGCCGCGCCGTCGGCGACGAGCGTCTCGACGTCCTCGCCCGTCGCCCGCCGGACGGTGACCTGTCCGGAGTCCGGCGTGAGGAAGTGGACCGCGCCGCCGTCCCACGCGTAGGCGCGCGAGCGGTGGAGCGAGCGGTCGAGGTCGGCGGTGACGACCGTCTCCTCGTCGGTCGCGGGGTCGAAGACGCAGAGGTCGGTCTGTTGCATCGAGGCGCGCTCCGGCGGGGTACGCGGATAGGCGAGGCGGCCGTCGTCGGCGACGGCGACCTGCGGCCCGTAGTCCGTCGTCGTGACGACGTGTTCGGACTCGCCAGTCCCGTCGGCCGGGACACGCTCGATGTCGAACTCGATGGAGTGGTCGGGGTCGTCGGCTGGTGCCTTCACCGCGTAGTAGAGGTGGTCGTCGTCGGCCCACGCGGGGAACTGATAGTCGCGATTATCCCCGCCGGTGACGCGCGTCACCTCGCCGTCGTTGAGGTCGACGACGTACACGTGCGAGCGGCCGCCGTCGAAGTACGACTGGAAGGCCCGGTACACCGTCCGGTCCTCGACGCGGGGGTCCGGCGGCTCCCGCTCGTACTCCTCGGGCGCGTCAAGGTCGTAGCCGTCCTCGCGCTCCGCGCGGCGGGTCGTCTGCGTGAACGCGATGCGGGTACCGTCGGGCGACCACGCGATGTTCGAGACGCCGCCGGCGACGTCGGTGACGCGCTCAGACTCCCCGCCGTCCGCGGGGACGACACGGAGCTGTGGGGTCCCCTCCGTGCCGCGGTCAGAGCAGAAGGCGAGGCGGTCGCCGGCGGGCGACCATCGCGGTTCGGCGTCGACGCCCTCGCTCGCGGTGAAGCGGCGGGGCTCGGCGCTCCCATCCGCGGGAACGGTGTACACCGTCGTCTCGTACGATTCGTCGTCGTCGGGCACTTTCCGGAGGAATGCCACTCGGTTGCCGTCGGGGGAGACGGCCGGATCGGCGACCTGCACGAGCTCGTGGTAGTCGCTCGCGCGGACGAGGTCGTCGCTGTCCATAGCGCCCGGTCGGCTGCCCGAAGTATGAATCCGGCGACAGTGCGGTTACAGCGCCTCCCGGGCGGCGACGCCGGCGAGCGCGAGGGTGACGCCGCCGGCACCGCGACCGAGCCATCGGCGGGCGCGGGTGCTCGCGAGCAGCGCCCGTGCGCGACCGGCCGCGAGCGCGACGGCGCCGAGGTAGCCGGCCGTGATGACGGCGTACGCGACGCCGAGCGGGAGCAGCTCCGTGCCGGAGCCGAACTGCGGGAGGAAAGCGACGAAAAACAGCGCCACCTTCGGGTTCAACACGTTCGTGAGCAGGCCGCGGCGGAAGCCGCCGGCGCCGACGTCCACCTCGGGGTCGAAGGCGCCGTTGCCGCGCAGCATCTCGATACCGAGATACGCGAGGTAGGCGGCGCCGGCAAGCGTGACGGCGTCGTAGACGGCAGGCGCGGCGTGCAACAGCGCCGCGAGGCCGACCGTCGCGGCGACTGTGTGGACGCAGACGCCGGCGGCGACGCCGAGCGCGGCGCGGACGCCCGCGGCCCGCCCCGCGCCGACCGCCTGCGCCAGCACGAACGCCGTGTCGGGGCCGGGCGTGAGGATGAGCGCGACGGCCGCGACGAGATACGCGAGCAGGCTGGGCACGGGCGCGGCTTCGGCGCCGGCGGGTTAAACGCTCGCGTCGCGGAGGCGGCCGCCGACGGAAAAGCGTTTACCGCGTCGACGGCGTAGGAACGGCAAATGGTACTCGACGACCTGGGGAGTTCCCTGCGCGGGAGCCTGGACAAGCTGCGCGGGAAGTCCCGCCTCGACGAGGAGGACGTCGAGGAGATCGTCAAGGAGATCCAGCGGTCGCTGCTGCAGGCCGACGTCTCCGTCGACCTCGTGATGGCGCTCTCCGACGAGATTCGCGAGCGCGCGCTGGAGGAGGAGCCGCCGGCCGGCACGTCGGCGCGCGACCACGTCCTCCGCATCGTCTACGAGGAGCTCGTCGGGCTCGTCGGCGAGTCGACGGAGCTCCCGCTCGAAGAACAGACCATCATGCTCGCCGGCCTCCAGGGGTCGGGGAAGACTACCTCCGCCGCGAAGATGGCGTGGTGGTTCTCGAAGAAGGGGCTCCGCCCGGGCGTCATCCAGACGGACACGTTCCGCCCCGGCGCCTACGACCAGGCGAAGCAGATGTGCGAGCGCGCCGAGGTGGAGTTTTACGGCGACCCCGACAACGACGACCCCGTCGACATCGCCCGGAAAGGGAAAGCGGAGCTCTCCGAGGTCGACGTGCTCATCGTCGACACCGCCGGCCGCCACGCCCTGGAGGAAGAGCTCATCTCCGAGCTGGAGGAGATCGAGGGCGTCATCGAGCCGGACCGGAACCTGCTCGTGCTCGACGCGGCCATCGGTCAGGGGGCCAAAGAGCAGGCCGACCGCTTCGAGGAGGCCGTCGGCGTCGACGGCGTCGTAATCACGAAGCTCGACGGGACCGCGAAGGGTGGCGGCGCGCTCGCTGCGGTCGACCGGACGAACTCCTCGATTGCCTTCCTCGGCACCGGCGAGGAGGTGCAGGACGTCGAGCGGTTCGAGCCCGACGGCTTCATCTCCCGGCTGCTCGGGATGGGCGATCTGAAGCAGCTCACCGAGCGCGTCGAGCGCGCGATGGAGGAGACTGGCACCGAAGAGGACGATTGGGACCCCGAGGAGATGATGAAAGGGGAGTTCACCCTCCACGACATGCGCAAGCAGATGGAGGCGATGAACAACATGGGGCCGCTCGGGCAGGTGATGGACATGATTCCGGGGCTCGGCGGCGGCATCAAAGACCAGCTCCCCGACGACGCGATGGACATGACCCAGGAGCGGCTCCGCGACTTCGAGGTCATCATGGACTCGATGACCGACGAGGAGCTGGCGAATCCCCGCTCCGTCTCCAAATCGCGCATCGAGCGGGTCGCCCGCGGCTCCGGGAAGAGCGAAGAGCAGGTCCGCGAGCTGCTCGAACAGCACAAGATGATGTCCCGGATGATGAAGCAGTTCCAGGGGATGGGCGACGGCGACATGCAGCGGATGATGAAGAAGATGCAGGGCGGCGGCGGTGGCGGCGGCATGGGCGGCATGGGCCCGTTCGGTGACTGATTCGGGAGCCACGTACGGACCCGAACCCGCGGCGCGCACGGTCCGGTTGAAGCGTTCTAACCCGTAATTGAAGCGTCCTAACCTGTAATTAACTATACTATCCATGGGGGATACGGGTACGTAATAGATGGAACTCGACAACATCCGCCGCCTACTCACCGAGGAGGACGCGGTCACCCCCGTCATCGGCATCATCCTCGTCGTCGCCATCACGGTCATCCTCGCGGCCATCGTGGGGGTGTACGCTCTCGGACTCGGAAGCGACGTCCAGAACGCGCCGCCGAACGCCGACTTCGACTTCGATTATGCAGATACAGACGCCACTGCGGGGGCCGACCAAGTCACCATCGAACACAACGGGGGGCAGCCGATTGAGCAGGAAAACATCGAGGTCGTGGTCGGAGGAGAAACCCGGGACCCAGTAACGCCGGCTGACGCATTCCCAACCCGGTTCTCAAGTGGTGACACTGCAGTCTACTCGATTGATGAGTCGACTGACCTCGGTGAGACCCTCCGCATCGTCTGGCGAGCGCCGAACGGCGACAGCTCGAACACCATCGGCGAGTCGCAGGTTCCGGACTGAGACACAAACCCAATTTTTGGCAGTGTTAGCGGGTAATACGACAAAATAGCGGTGTACTTATCCCCTCTAATCGCTAACAGGTGAGCAAGGCATGCCGGAATCGGGTGCGTCCCAACTCCGTCTTCGGTCGGACTGTCCGCCGACGTGCCGCATACAACTATGAACTTCATAGACATCAAGCAGCTTCTCGCAGATGAGGACGCGGTGTCGCCGGTCATCGGCGTCATCCTCATGGTCGCCATCACGGTCATCCTCGCGGCCGTCATCGGGACGTTCGTGCTCGGCCTCGGCGATCAGGTGCAGTCCAGCGCGCCGAACGCGAACTTCCAGTTCGGGTACGACGGTGACTTCACCGCCGCAGGAGCCACAGTTACGGTCACCCACAACGGCGGTCAGGACGTACAGAGAGACAACGTCGAAATTCAGGTGAACGGAGTGACTGCATACGACAGTTCAGGCTTCGGTGCTTGGGCAAATAATGCCAACTCGGACGACTCAAGCTGGGGTTCGACCATCTCCACTGGGAGTTCCATCGATTTGGAGAAAGGCACTGCGACCGATGACACAGGGGAAACCGTCCGCGTCATCTGGACCTCGTCCAGCGGTGGTTCCTCGAACACCATCGGGCAGTCCACCGTCCCGAGCTAATCCCCCCGACTTCTCCGATTTTCACACGCCCGAGGGGCATCACCACGCGACGCTGCCGACGCTGCTGACCGTCGCGCTCGGAGCGTGAACACCTCGAAAGCCCCGGCTGGCTGGACTCGGTGCGACGACTGCGCTCCTCGGGGTTCGCTCACGTTCGTTCGCTCACCACCTGTGGTGCTTGTTCGTTCGCGCCTTCGTCCAGCCAGCCGCCCCTTTCAGTCCCACCCACAACCGACTGATCAACGGCGCTGGGTGGGACTGAAAGGGGCCGGTCGCTCGACCGTCCGCGGCTCGCTGCGCTCCTCGGGTGTTCGTTCGCTTTGCTCACTCACACCCCGCGGTGCTTGCGTCGCCGGGGCCGGGTCGAGCGACCGGGGGCTTTCGAGGTGGTGTCGTCGAGCTCGCCGGCAGAACGCCCATAGTCCCTGAATCCCCCTAGAACCCACGGCGTTTTTCCTGCAGCCACGCGACCACCGGACAATGAGCGTCCGCGACACGGCGACCGAGGCCTACCGGGAGGCGCTCCCGGTCGTCGCGGTCAGCGCGGTCGGCGGGCTGTTCGCGGGCGTCGTCCTCGGCGGGATGGAGGCGGAACTGGCGCGGATTCAGGGCCTGCTGCTGCTCGTCCCGGCGCTGCTCGCGACGCGGGGGAACGTGTACGGCTCGCTCGGGGCGCGGCTCGCGAGCGCGCTGCACCAGGGGCTCGTGGAGCCGCGGGTTGACCTCGGCGACGAGCGGCTGCGCGCGGCCGTCGCCGCGGCGCTGGCGAACGGCGTGCTCGTGAGCGGCTTCGCCGCGTTCGCGGGCTTCGCGCTGCTCGCGGGGCTCGGCCGCGACCACGCGACGCTGCCGACGCTTCTCGGCGTCGCGCTCGTGGCGGGGATCGTGTCGGGGCTGGTACTCACAGTCGTGGTCGTCGTCGCGGTGTTTCTCGGCTACCGGCGGGGGCTCAACCCGGACACGCTCGCGGGACCGGTCGTCACGACGACGGGCGACGTGGTCGGCATCGCGACGATGCTCGCCGCGGCGCGGCTCGTCCTCGCGCTCGGAGGTGGGTAGATGGCGCGGTGGACCGTCCGCGGCATCGTCGCGGACATGCTCCCCGTCCTGTTGGTCCTGACGCTCGTCGAGCTCGGCTCGGGGCTCGTGCTCGACACCTTCGAGTCGACGCTGCTGCAGTATCCGTCGCTGCTCGTGCTCGTCCCGGTCACCATCGGGATGGCGGGAAACCTCGGCGCCATCATGGCCTCGCGGCTCTCGACGGCGACGCATCTCGGCCTGCTCGCCTTCGAGCCGACGGACGCGACGCTCGCCGGCAACGCGCTCGCGACCGTCGGCCTCGCCGCGACGCTGTTCCCGCTCGTCGGCGCGGCCGCGTGGGCAGTACAGGCGCTGCTCGGCGGTGCGACGCTGTCGCTCGGCGCGGTCGTTGCCGTCGCGACGGCGAGCGGGCTCGCGCTCGCGGCGCTGGCCGTGCTCGTGAGCGTGACGGCGACGTACGCCGCCTACCGACTCGGCGCCGATCCGGACGACGTCGTCCTTCCCGTGGTCACGAACACCTGCGACGTGCTCGGGGTGCTCGTGCTGTTCGCGGTCGTCCGGCTCGCCGTATGACCTCCTCCCGCGCGTGAACGGCGAGGCTCTCTCGCTGTCGAACGGTAGCTACTCGACGTCGAGCTCCTCGTCCGTGGGATAGAAGCGGTCGAGGATGTCGTCGAGGAACTCGATGGCGCCGAACACGAGGACGAACAGCCCCACGCCGAAGGCGATGAACAGAGGTTCCATAGCCTGACATACGGTGTCACGCACTAAGTGTCTGGTGGCGTCGGGCGGGGAGGATGGCCAGCCACGAGGCCGTGGCGAAGAGAACGGGTCCTTCGACGGCTATCCGCCGAGATACAGCCGCGACACCTCGGGGTTGTCGAGCAGCTCGCTGGCGTCGTCCTCGTAGGCGACGGTTCCTTGGTCGAGTACGTAGCCATAATCCGAGATGCCGAGCCCCTTCTTCGCGTTCTGTTCGACCATCAGGATGGCCGTGCCGAGCTCGTTCACCGCCTGCACGTCCTCGAACACCTCGTCGGCGGTGTTCGGCGCGAGCCCCGCGGATGGCTCGTCGATGAGCAACACCTCGGGCTCCATCACCAGCGCCCGGGCGAAGGCGAGCACCTGCCGCTGACCACCGGACAGCGTCCGCGCCTTCGCGTTCCGCTTCTCCGTGAGAATCGGGAACCGGTCGTACAGCTGGTCGATGACCGCGTCGAGGTTATCCTCACGGGCGACCCCGCCCATCCGGAGGTTCTCCTCGATTGTGAGGCTCCCGAACACGTTCTCCGTCTGAGGGACGTAGCCGACCCCCTCGCGGACGATGTCTTCGGGCGCCATCCCGCCGATGTCGCGGCCGTCGAACCGGACGGCGCCGGTCCACGGCGCCAGCAGCCCGAACACCGTCTTCAATACGGTAGACTTGCCGGCGCCGTTCGGTCCGATGAGACACGCGATTTCGTCGTCGTCGAGCGTCAGAGAGAGGTCGTCGAGCACCTGCACGTCGCCGTAGCCGGAGTCGACGCCCTCGACGGAGAGGACGGGTTCGGAGCCGGCGTCGCTCACGCGCCACCACCTCCGAGATACGCGTCGATGACGCGGTCGTCGGCGCGCACCGCCGCGGGCGACCCCTCGACGAGGACGGAGCCCTGGTCGAGGACGATGATAGGGTCGGCGAGATTCATGATGAACTCCATGTCGTGTTCGATGATACACAGCGTGACGCCCTCCTCGTTGAGCCGGGCGATGTGCTCGCGGAGCTTGTTCGCGAGCGTCGGGTTGACCCCGGCGACCGGCTCGTCGAGCAGCAGTAGCTCCGGCTCGGCGAGCATCGCGCGGGCGAGCTCGACGAGCTTCATCTGTCCGCCGGAGAGGTCCGTCGCCGGCTGGGTGGCGAGGTGGTCGATCTCGAACTGTTCGAGCATCCGCTGGGCGTCCTCGATGTTCGCCGTCTCCGCCGCGGCGACCGCGTCCGGGCTCGTGAACAGCTTCACGAACGACTCGCCGGGCTGGCGCTGCGGACCGACGAGCATCGCCTCGCGGACGGTCATCCCCTCTAGCTTCCGGGGCGTCTGGAACGTCCGGATGAGCCCCTCCTCGGCGACGGCGTGCGGCTCGGCGCCGGTCACGTCGACGCCGTTGACGGAGACGGAGCCCGCGTCCGGCTCGTAGAAGCCGGAGACGAGGTTGAATATCGTCGACTTGCCGGCGCCGTTCGGCCCGATGAGTCCCGTGATCTTCCCGCGCTCGACGGCGAAGGAGGCGTCGTCCGTCGCGACGAGCCCCCCGAACGTCTTCCGGAGCCCGTCGACGCGGAGCACGACGTCCTCTTTGTCGAGGTTCGGCCCCTCCAGTAGCCCGGGGTCACGTTCACTCTCACTCATTCCGCTCACCCCCCTCGTCCGACGCGTCGCCGGAGGCGTCGGTCGGAGCGTCGACGTCGTTGGACGTGTCGTCGTCGGAACTGTCGGACGTGTCGTCGCCCGTCCCGTCCGGCGCGTCGTCGAACAGGTCGTCGCCGGTCGACTCGTCACCCGTCGACTCGTCGGGGGCGACCTCGTCGGGGGCGACCTCGTCGGAGGCGTCCGAAACGTGTGCCGTCGCGGTCGCCTCTTCCTCGATTGTCTCGCGGGGGTTCGTCTCCCCGGGGCCGGCCGACTCGGCGACCGACCGCGGCCAGATGAGCTCCCGCTGCGGCGGCAACATCCCCTCCGGGCGGAACCGCATTACCAGCACGATGAGCAGCCCGACGGCGAGCAGTCGCGTCGACGCGAAGTTGCTCACGACGGTGACGTAGGTCGTCTCGACTACGCTCGGGAACGACACCACGAGGTCGGTGAAGGGAATGTCCGCCGCCGGGAGCGCCCCGGGGAGCAGTTCGCCGAGGAAGCGCGTCCCCTCGCGGATGGCGATGACGACGAAGCCGCCGAACATCGCCCCGCGGTTCGAGCCGCTCCCGCCGAGGATGACGGCGATCCACACGTAGAACGTGTTGATGGGCTCGAGGTCGCCCGGGCTGACGAAGAGGTTCAGGTGGGCGTAGAACACGCCCGCGAGCGCCATGATGACGCTGCCGAGCACGAACGCCTGCATCTTGAACGCGTACGTGTCTTTCCCGAGCGCCTCCGCGAGGTCCTCGTCCGAACGGATCGTTCGCAGGACGCGCCCCCACGGCGAGCGGTGGGCCCGCCGGAGTATCGCGAAGACGACGCCGACGAGCGCGAGAACGAACGCGACGTTCAACAGCGCCTGCCAGAACGGCGCGTCGAGCGTGAACCCGAGGATCCGCGTCGAGAACACGCCGGGGATCGACACCTCCAGCGCCTCGACGCGGAGGTTCGGCATCGCCTGCGGGAACGTCTCGAGCACCGGCCAGCCCTGGAAGAAGCCCGGGATGCCGCGGAGCCCGGCGCTCCCGTTCGTCCAGTCGCGCTGGTTCAGGAAGACGAGCCGGACGACCTCCGCGAGGCCGAGCGACGCGATGGCGAGGTAGTCGGCGCGCAGCCGCAGCGTCGGAATCCCGATGGCAACGGCGACGACAGCCGCGAGCACGACGGCGATCAGCAGGCCGATGACCGTGAGCGGGATGAGCCCGAGCAGACGCGAGCCCTCGATGCCGAGCGGGGAGTTGCCGGCGGTCAAAAGCGCCGTCCCGTAGGCGCCGAGGCCGAAAAAGGCGGCGACGGAGAAGTTGATGAGTCCGGTGTACCCCCACTGCACGTTCAACCCGAACGAGAGCAGCACGTACATCCCGACGAGCCCGACGAGATACAGGAAGTACGTCGGCGCGAGCCCACCGGTGGCGAGGCCGAACAGCAGCAGCGCCGCGAGCAGGACGACGAAGCCGACTGCGCCCTGCTCTGCGCGGGTGAGCCCGTCGAACCGGTCGCGGGCGGCGACGCTCATGTCGCTTCCTCCCCGGCGATGCCGGACGGCCGCAGCAGCAGCACCGCGACCATGATGAGGAAGGCGATGGCGTTCGCGTACTCGATGCCGATTGGGATGCCGAAGCTCTCCGGAATCAGCGGGAGCTCCTGGCCGAGCCGCGGGAGCAGCGGCGTCAACTGGTTGATCATCCCGATGAGGAAGCCGCCGGCCATCGCGCCGTAGACGGAGCCGATGCCGCCGAGGATGACCGCGGCGAAGACGACGAGCAGGATGTTGAATCCCATCCGCGGCGAGATGTTGTTGTAGAGGCCGAGGAAGACGCCCCCGGCGCCGGCCAGTCCGGCGCCGATGATCCACGTCCACAGCTCGATTCGGCCCGTGCGGATGCCCGACACGCGGGCCAGCGACGGGTTGTCCGCCGTCGCGCGCATCTTCCGGCCGAGGTCGGTGTACTGCAACAGCGTGTGAAGCCCGGCGACGAGCACGGCGGCGCTCGCGACGATGGCGACGTCGTGCATCGTCATCCGGATGCCGTACGGGAGCAGCGCCTCGATCGGCCGCAACAGCGTGATCTCGAACTCGATGAAGCCGGTGCCGAAGCCGAGCTGGATGACCGCCCGGTAGACGAACGCGACTCCGATTGACGTGATGAGCAGGCCGATGGAGTCGACGTCGAGCGGCTCGTAGACGAGCTTGTGGGTGACGACCGCGACGACGGCGGCGACGGCGACGCCGACCGCGAGCGCGACGAAGAAGCCGAGCGGGAGCCCGAGCACCTCGCCGCCGAGTGCGCCGACGAAGCCGAAGGTTACCAGCGCGGCGTAGGCGCCGACCGTCATCGTGTCCCCGTGCGCGAAGTTGGCGAAGTCGGCGATGGAGTACACCAGCGAGAGCCCGATGCTCGACAACACGATGATGCTGCTGAACACCAGTCCGTTCGCCAGGAATTCGAGGACGGACATCCGGTCAGCCCGCGATGGTACCGGTCTGGGTGTACTCGTGATTCTCGACGGTGAGAATCTGCAGGAAGCCGACGGGGTCACCGTTCTCGTCGAAGTCGATGGGGCCGGAGACGCCCTGGTAGTCGACGTCGGAGGGGTCGCCGTCCTCGCCGAGCACGTCCATCGCCTCCGCGAAGGTGAACACCTCCTGGCCCTCGGGCCGGGTCACGTCGCGGACCGTCTCCTGGAGCGCCGCGCCGGTGAACTCGTCTGCCGTCGCGATTGCGAGCGCCGCGGTGACGACACAGTCGTAGGCGAACGCCGACCACGAGGTCGGGCTGTCGCCGTACTCGGACTCGAACTCTGACTCGAAGTTCTGGTAGTTCTCCTGGTCGACGGCCGCGGAGGGGACGACGACCTTCATTCCGTCGAGGCTCCCCTCCGGGGTGTTGCCGAGCACGTCCGACCCCTGCACGGAGTCGGCGCCGTAGAACTGCGCCTCGTAGCCGTTGGAGTACGCCTCCTGCGCCATCGCGGTGAACTCCGGCTGGTAGGTGATGAACAGCCACGCGTCGGCACCGGAGTTCGCCATCCCGGACACCGTCGAGGAGTACGACGACTGCCCCTGGTCGTGGGGCTGGTCGTAGGCGATCTCGCCGTCCCACTCCTGTCTGAAGGTCTCGGCGAGCCCCTGCCCGTAGTCGTTGTTCACCCACGCCATCGCGACGGAGTCGTAGCCGTCCTCCGCGATGATGTCGGCGAGCGCGGTCGACTGCGTGCTCCCGGTCGGCGACATTCGGAGGAGCCCGGGGAAGTTCGTGAGGTCCGGGCTCGTGGAGTTCTGGCTCAACTGGACCACGTCAGTTCCCTGGATGACCGACTCGTAGATGGACAGCGAGACGCCCGACCCGACCGCACCGATGACGAACGGGACGCCGTCCTGGTTGACGAGCTTCTGTGCCGCGGAGACGCCCGACTGTGACTGGCTCTCGGAGTCCTCGACGACGATGTTCAGCTCCCGGCCGTTGATCGTCGTCTCGTTGACGTCGGCGAGCGCGAGGTCCTTCCCCCGCTGGTTGCGCTGGCCGAACGCCGACAGCGAGCCGGTGACCGAGTCGACCATCCCGATCGTGTACGGACCGCCACCGCCGGTGTCGGTCTCGGTCGGGGTGGCCGTGTCGTCGCCGCCACCGCCGCCGGCGTCCGTCTCCGTCGGCGTCGCGGTCTCGTCGGTCGTGCTGACACAGCCCGCTGTGACGACAAGCGCCCCAGTGCCCGTCGCCTTCAGCAGGTCGCGCCGTCCGATGTTGCTATCGTCTCGCATAGTTCGCCCGAAGCTTGTGTGAGACCGGGGATGTATCTGCCGCCGACCATGGTCGGGCCTGCAGGAATCAGCCAGCATCGACGCCAGAGCGGGCGTTCACGCGGTCCGAGCGAGCGTTCACGCGGTCAGAACGCGCGAACGCTCGGAATGTATCGGGCGTGGGCACACGGCGGTCAGTAGGGACGGGCGGGCGGACCGCGGCTATCGGAAGATGGCAGGCGGAACGCAGCTATCAGGGGTCGAGGAGCTTCGCCTCTGCCTTCCGGAGATGTTCGAGCAGCGTCGTCTTCGAGACGCCGAACTCGTCGGCCAGTTCGCGGGTCGTGGTCTCGCGGGGCCACTCGTAGTAGCCGGCGTCGCGGGCGGTCTCGAACGTCTCGCGCTGCTTCGGCGTGAGCGAGTCGAGCCGCTGTTCTCGCTCCGGTCGGTTCGTGTCCCCCGTCGTGATGGCGGCCACCTCCACCTCGGCGCCGGCGTCCTCGCGCACGCCGTCGAGCGCCGGCTCGATCTCCGAGCGGTCGCCGGCGAAGACGACCTGCCACTCCTCGCGGCCGTCCTCGATGCGCACCGGCGCGCTGTGGACGAAGCCGTGTTCGAGCAGCGTCGGACACACCATGTCGTCGGGATCGTACTCGAGGAAGAACTCGCGGACGACGTTGCCCGGCGCGTCCCGCGCGCGGCCGAACCGCTGTTGGAGCTCGTGGATGTCGCCGGCGTGCGGCGACGCCTGGATCGTGTCGAGCAGCTCCTCGACCTCTGACTCCGTGTCGCCGAAGGCGGTGAACAGCCCGTTCACCGACTCCGGCCGCTCCGCGCTCGGCGAGTTGTAGATGGCGTGTGCGAGCACGCCCCCGTCCGTCTGTTCCGTGGCCCCGATTGCCCAGCAGTTCGGGTGCCACAGGTCCAGGGTCAACCGCGTCCCCACGTTCGCGGCGTAGCTCATACCGGAGGGAGGTCGTTCGCTGACTTGTATGTGACGCCTTCTCACCGACCATGGGAGGAAAGACGGTTTGGCGGTGGCCGCGACAGCTAGGGGCATGTCGGATCCGTATCAACATTACATCGGCGGCGAATGGGACGACGGCGACGGAACGGAGACGTTCGAGTCGACGAACCCGGCGACGGGCGAGACGCTCGGCACGTTCCGGCGCGGCACACCGAGCGACGTCGACCGCGCGTTGGCCGCGGCCGAGGCCGCAGAGGAGGAGTGGGCGGCGCGCAGCCACATCGACCGCGCGGAGTATCTGTGGGACATCTACCACGAGCTCCGCGACCGCACGGACGAACTCGGCGAGGTCGTCACGAAGGAGTGCGGCAAGGAGATCTCCGAGGGGAAAGCCGACGTCATCGAGGCGTACCACATGGTCGAGTGGGCCGCGGGCGACGCGCGCCACCCGAAGGGCGACGTGGTCCCCTCCGAAATCGCGTCGAAGGACGCCTACATGCGCCGGAAGCCGCGCGGTGTCGTCGGCTGTATCACGCCGTGGAACTTCCCGGTCGCCATCCCCTTCTGGCACATGGCCGTCGCGCTCGTCGAGGGGAACACGGTCGTCTGGAAGCCCGCCGAGCAGACGCCGTGGTGCGGCCAGATCATCGCGGAGATGTTCGAGGACGCGGGCATCCCCGAGGGCGTGTTCAACATGGTGCAGGGCTTCGGCGACGCCGGGGCCGAGATCGTCGAGGACGAGCGCGTCGACACCGTCCTCTTCACCGGGTCGGCCGAGGTCGGCCACGAGGTCGCAGAGAAGGTCGCCCAGCAGCCCGGCAAGCTCGCCGCCTGCGAGATGGGCGGAAAGAACGGCATCGTGATCACCGAGGAGGCGGACCTCGACGTTGCGGTTCACTCCGCCGTAATGAGCTCGTTCAAGACGACCGGCCAGCGCTGCGTGTCGAGCGAGCGGCTCATCGTCCACGAGGACGTGTACGACGAGTTCAAAGAGCGGTTCGTCGAGGTCGCCTTGGAGGTCGCCGTCGGCGACCCGCTCGACGAGGACACCTTCATGGGCCCGCTCATCGAGCCGGGCCACGTCGAGAAGGTGACGGGCTACAACGAACTCGCGCGCGAAGAGGACGTGAACGTGCTCGTCGACCGCACGGAGCTCGACGACGACGAGATTCCCGACGGGCACGAGGACGGTAACTGGGTCGGCCCGTTCGTCTACGAGGCCGACGCGAAGGCCCCGCTGCGGTGCACCCACGAGGAGGTGTTCGGCCCGCACGTCGCCCTGCTGGAGTACTCCGGCGGCATCGAGGAGGCCGTCGAGATTCACAACGACACGAACTACGGGCTCGCCGGAGCGATCATCTCCGAGAACTACCGGCAGATCAACTACTACCGCGACAACGCAGAGGTCGGTCTCGCGTACGGGAACCTCCCCTGCATCGGCGCGGAGGTCCAGCTCCCGTTCGGCGGCGTGAAGAAGTCCGGCAACGGCTACCCGAGCGCGCGGGAGGTCATCGAGGCCGTCACGGAGCGGACGGCGTGGACGCTCAACAACTCGAAGGAGATCGAGATGGCACAGGGGCTGTCTGCGGACATCAAGACGAGCGACGACTAGGCGGCCGGCTCACGGCCGCGGAGGGCGGTCGTGGTCCGGCTCCCGCGGTCACTCGCGCGTGTCGACGAACAGCGCGTAGAAGATGGCCGCAAAGCCGACGGCGGTGAAGGCGCTCTCCACGACGAACGCCAGCTGCCGGTCCACGGGGCCGAGCGTGTCGAGCGCGCCCGCGAGGAACGCGCCCATCGTGACGATGCCGAACCCCAGCGCGAGCGCGCCGAGCGCGCGGGCCTCCGTCCGCCGATACGCCTTGTAGCTGTAGTACGTAATCACGGCACCCAGACACAGGATGAGCGTCTTGAGCGCCGCGACGACGAGTGGATGTGTCATGTCGAGTTTCGCACCTCCTGCCACAGTTCCGCGACCCGTTCTTCGGGCGCCCGCGTCGGGCGGTCCACCTCGATTGCGAACGACCGATCCTCCTCTAAGAGGACGTGGACGGCATCGAAGTCGGCGACGTAGCGAGTCGTGTGGTGACCGTCGGTTCGCACCTCCGTCGACTCATCGACGAGCGACGCCTCCGTCAGCACGTCGAGCTTCCGGTACACGGTCGAGCGGGGGATGTCACACTGCTCCGATATCTCGTCGGCAGTCCGGGGCTCGTCGAGGCCGGTGATTATCTCGCGACATCCAGGGTCATCAAGCGCCTCCAACACCGCCTCGGGTTCCGGTTCGTCGGTACCGAACGGGTCGGTCACGCCGTCTCACCCGGCACCGTCCCGGTCTCGAGATATCGCGAGAGAACCGCTCCCTCCGCCCGCCGGAGCGTCTCGCTGCACGTCGACTTCGCGACGCCCACCTCGGCCGCGACCGTCTCGAGCGAGCAGCCGCGCGGCGTCTCGAAGTAACCGCCGCGGACCGCCACGTCGAGGGTTCGCCACTGCCGCGGCGTGAGCAGCGGCGACTCGGCCGATGGCGACACCGACGTCACGTCGAACTCGACCCCAGCGGCCTCGAGCGCGTCCGGGAGCGCCGACAGCGCCGACCCCGGCGCAGTCACCTCCAACCGGAGCGTTCCGTCTGCCACGGGGAACGGGAACGCTGGGGGGACGCCGGCGCTCGCAACCGCCCGGATCGCGGCGGCGTCGGCGAGGCGCACGCGGCAGCGAGCGCGCTCGGCGTCCCGAGCGAGGACATCGAGCGTCGCGCCGTCGGCCGCGTCGAGCGCCGCGACGAGCGACGGGAGTTCCGGCGCTCGGAGCGCGGCGTTGGCAGTGACGCCACCCGCGTCGACGTTCGGGACTGCCGTGTGAACCGAGACGTGCGCGTCGGGGTGGGCTCGTGTGACGTGGCCGAGTGGCGACGACGAGGGGAGCGTCACGGCGAGGCGTGCGCGTGGCATGACCTTCCGTTCTGATATCGCCGAGCGAGATACATTACCCTGCCGGGAGCGACTCGCGAGGCATTTATAAGCAAATGGACGAACACGTTCGCCCCGGTCCCGGACGGCGGGACTCAACTATGGGGGTACAAACGGACACGCCATACGGAGCGGTGTATGACACCGGACATCGGTGCGCCTGGGGACGGTATCACGCGACGAGAATTCGTTGCAGCGACGGGGACGACGGGGGTCGTCGCCGCGGCCGGCTGCACGACGACGACGCGACCGTCGGTCGACGAGCAGGGCGGCTCGCGGGCGGGGATGCAGTCGTCGCTCCCGACGACGAGCCCGCCGGAGGTCGTTGACGTCAACAAGCGCGGCGGGTCGGTGACCCTCCGGACGGTGAACGCGGCCCACGACGTCCATCCCGGCGAGGCCATGGGCGGCCCGGTCCAGCTGCCGGTCGTGTGGGCGTGGCAGGCTGACGACGGCGACCCGTCCGTGCCGGGCCCCATCCTCCGCGTGGAGGAGGGGACCGAGTTCGAAATCACGCTCGACAACACCGACGTGGAGATGCCGCACACGTTCCACGTCCACGGGCTCCAGACGACGTGGGAGAACGACGGCGTTCCGACGTCGACCGGCATCACGGTCGGGGCGGGCGAGACGCACACCTATCAGTTCACCGCGAACACGCCCGGCACGCACATCTACCACTGCCACTACCAGACGCCACGGCACATCGAGATGGGGATGTACGGCACGCTGCGCGTCGACCCGAAGGGGTACGAGCCGGCCGACAAGGAGTACTTCATGACGTTCAAGGAGTGGGACTCCCGGCTCTCGCGGCAGCTCGCGGGCGGAGACGCGACCTACGACATCACGAACCGGCAGCCGGACGTGTTCACCATCAACGGGAAGTCCGCGCCGCGGACGCTCCACCCGGAAGACGGCTCGCCGGTCATCGTCGACAAGGGCGATACGGTCCGCATCCACTGGACGAACGCCGGCTTCCGCGCCCACCCGATGCACACCCACAACCACCGGTTCCGGGTCGTCGAGCGGGACGGCAGTCCCGTTCCCGAGGCGGCACAGTACGCCCGTGACACCCAGAACGTCGGGCCAGCAGAGCGGTACACGATCGAATTCGAGGCGAACGCCGATCCGGGTATCTACCTCATGCACTGTCACAAGGTCGATCACGTCACCAACGGCTCGACGTACCCCGGCGGGATGCTATCGGGCATCGTCTACCGCGACGCGATGGACACCGACATCTTCAGCCAGCTGATGGAGTACGCCGGCTACGAGGGATAACGATGCCGACCAGACGCGAGTTCGTCACGGCGATGGCAGTCGGGAGCGCCGGCGCGAGCCTCGCCTCACGCCCGGTCGCCGCACAGGAGGGCACGGACCTCACCGATTGGTTCGCGAACACCGACGGCGCCGGCTCCGTGGTCGACCGAACGGAGAAAAGCGAGGTGACCGTCACGGTCGGTGCCGAGGCGAACGGCGGCGGCTTCGGCTTCGGCCCGCCCGTGGTCCGCGTCGCCCCCGGCACGACGGTCGTCTGGGAGTGGAACGGCGCCGGCGGGAGCCACAACGTCGTCGACGAGGACGGCGCCTTCGAGTCCCCGATGCAAGGGAACGAGGGTGACTCGTTCAGCTACACGTTCGAGTCGGCCGGCGTGACCCGGTACTACTGTGCGCCCCACCGGTCGATGGGGATGAAAGGTGCCGTCGTCGTCGGTGGCGCCTCCGTGACGCTGCCCGGCGGCGCCGCGACCGAGACGCCCGAGGGGAGCGAGAGCGAGGCCGAAACAGAGCCACGGTCGTTCGGCGGCTGGCTCGCGAACACGGAGAACTACGACCGCGTCGTCGACCGCCGCGGCCGCGAGGAGGTGACGGTGCAGGTCGGCGCCGAGGGAAACGATGGGCCGCTCGCGTTCGAGCCGGCGGCCGTCCACGTCTCTCCCGGGACGACGGTGAAGTGGGAGTGGGTCGGCGACCGCCGCTACGACGTCGCGGACCCGGCGCTCGGCTACGACTCCGAACGGGTGTCGGGAGCCGGATACAGCTACGCCGTCGAGTTCGGCGGCGACGGCCTCTCGAAGTACGAGTGTACGGAGTACGGCGACCAGGGAATGCGCGGCGTCGTGCTCGTCGGCGACGGCACCGAGGAGACGCTGAGCTGGCGGGGGCTCGGCACCGCGGGATTCGTCGGCGGGCTGCTCGCCGCGCCGCTGGCGCTCGGAATCCGGCTCCACGCGAAGACGGCCACCCGCGAGGGGAAGTCGTTCGGCCGCGAGGAGTGAGCGCGACGGACACGGCTTAGTGGGCCGGGCGCGTAGTCGGTCGCATGTTGGAGGTGTGGAGCGTCCTGCCGTCCGTCGCGTGGCGGATCGGGAAGGTCGCGGCGTTCATCGCGCTCGGCGTCACCCTCGCGAATGTGCTCGTCGCGTTCGGCCTCGTCGAGCGCGTCGCCCGCCTCTCGAAGTATCTCACCCGGCCGGCGAACCTCCCCGACGAGGTTGGGACGGCCATCGTCACGACGGCCGCCTCCACCACCGCCGGCTACGGAATGCTCGCCGAGTTCCGCGAGTCCGGCCGGCTCTCGGACCGCGCGACGCTCGTCGCCGTCACCATCAACACGTTCTTCGGCTTCGTCCAACACATCTTCACCTTCTACGCCCCGGTCCTGATCCCCATCCTCGGGCTGGAGGTCGGCCTGCTGTACGTCGGCTCGCGGGCCGCAATCGCGCTCGCCATCACCCTCACCGGCGTCCTCGCCGGCGCGCTGCTTCTTTCGGGCGCGGACGGGACAGTCGCCGGCGCCGTCGAAGCCGACGGCGGGACCGCGTCCACCCCGGAGGACGTCGGGACGGAGTACCCCGATAGGGTGGCCGGGAAGCTCCGCTACGCCGTCGAGGAGGGGTACGCGAAGACTCGGAAAATTCTCCCGCGGCTCGCCGCCATCTACGTCGTCGTCGCCGTGGTGACCGCGAACGTCGACGTGACGCAGGTTACGGGCGCGGCCGAGCCGCTCGCCGCGGTGGTCGGGCTGCCGGGCGCGGCGGTGCCCGTCATCGCCGTGTTCGCGCTGGACACGACGAACGGCGCGCTGTTTCTTGCATCCTTGCCCTCGGGGACGTTCACCCCCGAGGCCGCCGTCGCGACGATGCTCGTCGGCGGCATCGTCTCCTTCGCCGTCTCCACGTTCAAACGCTCAATCCCGTTCCAGTACGGCATCTGGGGCGCCGAGTTCGGGAGCAAGGTGATCGTCGTCAACACGGTGCTGAAGGTGGGGTTCATCGCGCTCGCGGTGGGGCTGTTGCTGTACGGACCGGTGTAGCGCAGTCGGGTGATTTTGTCCCGCGTCGTCGGAGGTTCACCGCAGACGGACGAGCCGCTACAGCCCGTATAGATGGGGTGAATAGCGGTGTCGCATTCGGCATTCAGCATGCCGGTGGTCTGCGGCGTCATGCGGTTCACTCGAACTATTGTAGTCTTATCACCTAGTCCTTTCGACAGTTCAATAATAAGAAAGCCAGCTACGATACCGCTCGCAGGCTCCGTAGAATATTATTACACAGACTTACCAGCAGAATCGTAGACGCCGCCGTCGAGAGATGACCGCATTGGGGGAAAACCAACCACACTGAAACGGTAGTGGAAACATGGAGGTTGGTTCAATTACTCTCATAGAGCGGACAGATGACACTAACATGGCTCTGTTGAAACCCTTAGTCGCTGATAGTTTCGGGAGGCAGTGCCGCATACAGGCGCGTATCGCTCGGTGGAACGAGCACGACTGTTCGACCGGGACGTGTCGCGGCAGTCGTCATCCATCTGGTCAGCGAGTCAGGAAGAGAATCGGGGCAAGACGAACAACACCAACAGCGTAAACGAAACACCTCCCGCAATCGCTGAGGAAATCGTTCCGCCTATCGTTGCAGGGAGAACGACTCTTGTGAGAACTGACACGAGGGTCCAAAGCAGGATGGCGACGCCGGCAAATCGCCACGGTCGCTCGATGTCGAACTCGGACACAATTTCGCTATCACGGTTGGCAACGAAAGGTTGGTGGCCAGACGCTCTCGGAGGGCTTTGTCGGTGACAGCGTACGCTGACTCGTTGCTGAACGCATCCTCTCTATTCAGCACGCGATTTATATAAGGTTTTGAGGATTTCACCGAGGCCAATAGCATCTATTGAAATCTTGGATTGGTTGCCGAGTTGCGCGTGAAAGTGGCATCTAACCCTGTCTTGGAGAAGAAATGATGGTGCTGTTGGTCGCAGGCCAGTACCGATCGACAGCTACAGCAACCGCCCACCCACAATGCGTTCCGAGAGGAGAATTATATCAATTAAATGTCAGATTAAACCACAGAATACGTGTGATTATTGAAGTGATTCCACTATGATCTTTCGTTACTGATTGCCGGACGCCCACGCGTAAAAGTCGGGAACGACGTGACAGGGGGCGAAGGTAATCAGAGGGGGGGAGACAGTCATGACGAACGCAGACGATACGACAGACGAACAGTCCACGAACTCGGGGCCGGCCCTCGACCGCCGCACCACGCTCAAAGGCGGCGCTGTCGGCCTCGCTGCACTCGGCCTCGGTGCGCTCGGATCGGGGACGGCGGCTGCGGACCACGACCCTGCCAACAAGGTCGCCGCGGCAGGCTCCGACATGAAGATCGCGGAGGTCGCGAAACAGAACAGCGAGAACATCTCGGAGTTCTACACACTCCTGGGCCCGTTCGACATGAAGACGTCCGGGGACGAGAAGCAGTCGCTGGTGTTCCAGCCGACGATCGAGAGTTCCCTCTTCACCGACGTGAAGGTGAAAGGCAACGACACGTCATCGACGGCGAAAGCCGGCGTGCTCGGCTGGGTCGAGATCAAGGGAGACGCGACCGGTGATAATTGGCAGATGGTGACGGCTGACGGGAACTACGTCGACCCGCCGCAGAGCCCGTCGGATTTGGCGGACGCGTTCACCACCCTCGACGGCAACAGCGACTGGCCGGTTCGAGGAGTGGTCGGGCTCAACACTCGGGATTTCAAACTCGAGACGGATCTCACGACGGCGACGGACGCCGACCTGCTGGCCCTGTACCTCAGAACGCGGAGCGCGAACGCGTTCACCTGGGTCGCGCGGCCCGTGAACGGGAAAAACACCGTCCGGCTCAGGGGGTGTCTCTACGTCTACGTCGACGACAAAAAAGCCGAAGCGCAGGCGATGATCGGCAATCGGACGATGTACGTCGAGCCGACGAAGCTGCACCACGACGTTCAGTAGCCGAGTAACGAACCCGACCACCCCCGGTCCTCACCCGGGGACCGCTCCGTGTATCTTTCAGCACGGCTCGCTGCCCCTGCCCAGTTCTGGACAGCAGCTCCCGCAGTTGCGCCACACCTATCGAACGCTGGTTGAACTGACAGCGTGCCGCGAGTCCGTGTCGAGTGTATCTTCTGGACGGAGCTAGTCGTTCTCGTCGCCTTTTGAGTTTCAACAGAGTCCGAATCGGTCCGTGTGAACACCCCACACTGTTCGAACACGAACATTCATTATAGATACCCTCATCAGTGGTGACATGCTCGCTGTACGCCACCGCTAACTCTCCTCCTCGTCCGTACAGCACCCGAACTCCCGACCGACCACCCACCAGATGAGCACCACCACGTCCACGACACGCCCGCGCGCTGGCAACCGAACCGAGACACGACCGAACGCAACCCGCTGGAGCGACGACCGCGCCGTCACGACGGCGAACGCACCGCGAACCTTCGACTACGCCTGCGGAAAGCGCATGCCGAACACCGCCGACGCCGAAAACGAGTCCGTCCCCCGGTAGTCAGGGCGCCTCGTCGATGAGAACGCGCGCCTCCCCGTCGAGAACGATGCGGTCGTCGTCGTTGTAGACGATCGTCGCCAGCCGGTAGCGCGCGTCGCCGAGCGCCTCGACCACCTCCAGCTCCGCGGTCACCCGCTCGCCGGGGCGGACCGACGCCGTGAACTGACAGTCCTGTCCGAGATAGATCGGCATCCCCGGCAGGCGTGCGACCCCCGCCGAGACGACGCTCGCCGTCAGGAGCCCGTGGACGATGCGCCCCTCGAAGCGCGTCTGCCGGGCGTACTCGTCGTCGAGGTGGAGCGGGTTCGTGTCGCCGGTCGCCTCGGCGAACGCCTCGATGTCCGCATCGGCGAGCGTCTTCTCGAAGGTGAACACATCGCCGACCGCGAGCGGGCTGTCGTCCGGGCCATCGAAGGCCCAGTCGGCGGCGTGGAAGAAGCCCTCGGCGTCCACGCTGGGGCGCTCCGCGTCGCGGTCGCGGTCGGCCGCGTGCGGGAGCGCGTACGCCACGTCCGTCGCCGTGAGTACGCCGACGAGCTCCCCCTCTTCGACGACGAGCAGGTGGTGGACGCCGTGGTCGCGCATCGTCGCCGCGGCCTGCACGGCGGTCGCGCCGGGCGCGACCGTCACGAGCGACTCGGTCATGGCGGCCGCGGCGCGCGTCTCGTCGAGGTCAAGTCCCTCCGCGACGGCGCGGCTCAGGTCGCGGCTGGTGACGATGCCGACGGGCACGTCCGCGTCGTCCGTGACGACGACGGAACCGATTCCGGTGCCATGGAGGTACTCCGCAACGGCGCGCAACGGCGCCGCTGGACCGACGGTTTCGACGTCCGTACTCATCAGCTCGCGGGCGGACAGCGGTGCGGGCATACTGGGGGGTCGACCTGCCGGCACAAAACCCAACCGAACGGGACGTGTCGCCGGAGCGAGCCGGCTGAACGCTGAAGCCCGTGGGCGCCCAACGCCCGGTATGGACCGGCCGTGGCTCCCGAGCGGGCTCGTCGACTACTCGCTTTTAGTCGGCGTCGCCCTGCTCGTCGGGACGGGACTCGCGAGCCTCATCTCCCGGCCGGGCGACGCGTGGCTGTTCGTCGTCCACGGCGGAACCGGGGTCGCGGTCGTCGGCTTCCTCGCCGTGAAACTGTGGCGGGTTCGCGACCGGGTACGGGCTGGGGTTCGGACGCACTCGCCGTCGGTCGCCGTCTCCCTGCTGCTCGCGCTGCTCGCCGTCGCGGCGCTCGGCTCGGGTATCGCGTGGGTGCTCGGCGCCACGCTCCCAGGACCGTGGACGCTGCTCGTCGCGCACGCCGCGGTCGGGGTCGCCGCTGCGGTCGTCCTCGTCGTCCACCTCTGCGACCGACTGCGCGTCCCCTCGCGGGCCGACCTGCCCGACCGCCGTGGGACGCTCGCGTGGCTCGGCGTCGTGGCCGTCGGCGCGGCGGCCTACCGGGTGACGGACGCGGTCGGCACAGAGCGCCGGTTCACCGGCTCCCGCGAGCGAGGCTCGGACGCAGGCAACCGCTTTCCCGTCACCGCGTGGGTCGCGGACGCGCCCGGCCCGATCGACGCAGACGCGTGGTCGCTGTCGGTGACGGGGCTCGTCGGCTCGGAACGCGAGCTCGGCTACGACGCGCTCGCGGCCGGAACGGAGACGCGTGCGCTGCTGGACTGTACGAGCGGCTGGTACTCCGAACACGCGTGGCAGGGCGTCCGCGTCGGCGACCTGCTCGACGAGGTCGGCGTCGCAGAGGGGGCCGCGTGGGTGCAGTTCCGCTCCGTGACAGGGTATCGGTGGTCGCTCCCGCTCGACGAGGCCAGAGAGGCGCTACTCGCGACGGCCGTCGACGGGGAGCGGCTGAGCCACGGCCACGGCTTCCCGCTGCGGCTCGTCGCCCCCGAGCGCCGCGGCTTCCAGTGGGTGAAGTGGGTCGAAGAGGTCCGCGTCACCCGCCGGCGCGACCGCTCGGAGTGGGTCGCTATCAACGTCTCCGGGCTCGGCGAGTAGCGACGGCGGCGCCGCGCGTGGCGTGGACCGCCCTCAGCCCTCGCCCAGCGGCTCGCCGCCTTCCGTCGGCGGGGCGACGTGGTCGACGTACGCCTCGAAGGACGGCTCGCGGACGGTGACGCGGACCTGGACGTCGCCGAGTTCGCCCGGCGAGCCGACGGCGAAGTTGACGATTCCCTCGAACGCGGCGGCCTTCTTCAGGGCGAACTCCGTCGTGTTCCCCTCGCGGTTGCCGAAGAAGGCGCCGCGGGCGGTGTCGAGAATCGCCTGCTCGTGGAGCAGCTCAGAGAACCGTTCGAGGCCGTGGGCCTCGCCGCGGAGCTCCCCGTCGACGAGTTCGAGCTCCGCCTCGGGAAACACGTTCCGGACGGCCCGCTCGACGCGGTCTTCGAGCTCGGTGTCGTTGACCGGCGTCCGGAGCTCGACGTCGACGGCGTAGATCATCCGAGCACCTCCCGGACATCCTCGCGGAACGCCGCGAGGGTGTCGTCGTTCTCGATACGGAGGTCCGCGCGCTCGAGGGCCTCGCCGAGTCCGAAGCCGAGTTCGCGCTCGTCGCGCTCGCGGAGCGTCTCGCGGGCGCTGTTGTCCCGGCCGCGCGCGTCGATGCGCTCTGCGCGGAGCTCGAACGGCGCCTCGACGGCGACGAGCGTGAAGTCGTCGCCGAACGCCTCGCGGAACCGCCGCAGCTCGTCGGCCGAGCGCAGCCCGTCGACGAGGACGGTGTCGGCGTCGTCGAGCGCCTCGCGGATCATGGGTATCGACCGCTCCGCGATAGCGAGCGGCCCCTCCTCCTTGCGGAGCGATTGGGCCACCTCGCCGTGGTGGTCGGCGGGGTCGAGCCCGCGCCGGCGACACTCCGCGCGAATCACGTCGCCCATGGTGACGACGGGGACGCCGAGCTCGTCCGCGACGGCGGCGAACTCGCCTTTCCCGCTGCCCGGCAGGCCGACGGTGCCGATGACACGCATTACCCGCTGCTACCCGGGAATCGCGGATAAGCGCTGTGACTCCCGACGGGCCCCTGCCGCACCGCGAGCGCACCGCCACAAGACCCATCGCCGCGAGCGGCGTACCCGTGCCATGACACAGCGTTCGTTTCTCACCCGGGCCCTCTGGTTTCTCCTCGTCGGCTGGTGGCTCACGCCGGTCGTCGTCAACGTCGCGTGGGCGCTGAACGCGACGATACTGCTGATTCCGGTGGGCATCAAGCTCATCAACCTGGTGCCGACGGCGCTCTCGCTGGCCGAGCCGCGGGGGCTCGACGCGCCCGAGTCGGCCCGCAGGCAGACGAACCTGCTCGTCCGTGCCGGCTACTTCCTCTTCGTGGGCTGGTGGCTCTCGTTCCTCTGGGCGAACGTCGCTGCGGTCCTCGCGGTGACCATCGTCGGGCTCCCGGTCGCCTTCTGGATGTTCAACCGGCTGCCGTACGTCACGTCGCTGTATCGGTTTCACCGCTGACCGCCTTCGGTTCCCGGCCCGTTCCCGACACGGATCGGGCCCGTGGGCGATCTCAGTATATAGGTATGGGGCCGGAGCCCGAGTCCCGAACGCCGGGACGGACCCGAAGCGACGTGGACGGTTTCGTGAGGTAGCACGGAACAAGGAGGGAGACGACGGCGACAAGAACGGTCGACAGCGGGCCGGTAGGGTGACCGTTCCGACCCGTCGCCGCACCGTCGAGAACAGTTCACGACCGTCGGGGTCGCGGGTGGCTGCTCCTACTTATTGCCTGAAACGGAGGAGTGGAAGTACGATTTCGGAACGGGTCCGCGATCGACACTCAACCATGACTACCAACACGAACCCGACGTATCCCCTGACCCGCCGGTCCGTCCTGAAGAGCGCAGTCGCCGCCGGAGCTGTCTCCGCGTTCGGCATCACGGCCCCCGGCTTCGTCGGCCGCGCGGCCGCCGACGAGCACGCGCTCATCAACACCTGCAACGACCTCGACGTGGTCCTGGCGCTCGACTACTCCGGCTCCATCCGCAGCGCCGGTACGTGGGGTGACATCCGGAGCGGCGTCGAGAGCTTCCTCGACGTGCTCCCCGCGGACGTACAGATCGGGCTCGTCCGCTTCGGCGACTCGCCCGTCGCGTACGAGTACGCCGCGAACGATCTCCTCCGACTCGCGACGGCGAGCAACGTCACCGCTCTGAAGGGCGCGGTCCCCACGGCGACCCCGCCCGGCGAGAACGCGACGCACATGCCCGGCGCGCTGACCTTCGCCGACGCTATCCTCGACGCGGAGGGGCGCGGTGGGAACGAGCTCGTCCTCCTCGTCACTGACGGCGGACCGAACTACCAGAACGGCTTCGTCGGCGACGGCGACGACGACCCGGTCGCCTCGGGCTTCCAGGGTCCGCAGGACGACGAGACGTTCGCCTACGGCGCCTTCGAGTTCACGGGCGGAACCAACGGGGGCGAGAACGGTGTGGCCGGCGAGGCGGGCGAACTCACGGAGACGACCGCGACCGCGGACGCGATCAAGAACGGGGGCACCCGAATCATCGCGGTCGGCGTCGGCGGGGACGTCGCGGGCTTCGACACGTACCTCCAAGACGAGATCGCCAGCAGCCCGGACGACTTCGTCGCGGTCGAGGACCCGGCGGACCTCGGGTCGCAGCTCCAGGCGCTCATCACCGAGGTCTGTGACGACGAGTGTCTCCCGTGCGAGTCGAACGACCTGCTCGCGAAGTACGAGTTCGCGTGCGTCGAGACCGACCCCGAAACCGGCGACTGTCTCGCCTACGACTTCGTCGTCGAGACGGGCGACGACTCGCTCGTGAGCTACGAGCCCGGGAGCTTCGAGAGCAAGGACGGCGAGGCGTTCGAGCCAGTCTCCGCAACCTTCGACACGGAGTACTGCAGCCTGTGGGCGGTAGTCAAGGCGGGACGGGGGCTGGAGATCCAGGAGTTGGTCGCCGAGGGCGGCGAGGTCACCGCGACGTACCTCGACCCACACGCCATCAGCTTCGTGGCGTTCTACTGCAACGAGGGCGCCGCGCAGGCCGCGGCGGACGCGTTCCCCTCGAACGGCGGCGGGCGCGGCCGGTAACGCTCCCGTCGTTCCGTTCGGACGATTTTTCTGCGGCCCCGATACGTTTCCAGCGGGCACGACCCGTACTGCTTTTGGCCGGGCCGGCGCTACCCTGCGGCAGGGCACGTAGCTCAGCTAGGATAGAGCGTCGGACTTCTAATCCGATGGTCGTGGGTTCGAATCCCACCGTGCTCGCTATCTCCGAGCGTCAGCGAGGAGTAGCGACACCGGGATTCGAAGCCTGCGAGTCGCAGCGGCCGAGCGAAGCGAGGCCGACCGTCTCGCTTCGGTTCGAATCCCACCGTGCTCGTCGCGCTGCTCCTCGCACGGTGTACCTCGCGAAGCCTCCGGCTTCGCTCAGTCCCACCGTGCTCGCTGGCCGCGGCCACCACGAGCGATAGCGACACCCAGAAAAGAAGACGTATTTTGTATTCTCGGATTTATTCGCCCATTTCGGCACACTCGTCAAAGATATAAGGTCGTTTGAACAACATAGTGGACTGAAATATCATACTACGCAACGTTTATGACCGATAGCGTGGACGAATGAAGTGTAATGTCCGACAAGGTGTGTGAGAACCGGCCGTTCTCGGCTGTAATCCCGACGACCGGTCGGATACAGGACGCGGAGGTGGTCGTCTGAGCGAGGGAGCCTGCCCGGTTCGTGCCATGGTACACCTCACGGCAGCAGCCGTACGGGGGTGCGGTCGCGCTCAGACACACGATAGCGCACCCCCCGCCGTCCCACGACGGCGTGTGGTCCTTTCTTTCGCCCCACGCGGGGCTTCAGTCGGTCGTAATCTCGCGGAGTTCGCCGTCCACGACCAGCCGGTCGCCGCCGCGTCGCTCCAGCGCCACGTCACCGGTCGCGTCGGTGAACAGCCGCTCGAACGCCGCCGGATACGTGTCGAGGACGCGTTCGACGGCGACGACGTCACCGACCCGGAGCAGGTTGCCCTCCAGCGCGAGCGACCGGTCCCGCTCGACGGCCGCGGCGAGGCGCTCGCGCTCGCCCGCGGGGAGTCGAATCGTGACGGTGAACGGGTCGAACGCCGTCGCGCGCAGCAGCTCCGGTGCCGTCGCGACCTGGTCGCCGTCTGCCCACGCGACGAACGAGCCGACCGCGCGACCGACGGAGGTGACGCCCGTCGCCCCGTCGAGGTGGCCGTCCGCGGCGAACCACGCGCGCATTCGCCCGTCTACCCCTCGAAGCCGTCCTCACGGTTCACTGCGTTTACGCTTCTGTCTTCGTCGTCTCGGTTCACTCGACCCCACTCTCCTCGAAGCGGAACGTCCCGTTCCGCTGGACGACCTCGCCGTCGAGTTCGATGAACGAATCCTCGGCCATGTCGACGATCATGTCAGTGTGGACGGCCGAGTCGTTGCGCTCGTTCCCGTCGCCGACGGTGTCTTGGTAGGCCATCCCGATGGCCATGTGGACGGTGTCGCCCATCTTCTCGTCGAACAGCATGTTGTAGGTGAACTGCTCGATGTCGCGATTCATTCCGATGCCGAGCTCGCCGAGACGGCGCGCGCCCTCGTCGGTGTCGAGCAGCGACGACAGGACCGCCTCGTTCTTCGTCGCCGAGTGTTCGACTACCTCGCCGTCCTCGAAGACGAGTCGGGCGTCGGTCACCTCTCGCCCCTGTGCCATCACGGGCTTGTCGAACAGCACCTCGCCCTCCACGGAGTCGACCACCGGCGCCGTGAACACCTCGCCACCGGGCATGTTGTGCTCCCCGTAGTCGTTCTGCACCACGTTCCCCGCGATCGACATCGTCACGTCCGTCGTCTCTCCCGAGACGATGTGCACCTCGTCGGCGTCGTCGAGGAGGTCCACGAGCTGTGCCTGGTGCCCGCGGACGGCGTCCCAGTCCTTGTTGACGGCGTTCCAGACGAACTCCTCGTAGGCCTCGGTCGACATCTCCGCCTTCTGTGCGGCTGCCGGGGTCGGGTACTGCGTTCCGTTCCACCGCGTGTCGAGGTGCTCCTGCTGGATGGGTTTGTTCTCGGCCGACCGCCGCTGGCTCTTCGCCGGCGGCACGTCGCTCGTCTCGGTGACGTTCTCCGGCGCGCGGACGCCGATGACGACGTCGGCCGCCTCGATCCGTGCCAACCCCATCTCGTTGAGCGCGATGTCGTCCTCGTCGACGGCGCGCATGTAGGCGCGGCGCGCCCGCTCGGAGGTCATCGACACCGACGTGACCGCGCCCCGCTCGCCGCACAGTTCGTTGATCGCGACCAGCAGGTCCTCGGCGGGCGGGCCGCCGGTGACGAGAACGTTGTCGCCGCGCTCGACGTCGGTACAGTGGTCGACGAGCACTTCGGCGTGCTCCCGGATGCGGGAATCCATACCCTGGTGTCAGGCGACCGACCACTTAACGGTCGGCAGAACGCCGTTTCTGTTCCGAAGCCGTCAGGTCCGTCGAAACCACACGGCCACGGTCGTCGAGCGTCACGGCGAGCCGGTCACCCGCCGCCGTGAGGTCGAACCGGAGCCGGTACGGCTCCTCGGAGACGACCGACGCCTCGGCCGTTCCCGTCCCCTCGACGCCCCGACCGTCGACGGCGACGGCGACCGTCCACGGGCGGGCGTGGTGGACGTCGACGCCGCGCTCCCGGTAGAACGCCACCACCTCCGGCGCGAGCACGAGATACGTCCCGGCGCTTGCGGTGAACCCCTCGCCGCACTGCTCGCAGCTCGACCGGAGCACGTGTATCCGGTCCCCCTCGACTTCCTGTGTCGTCGGCGTCGTCACCAGCGAGCCGAAACACTCCGGACAGCGGCCGGTCGTCGCGAACTCGATCCGCTGGTAGGTTCGCAGCGACGCCGTCTCAAGCAGCGCCGACAGCTCCATGTCTGCCGCCGCGCCGGGCGGGAAACCAGTCACGAACAGCCCGTGGTCGTTCCCACACCGCACCGCGAGTTCGCCGTCGGCGTACCGGGCCGTGACGGCCGCGCCACAGAGCACGCAGTCGTCGTCGAGTGGCTCCGGCCCCTTCCGCTCCGTCCCGGTGTACGTCCCCGCGGTGACCGCCGCGACGACGCTCCGACCGGCGTAGGAGAGGTCGTAGCCCGCCTCGGTCTTCTCGATGAACGTCCCGACGAGCTTGCCGAGGTGGTAGTTGAACCGGCCGGAGTCGTCGATGGCGCTGCGGCGGCGGAGCGCCGAGAAGGCCAGCGGCGTCGCTCCCTCGCGTCTGGCCGCTGCGAGCGCGCGCAGCACGTCCATCCGCGGCTCGGCGGCGAGGAGCTCGAACGCGTCGGCCGGGCCGACACCCTCGTCCATACCTCTCGGTACGGGTCCGGGACGAAAAGCGTTCGGCGGGGCTACACGTCGGCGACGGCGACGTGGAACGGGACCGTCTCCCGGCGCTCGTACTCGCCGGCCTGTGCCTGTGCGACGGCCTCGCGGCCCATCTCGCGCCACGCCGCCCGGAGCGCGTCGAGCGCCGCGGCGTCGCCGGCCATCTCCGCGCGCCGGTCGCGGATGGCGTCGCCGCGCGCCTTCCGACCGACGGCTTCGAGGTCGGCTGCGGAGTACGGCGCCGCCGTGACCGTGGTGTGGTCGCGCCGAGCCGTCTCGACGGTACCGAGCCCGGCGTCGGCGAACAGCTCGGGAAGCGAGCCGCCGAGCGCCACGTCCGTCGAGACGCCCGCGACGTACCGCTCGCGCGCCTCGCGGGCAAGCGCCGCCTCGGCGTCGACGGTCGACTCGACTGTCACGCCGGCGTTGTCCGGCTCTATCGCCGCGACCGACTCGCGCGCGACGCGGGCGAACTCCCGGAGCGCCCGCGCCGGCTCGGGGAGGTTCACGAGGAGCGCCTGACAGACGACGAGGTCGATTGAGTCGTCGGGGAACGGGAGCGAGTACGCGTCCGCGCGCACCCCGTCGACGCCGTCGGGGAGCCGCGCGAGCAGCTCGGGGTCCCGGTCGGCGCCGACGACCCGCCCGTCGGACGCCTCGCGGCAGACCCGTGTGAGCTCACCCGTGCCGCAGCCGACGTCGAGCACGGAGTCGCGCTCGCCGAGCCGGAGCGTGGCGAGCGCGCTCCGGTCGGCCCACAGCCCCTCGCGCGTCCGGTCGAGATATTCGGCGGTGAAGCGGCGCACGGGCGCCGTAGCGCGTCCCGGGAGAAAAGCGGCCCGCCTATCTTTCTTCAAGGCGAGAATCCCGCCATTTACGGCGGGCGTGAAGCCGACAACTGCCTCACGTTCCACCGTCGGTTGCAGGCCGAATACCCCACGACAGCAAACTTTTATTAGAATTGGATGTGTAGAAATCAGTATGACCAAATGAAGTACAACCTCGAAACCGGGTCGCACACAGTCTACGCGCTCCAATATCACTTCGTGACCGTCACGAAGTACCGCGCAGACCTACTCACCGACGAAATCGCAGAACGCATCGGTGAGATTGCCAGCGACATCTCCGAGGACTTCGGCGTGAGCATCCAGAACGTCAACGGCGGTTCCGACCACGTTCACATCCTCTTCACGGCGAAGCCCACCACGAACCTCACCAAGTTCATCAACTCGCTCAAGGGCGTCTCGTCTCGCAAGATTCGAGACGAGTACCCCGAGACTCGGCAGGCGCTCGACAGCGCCTTCTGGCAACCGGGATACTTCCTCGCCACCACCGGACAGGTGAGCATCGACGTACTGATGGAGTACGTGGAGGACCAGTAGCGATGTCCACGACCGCCACGAAGACGTTGCAGGCGACGTTCGCGCCCCCCACCGCACACAAGCAATCGAAACTCAACGACCTGCTCGAAACCTACCGTGACGGTCTGCAAGAGGCGTTCGACGCCGGGGCGAGTACCATGTCGGCGGTGAGCGACATCGTGACGACCTACGACCTCCCGTATCAGGCGAAGGCTGCGCTCTGCAACTACGTCCCGAAACTTCGCAAGACGTACAACGCGAAGGAATTGGACGACGAACACCCGATACGGCTCACGAATCAGGCTGCGACGTTTGACCACTCGGAGGAACGCGACTACGAGTTTACGTGGTGGGTTCCGCGCCCCGGTCGGGGGACGAACTTCTGGATACCGCTCCGCATCAACCCGGAGCAAGAAGCCCTCTGGCACGACCTCGTATCGGAGGACGCGAAGGCGGGCGATATACGGCTTCAACAGCATCGGAAGAACTGGGTACTGCACGTTACCGTCGAGTACCCGGTTGAAGAACCAACGACGGACGGTGACGCTACGCACATCGGCTTAGACATCGGAGAAACCGCCCTCATCACGGGCTGTGCCCTCACGGACGGTTCTCCGACTGACCCGTTCGTGTGTAGCGGAAGCAGAGCGAAGCATCTCCGCAAAGAGATGCACACGACCCTGAAACGACTCCAAGAGCGTGACGCTTCGGAGTGGCGTATCGAGGACCGATTCAGCCACTACCAGAACGCGCTTACCGACATCGTGGAGAAGGCGTCTCGGCAGGCCGTCGAGTACGCCCGACAGTTCGAGAATCCGGTGTTGGTGATGGAGGACTTGACGTACATCCGTGAGCGTCTCGACTACGGGAAGTACATGAACCGTCGCCTTCACTCGTGGGCGTTCGCCCGAATCCAAGGGCGCATCGAGGACAAGGCGACGGAAGCAGGTATCCCGGTCGAGTACGTGAATCCGGCGTACACCTCGCAGACGTGCCACTCGTGTCACCGTATCGGTCGGCGGGACTCCCAAGCCGAGTTTCGGTGTCCGCACGACGACTGCCACGTTTCGACGTTTCAGGCCGACATCAACGCTTCCGCGAATATCGCACGACGGGTTGACCCGTGGGGAGAGAGCGTTCCGCTTGACAAGGCGGAACGCGATGACTCGCCTCGGGATGGGAGCGGTAGTGACACCGCCACGACTCCGTCCGAGACGGCTCCGCCGTCTCGTGGTCACGAGAGACGCGTCGCGTCTCTCGAACGACACCGTGAGACGAGCGAGACATCCTCGCAGATGACGCTCACGGCCTACGACGAGTCGAAACCCTCTGTCAGCGACGACTGACTGGTATTCCCCATGTAGGGGAAGCCTCGTCGTTTACGGCGAGGAGGATGTCACGCGTCGACCTCGGTGCCGCATTCCGGACAGACGAGCGTGAACCCGTCGTCGCCGGGAATGAATCGCATGTTCTCGTGGCCGCAGTCGCGACACGTCTCCGGGACGCGGACGTCCTCGCTCTCCTTGGGGGCGCCGAGCGCGAGCGCGCGGACGACCTCGTCGCCGTCGTTCTTTCCAGACTGATACTCGCCGGGCGCGAAGCGAATCAGTTCGCCCGCGTCGACGGCGACCTCGTCGTCGCCCGCGGCGTCGCCGCTCGCACGTTCGGCGTCGCTTTCCGACGCCGGCGTCTCGAACGTCGCCGTCCCCGAGAGCACGTAGAACACTTCCTCTTGGTCCATGTGAGTGTGGAGCCCGCCGGAGAACCGCTCGCCCGGGTCGAGCGTGTAGTGGTTGACCGCTACGTCGCTCGTCCCGAGCGGGTCGGCGAGCCGTCGCACGTCCGCGTCGCCCATCCCGCCCGTCTCGACGTCGTCGATGGCTACCTTCTCCATGAGCGATGGTGCGGGGGCGCGACTCAAAAGCCCCAGCGTCGCGGAACCGAAGGCTACTCCCGATGGCTCGCGTGTCGCGTTCGCTCCCGCTCGCCCGTTCCGAGGACTCCCTACCGGTCGTCCTCGTACAGTTCGCGGACCCGCTCACGGCTCCGCCGTTCGCCGTTCGGTCCGCTCACTCCCGATGGCTCGCGTGTCGCGTTGCTCCCGCTCGCCCGTTCCGAGGACTCCCTACCGGTCGTCCTCGTACAGTTCGCGGACCCGCTCGATGTTCCACGCGTACGACTTCCCGTCCTCCGTCGGCGTCTCTAAGGCGATGGGGACGCCCTCCGCGGCCGTCCGCTGGACGAACGCTCGCATCCCCTCGACGCCGATCTCCCCCTCGCCGATGTGGGCGTGTTCGTCTTTGTTCGTCCCGCAGCCGTGTTTCGAGTCGTTGAGGTGGACGTACGAGAGCTTCTCCAGCCCCACGATGTCGTCGAACTCGTCGAACGTCTCCGCGACGCCCTGCGCCGTCGAGATGTCGTAGCCGGCTGCGAAGACGTGGGCTGTGTCGAGACAGAACTCGAGGTCGAGGCTGGTCTCGTCGGCGACGGTCGCGAGATGCTCGAACTGCCCGCCGAGCTTCGTCCCCGAGCCGGCGTCCGACTCGACGAGCACGGTCACGCCGTCTGGGACGTCGAGGTCGTCGAGGACCGACCCGGCGTTTTCGAGGCCACCCTCCACTCCCGCGCCGGTGTGCGCGCCGAGGTGGACGTTCACGTACGGGACACCGAGTCGGTCGGCCACGTCGACCTCCTCCTGCATCGAGTCGAGCGACTTCTCGCGGAGCCCTTCCTTCGGCGTACAGAGGTTCACGAGGTAGGAGGTGTGGATGACCCACGGACGGATGTCGTGTTCCGCCGCGAGGTCGACGAACTTCGTCGCCGCCTCGTCGTCGATGCTCGGCGACTGCCACACCTGCGGCGAGTGGGAGAAGATCTGTCCGCAGTTGCCGCCGACCTCGACCTGCTGGTGGACCGCGTTCGCCGGACCGTCGTACGGGCCGGCGGACTTGGCGATGGAGGTGTGGGCACCGACTCGGAGGTCGTCGTTGGCGTCCGCGCTCATACGTGTCGTGTGCGGGCCGGCTCGCAAAGCGGTGTCGGAACCGGGCGGCCGTAGACGGGTTGGGTCGGGTTGGGCTGGGCGGCGTCGGTTGCGTGGTGAACCTGTCCCGTCGGCGCGTTCGTCCTGCTTCCCGTTTCATCGAGTGCCCCGTTAGCGCAGACCTCTCGCGCTTTCTGCCTCGCGATGGAACGCGAGCGCGCGCTGCGGCGTGAATCGAACAGCCTACTGAGCGGTCGAGGTTGCCAACCCTCTCGGCGGATATCCGAGGACGTGCCAGCTCAGATACTGCCGACGCCCGTCTCCGCGTCGGGCAGGTCGTACGCTTTCACGTCCATTCCGAGCTCCTCGATGGCCGCGCGCATGTGCTCGTCTTTCGCGTAGTCGGCGCCGTCTTTCTCGCGGAGCCGCTGTGCGGTTGCGAGCACCTCGCCGCGCCGCTCGTCCGGAATCTCGTACTTGTCGGTCGACAGTTCGATGACGAGTCCGTTGTTGTCGCGGGTGTACAGCGAGTGGAAGATGCCGCGGTCGAACACGTTGTAGCCGCGTCCGTCCGCCTCGATGGCCTGCATCACCTCCTCGAACTCCTCGGGGTCGACGCTGAAACAGAGGTGGTGGACGGCGCCGGTTCGGGTCTGCTGGCCGCGGGCGGAGTCGCGGTCGTCGCTCACGAAGACGGTGAGGATGCGACCGTCACCGGTGTCGAAAAAGAGGTGCGTCTGCGAGGGGTCGTCGAGGTTCGGCTGCCGGAGGACGAGCGGCATCCCCAGCAGGTCCTGGTAGAACTCGACGGTGTCCGCCTCGTTCGATCCCCAGACGGTGATGTGGTCGGTGCCGGTGGTGTGGAACGGGGCGTCGGGGAGCTCGTGCGTGACGGGTCGGTGGTCTGCTTCCTCGGACATGCGCCCTGCTTCGCCCTCTGGCCACATAAGCCGTCGCGGACGTTCACGTCGGGGGGTGACGGCCGCGTCAGTTGAACAGCCGACGGCTCACTCCACGAACGGCCCGCGCTGGCGGATGGGCTCGTCATGGGGGCGGCCGGCGACCGCCGCGACGCGGAACGAGCCGTCGGCCGCGAGCGGCATGTCGTCGCCGCCCTCGACGACGACGAACTCGCCGGCGGTCATCGGTTCGCCCGCGGCGGTCCCCGAGCCCGAAACCCCGTAACAGAACCCGTTCCAGCCGTCCGGCACCGTCCACGTCCACTCGCCGTCGACCCGGGCGTCGCGGTACTCGACGGGCGTGTGGAGCTCGACCGGCGACCCCTCGCCGACGACGGTGGTGACGGTCGCACCCGCGGTCTCGGTCGTCGGGAGCTCGGCCGCGCTCGCCTCGCCGTAGCCGGGGTCGGTCCCCTTCAGCTCGCGGGGGAGGTTCACCCACAGCTGGAGCCCGTTGCAGGCGCCGCCCGCGGGCATCTCCGAGTGGCGGATGCCGCTGCCGGTCGTCACGCGCATCGCGTCGCCGGGCCCGACGACGTCCTCGTTGCCGAGCGAGTCGTCGTGGGCCATCTCCCCCTCGAGCATGTACGAGATGATCTCGAAGCCGCGGTGGGGGTGCGTCTCGAACCCCTGATCCGGGGCGATGTAGAAGCGCTCGAAGACGACGAACGGGTCGAGGTGGTCGCGCGCGGCGGTCGGCAGCACCCGGCTGGCGTTCATCCCGCCGGGGTGGGTGACGTTCGCCGCCGGCTGCGGGTCGGTGTGCATACCTCGGCTCGGAGCGCCGGGCGAAAAACGGTCGCGGTCGCGGCGCACTACTCGCCGCCGGTGTAGACGCCGTCGGGGTCGAGCTCCTCGCGGATGAGCCGCAGCTCCTCGGCGGTCGGGGGGGTCGTCTCAGCGAGGTCGTCCGCAAACTGCAGCTCCCACCCCGTCGCCGCCTGGACGGCCTCGCGGTCCACGCCGGGGTGGACCGAGGTGACGTACATCTCGCCCGCCTCGTCGAACGCCATGACCGCCATGTCCGTGATGACTGCCTCGGGGCCGCCGCGGAGGCCGAGCGCCTCGCGCCCCTCGCGGCCGTCGACGTAGCCCGGGCTCGTGACGAAGTCGACCTCCTCGGGGAACCGCCGACGGCTGTGCGGTGTGATGACGAGCGTCCGCTCGACGTTGCTGGCGATTTCGCAGGCGCCGCCGCTGCCCGGCAGGCGCACGTCCGGGTCGTCGTAGTCGCCGATGACGGTCGAGTTGAGGCTGCCGTGCTTGTCGATCTGTGCCCCGCCGAGGAAGCCGACGTCGATGCGGCCGGCCTGAAGATAGTAGCCGAATCCCTGCACCATCGGGACGACGCTGCGGGCGTTCGACGCCAGCACGGGGTCGCCGATGGACAGCGGGAGCCGCGACGGGTCCGAGCCGACGGTGCCGGACTCGTAGACCATCTCCAGTCCGGACGCCCCGGTCCGCTTCGCGAGGTTGCAGGCGATGTTCGGGACCCCGACCCCGACGAGCACGGTGTCGTCGTCGGTGAGCTCTCTCGCGGCGCGGGCGATCATCAGCTCCGTGTCGGTGTAGTCGGTCGCCTCGGTGCCCTCCGCGTCGGCGTCGTTCGTCACTGGTACGCCCCCATGTTTATCGCCGTGTTGTAGCTCGTCTTCGGCAGCAGTTCGAGCAGGCGCTCGGCGCCGAGCTTCTCCATGTACTCCGTCCGATTCTCGACGCCGTGGACCCACTCGTCGAGCCACGCCACCGTCCCCTCGTGGCTCGTCGAGGTCTCGTCCCACGCGAGATACGCCTCGTTGTCGCGGTCGTAGTAGCCCTGCGCGTAGGAGGGGTGGGCGCCGAACGGCTCCTCGACGACGTAGTCGACGACGTCGGCGGTGACGACCGTCCGGTTCGGGTCCGACCGGATCACGGACTCGTCGACGAGCTCCTCGACCGTGAGGACGACCGTGTCGGCGGCGAACGCCGCCTCGACGAGTTCTCCCTGAATGCCCCACACGTGCGCGTTTCCGTCACGGTCGGCCCGCTGGGCGCGGACGACGGCCACGTCCGGGGTGAGCGGCGGGACGACGACCACCTCCTCGTCGGGGTCGTACGGGTTCTCGACGACCCGGATGTGCTCGTTCACGTCGGGGTAATCGGAGCCGAGGAACGTCCGTAGGGGGACGAAGGGGAGGTCCTGAGCCCCCGCGGCGAGCCGCGAGGTGAGCCCGAAATGCGAGTACTCGTCGAGTTCGAGCGCGTTCGGGACGCCCTCCTCGACGGCCCGGCGGAACGCACGGAGGCTGCCGACCCCGGGGTTGCCGGCCCACGAGAACGTCACCGCGTCCGCACAGCCGGCCGCGATGAGCTGGTCGTAGACCAGATCCGGCGTCGCGCGGACGAGCGTCAGCTCCTCGTACCCCTGCCGAATCAGCTCGTGGCCGGCCGCGAAGGGGATGAGATGGGTGAACCCCGCGAGATAGACGCTGTCGCCGTCGTCGACGGCACTCTCGATTGCGGTCGGCATGTCGGTGACGGTCACGACGGGGACCTCCTCGCTGTCATGTCCGTCGCTGGGGGAGCCACCGTCATATAACCAGCCGAGGCGTCCGCACCACCCGGTGACGCCGGCGTCACGACGACACTTATCGCCGTGGAGGCACAAACGACGGCCGTGCATCGGACGCCGCGAGGACTCCACCACGTCACCGGCATCGTCCGCGACGTGGGGGCGAACGCCGACTTCTACGCCGGCACGCTCGGCCTGCGGTTCGTGAAGCGGACGGTCGACTTCGAGGACCGGTTCAGCTACCATCTCCACTACGGAGACGCGACCGGGAGCGCCGGCTCCGCGCTCACCTTCTTCCCGTTTCGTGAGGAGCCGGACGGCCGCGTCGGTCGCCCGCAGATCGCCGACGTCCACCTCGCGGTTCCACCGGACAGTCTCGGCTACTGGCGCGACCGCTTCGACGCGATGGGCGTCGAACACGACGCGCCGACGGCGCGGTTCGGCGAGCGGGCGCTCCCGGCGCGTGACCCGGACGGGACGCGGCTGGAACTCGTCGCGACCGAGGGCCACGCCGAGCCGTGGGACGGGGGGCAGGTCCCCGCCGAGCACGGCATCAGGGGCGTCCGCGGCGTCTCGCTTCTGTCCGCGAGCCCGTTCGTGACGGCGAGCCTGCTGGAGACGTTCGGCTTCGAGCGGGGTGGCCAGGAGGGCGACCGCGTCCGCTACCGGACGCCGCGCGGCGTCGTGGACATCCTCGACCGCGAGGTGCCGTTCGGCCGCGAGGGCGCCGGTACCGTCCACCACGTCGCCTTCGGGGTCGACGAAGAGGCGACGCTCCACGAGTGGCGCGAGCTGCTCGCCGACCGGGACGACGTCCGCGTCTCCTACGTGAAGGACCGCCGGTTCTACCACTCGCTGTACGTCCGCGACGCCGGCGGCATCCTCTTCGAGCTGGCGACGGAGCCGGTCGACCTGACGCGCGACGACCCCGCGCCCGGCGAGCGGCTGTATCTCCCGCCGCAGTTCGAGGACGACCGCGAGACCATCGAGTCACAGCTCCCGCCGCTGGAGGCGCCGTGACCGACCTCGACCCGCACGCCGACGAGCCGATACGGACCGCGGGCGCGCCGCCACAAGCAGCGGAGGCGGCCGTCGTGCTGCTCCACGGGCGCGGCGACGCGCCAGCCGGGATCCTCCGGCTCGTCGACGACATCTATCATCGCGACGTGGTGTACGTCGCCCCGGCCGCGGCGGGCCGGGTCTGGTACCCAGGAGGCTTCGCCGAGCCGCGCACGGAGCGCCGGGTCGCGTATCTCGACTCCGCGTGCGGGCAGGTCGACGCCGCGCTCGACCTCGTCGACGAGACCGGCATCGCTCCCGAGCAGACGGTGCTCGTCGGGTTCTCGCAGGGCGCGGCGGTCGCGACGGAGTACGTGACCCGGCGACCGCGCCGCTACGGCGGCCTCGCGGCGCTCGCGGGCGGACTGCTCGGGCCGACTGACGATCTGTCGGCGCACGACGGCTCGCTCGGCGGGACGCCGGCGTTCTGCGGCGTCGGCGAGGCGGACCCGCACGTCTCGACCGACCACGTCGCGGCCACCGGCGCTGTGCTCGACGCGATGGATGCGGCCGTGACCGTCGAGACGTACTCCGGGATCGGCCACGTCATCGGAGACGGGGAGGTCGACGCGTTGAACGGGATGATTTCGGCCGTCGCGCCGTAGCGGCCGTTGGCGGTCACTCCGTCTCGGTCGGCTCGGGCTCGATGCCGGCGAGCCGCATCGCGTTGCCGGTGACGCCGACGGTCATGCCGGCGTCGCCGACGAGCACCGCGGCCCAGATGGGGACGAGGCCGAACGGGACGCCGACGGCGAGGGCGGCCTTCGCTGCGAGGCTCGCGAGCACGTTCTGCTTGATGACGCCGTTCGCGCGGCCGGCGAGGGTGTGGAGATACGGGAGCCGCGAGAGGTCGTCGCTCATCAGCGCCACGTCCGCCGTCTCGAGGGCGGTGTCCGTGCCGGCCGCGCCCATCGCGATGCCGACGTCGGCGGCCGCGAGCGCCGGCGCGTCGTTGATGCCGTCGCCGACCATCGCGACGGTACCGTACTCGTCGGTGAGCGACTCGACGGCGTTGACCTTCTCGTCGGGGAGGAGTTCGGCCCGGATGTCGTCGACCCCGACCGTCTCCCCGACTGCGCGGGCGGTCCGCTCGTTGTCGCCGGTGAGCATCACGGTGTGGACGCCGGCCTCGCGGAGCGCGGCGACGGCGCGCTTCGCGGCCGGGCGCACCTCGTCTGCGACCGCGATGACGCCCTCGAGCTCCTCGTCGGTACCGACGAGCACGACCGTCTTCCCCTCCGCTTGGAGCGCCGGCACCGTATCCGAAAGCAGGTCGAGACAGTTGTGTCGCTCGCACAGCTCCCGACTCGTCCGGGTGACGACGCCTCCGTCCGTGGCCGCGTGAACGTGCGAGAGGTCGAAGCCGAGGTCGTCGAAGAGTCCCGGCTTCCCGGCGTAGTGGGGCGTTCCCTCGAGCTCGGCGGTGACGCCCTTTCCCGTGAGCGACTCGAACGCGTCGACCTCTCGCCTTGCGACGCCCGCCGCGTCGGCCCGGGCGACGACGGCGTCGCCGATGGGGTGTTCAGAGCGGCGTTCGAGCCCCCGCGCACACCGGAGCACGTCCGCCTCCGTGTTGTCGCCGAGCGGCACGACGTCCGTCACCGTGAGCTCACCCTTCGTGAGCGTCCCCGTCTTGTCGAACGCGATGGCGTCGACGGCGCCCATCGATTCGAGGTGCCGGCCGCCCTTCACGAGGACGCCGTGGCGCGCCGCGCTGGTGATGCCGGAGACGACCGTCACCGGCGTCGAGATGACGAACGCGCAGGGACACGCGAGTACGAGCAGCGTGAGCCCGTAGAGGACGTAGGTGCTCCACGGCGCTCCAAAGGCGAGCGGCGGGACGACCGCAAGCAGGATCGCTGCGGTCACGACGACGGGTGTGTAGTAGCCGGAGAACCGCTCGATGAACTGCTCGCGCTCCGTCTGGTCGGACTGGGCGGCTTCGACGAGCTCGACCACCTTCGAGAGAGTGTCTTCGCCGGCTGCGCTCGTTACCCGGACCTCGAGGTAGCCGCCCTCGTTCACCGTGCCGGCGTACACCTCGTCGCCGACCGTCTTGTCGACGGGGACGGACTCACCGGTGACGGGCGCCTGGTTCACCGCGCTCGTCCCCTCCGTCACCTCGCCGTCGCGGGGAATCTTCTCGCCCGGGCGGACGACGACCACCTCGCCGGGGGCCACCTCCTTCGCCGGGACCGTGACCTCCTCACCGTTTCGGCGGACCGTCGCCTCGTCGGGCGCGAGCGCCATCAGCTCGCGCAGCGAGTCGCGGGCCCGGTCCATCGAGTGGTGCTCGAGCAGCTCCGAGAGCGAGAACAGCACCGTCAGCATCGCGGCCTCGAAGTAGAGCGCCTCCGCGAAGACGACGCTCGCGACCAGCGCGCCGACGATGGCGACGCTCATCAGCAGGTCGATGTCGAGCGAGCGCTGGCGCAGCGAGTAGTAGCCGCCCCGGAACACCTCCGCGCCGGCGACGGCGACGGCGCCGAGATACGCGACGTCGCCGACGAGCAGCTCGCGGCCTGCGACCGGAATCGCCGGCCCGACGGCGCCCGTCACCGGGTTCGCCAGCGCGATGCCGACGACGGTGAGCGCGGCCGCGAGATACGTCCGGAGCGCACGCGGGCTCGTCCACGTTCCCGCCCGGTCGTCCGCGTCGTCGCCGTCGGCGTCGGTTCCGGTCACGTCGTAGCCGGCGCTCTCGACGGCTGCCGTGAGCGCCGGGAGGTCGGTCGCGTCGGGGTCGTAGTCGACGTCGACCTTTCCGGTCGTCGGATGGGCGTCGACGCCGGTGACGCCCGACGCCCGGTCGAGTGCGGTCGTCACCTTGCCGGCACAGGAGGCGCAGTCCATGTCCGGGACGGAGAGCCGGACGGTCCCCCCGTTGTCGCGAGATGCGGGACCCTCGATGGGGGTGGGTTCTTCGTCAGGACGGGCCCCGTCCCGTCGGTCGGCAGCGTCGGTCATTACCGGCGTTAGCCGCCGCCGATATATTAATTCGGCTGCTATAATAGCGCCCGACGTAGGCTATGATTAATAATTATTTCCGCTTTTGTTGTTAAATTCGTGCGGCGGGTCGCCGCGAGCGAGCCGTTGAAACACCCGCCGGCCCTTCCGTCAGTATGGACACGGAGTGGGACGCCGCGGCGGTCAGACAGCTCCACGACGACCTCGTCGCGCTCCACGGTCCGGCCGAGCGCGACGGCGAGCACGGCGCCGACGCCGAGCCCGGCGAAGGCGTGCGACAGCTGGTGACGACCATTCTCTCGCAGAACGTCGCCGACGCGAACACGAGTCGGGCGGCCGACGCGCTGTTTTCGGCGTACGATGACTTCGCGGCCATCGAGACGGCGCCGCACGACGAGCTCGCGGAGACGATTCGCGTCGCGGGGCTGGCCGACACGAAGGCGGAGCGCATCCAGCGGGCGCTCGCGGCGGTGCGCGAGGAGACCGGCGGCGCCTACTCGCTCGCCTTCCTCGATGCGATGCCGGCCGCGGAGGCGAAGGCGTGGCTCACGGACATCAAGGGGATCGGCCCGAAGACGGCGAGCGTCGTCCTCAACTTCCACTTCGGGAAGCCGACGATGGCCGTCGACACCCACGTCGAGCGGGTCTCGAAGCGGTTCGGGCTCGTCTCCGCGTCCGCGTCGAACGCGAGAGTTCACGACCTGCTGGACGAGCTCGTCCCGGACGAGCTGAAGTACCCGCTCCACGTGCTGCTCATCGGTCACGGCCGGAACTACTGCACCGCGCGGTCACCCGACTGCGACAACCCCGTCTGCGGGCGGTACTGCGACTGCGAGGGCTGTTAACCGGCGTACACTTATCGGGGCGGGGAGCGACCACCCGTGCGTGCAGGAGAACACCGAACCGAGTCGGGACGCGCTGTTCGACCCCGACCGGGTGGCGGTGGTCGGCGCGACCGACCGCGAGGGGTCCGTGGGCCGCGCGGTGCTGTCGAACCTGGTTGGCTTCGACGGCGACGTGGCCGCGGTGAACCCCGGGCGCGACAGCGTGCTGGGCTACCCGTGTCACCCGGACCTCGCGAGCGTCCCCGGGCCGGTCGACCTCGCGGTCGTGGTCGTCCCGCCCGCCGCCGTCCTCGACGTGGTGCGCGCCGCCGGCGAACTGGGCGTCCCGGCCGTAGCCGTCATCACCGCCGGCTTCGGGGAGGCCGGGGCCGAGGGGGCCGCCCGGGAGCGCGAGCTCGTCGCCGCCGCCGAGGAGTACGACATCGACCTCGTTGGACCGAACTCGCTTGGCGTGATGAGCACGCGGTCGGGGCTGAACGCCACCTTCGGCCCAGCGATGGCGACGCCCGGATCGGTCGCCTTCATGAGCCAGTCGGGCGCGTTCATCACGGCCGTCCTCGACTGGGCGAACGACGAGGGCTTCGGCTTCTCCGACGTGGTGAGCCTCGGCAACAAGGCAGCGATGGACGAGACGGACTTCGTGCGCCGGTGGGATCGCGACCCGGGTACGAACGTCGTACTCGCGTACCTCGAGTCTGTCGTGGACGGGCGCGCGTTCATCGAGGCGGCCCGGGCGGCCGACACCCCGGTGGTGGCCGTGAAGTCCGGGCGTACCGAGGCGGGCGCGCAGGCCGCCTCCAGCCACACGGGCGCCATCGCCGGGAGCGAGGCGGCCTACGAGGCCGGCTTCGAGCAGGCGGGCGTCCTCAGAGCCGGGAGCGTCCAGGAACTGTTCGACGTGGCGCAGGCGCTCGACGGCCTCCCGCTCCCCGAGGAGTCGACCGTCGGCGTCGTGACGAACGCCGGTGGGCCGGGCGTGATGACGACCGACGCTGTCGGCGACAGCGACCTCTCGATGGCGTCGTTCGCGGACGCGACGCGCGACCGCCTGACCGAGGCGCTCCCGGCCAACGCGAACGTCCACAACCCCGTCGACGTCATCGGGGATGCGGACGTGGACCGGTTCGCGACGGCGCTCGACGCCGTCCTCGCCGACGACGGCGTGGGCGCGGCCGTCGTCGTCAGCGCCCCCACCGCGGTCCTCGACTACGGCGACCTCGCTGACGCGGTCGTCGCGGCCCGGCGCGCCCACGATAAGCCCGTCGTCGCGGCGTTCATGGGCGGCGAGCGCACCGCCGCCCCCGCGCGACGGCTGGCGGCGGCCGGCGTCCCGAACTACTTCGACCCGGCACGGGCCGTCGACGGCCTCGACGCGCTGGCTCGCTACGCCCGCCTGCAGGCGCGCGACTTCGACGACCCGCGGGCGTTCGACGTCGACCGCGAGCGCGCCCGGGCGATACTCGAACGGGTCCGCGAGCGGGAGACGAACGCGCTCGGCGTGGAGGCGATGGACCTGCTCGACGCGTACGGGATCCCGACGCCCGCCGGCGACGTCGCCGAGTCACCGGACGAGGCGGCGGCGCTCGCGGCCGACATCGGTGGCGACGTGGTGATGAAACTCGTCAGCCCCGACATCCTCCACAAGTCCGACATCGGCGGCGTCCGCGTGGGCGTCGCCCCCGAGGATGTCCGCGACACCTACGAGGACCTCGTCAGCCGCGCGTACCGGTACCAGCCGGACGCGACGGTGCTCGGCGTGCAGGTCCAGGAGCGCGTCGACACCGACGCCGGCGTCGAGACCATCGCCGGCGTGAACCGCGACCCGCAGTTCGGCCCACTCGTCGTGTTCGGTCTCGGCGGCGTCTTCGTCGAGGTGCTCGAAGACACCACCGCGCGCGTCGCCCCGATATCGAACGACGAGGCGACGGCGATGCTGTCGGAGATACGGGCCGCGCCGCTGTTGCGCGGCGCGCGCGGCCGACCGGCCGTCGACCGCGCGGCGCTCACTGAGTGTCTCGAGCGGCTGGCGGCGCTGGTCGTCGACTTCCCCGCGATACTCGAACTGGACATCAACCCGCTCGTTGCCCGGCCCGCCGACGACGGCGGGCCGCTGGCGATCGACCTGCGGCTCACCATCGACCCCGAGAAGCTATGACATCCACCACACTCGTCGCCTCGACCGAAGCCAGCACCGGAAAGACGGCCGTCGCGCTCGCGCTCGCGAGCGCGGCCACCGACGCCGGCCGGTCGGTCGGCTACATGAAACCGAAGGGGACGCGGCTCGCCTCGGCGGTCGGGAAGACGCTTGACCGCGACCCCCTGCTCGCTCGCGACCTGCTCGGCCTCGCCGACAACACCGGCGACATGGAGCCGGTGGTCTACTCGCCGACGTTCGTCGCGGAGGCCGTCCGCGGCGGCACCGACACGGACGAACTCAGCGAGCGGGTGCGCGAGGCGTTCGACACGCTCGCGACCGACCGCGACGCGATGGTCGTCGAGGGGGCCGACGCGCTCGACACCGGCCGGGCCGTCGACCTCGACGAGCGGTCGGTCGCGGACCTGCTCGACGCCGACGTCGTCCTGCTGAGCCGCTACACGGAGCCGCGCGACGTCGACGCCGTCCTCGGCGCCGCCGAGACGCTGGGCGACAGACTTGAGGGGGTGCTGTTCAACGCCGTGGCCGACGCCGAGTACGACACCGTCGCGGAGGAGGTTGCACCCTTCCTCGAACGCCGGGGCGTGCCCGTGCTCGGGGTCGTCCCCAGGGTGGCGTCGCTCGCAGGCGTCACCGTGGCCGAACTCGCGGCCGAACTCGGCGGCCGGGTGGTGACCGGGGGGGACACCGACGCCCGGATCGAGCGGTTCCTCGTCGGTGCGATGAGCGGCGAGGCCGCGCTGGCACACTTCCGCCGGACGAAGGACGCCGTCGTCGTGACGGGCGGCGACCGCGCTGACATCCAGACGGCAGCGCTCGACGCGCCGGGCGTCCGGGCGCTCGTGCTCACGGGTGGCTACGAGCCGTCCGGGTCCGTCGCCGGCCGCGCCGAGCGCGAGGGGGTCCCCGTCGTCGTCGTGGACGGCGACACCCGCGGCACGGTCGAGCGAACCGAGGCGCTGCTGGAGGGTGGGCGCACCCGCGACGCCGAGGCGGTGACGCGGATGCGCGACCTGCTCGCGGCCCACGCCCCGGCGCTGTTGGCCGAGTGAGTCAGGCGGCCGCGCGGCTCCCTGCGCGGTTCACCGAGGTGGCGTAGATGTCAGAAGTGCGGGTACGAGGTGAACGCGGACTACAACGGCGCGAAGAATATCGGGCTACGGTACGGCCGAAAGCGAACGCACAGCCTCCGTTCCTCGCCCACGTCGGGGAGCGGAGACGCAGAAGTAGACCTGCGTGTGAATGGTGGGACGTTGAACGGCGACGGGTACCAGCCTCTTGCTGGTGACTGATTGCCGGGAGTCCACATCAAAGCCACCGAAAGGCAAAGCCTTTCGAGGCCTCGATAGAGCAGAGCTCTATCGGTGGCCCCACCCTCAAGGACCGAGGTGCGTATGCGCCGAGGAAGTAGGGTGGGGTAGTTTACGGCCTGTCCCACTCGTAGAACCACCACGCTGCCCCGTACAGCAGGAGGCCGGCGCCGAGCGCGGAGGTCGCCGGCTCCGGGAAGACGAAAAGCAGGAAGCCGACGAGGATGAGCGTGGAGGGCACGAGTTCGTCAGTCAGGCTGGCAGGTAGTAGGCTCATACGCGCCGTTCGGCGGGCGGGGATATAACCGTGGGGTAGCGACGGAACCGGGGAACCGATGACGGCTCGGGAGGATGTGCCGGTCGCGACCCCGTGCAGTAAACACTTATCGGCGTGTGGCCACCACCCCGGCGTATGCTCCACGGCAAGGGTCCGCTGCTCTCGGTCGACCTGTCGACACACGCGACGCGGGAGACAAATATCGACGACACGCTGGCCGCGTTCATCGGCGGGCGGGGCGTCGCGACGAAGCTCGCGCACGACCGCGTCCCGTTCGACGCCGACCCGCTCGGCGCAGAGAACCGCCTCTACTTCACCACCGGTCCGATGCAAGCCTCGCGGATGAGCTTCACCGGGCGGATGAACGCGACGGCCGTGTCGCCGCTCACCGACGGCCTGCTCTCCTCGAACGCCGGCGGCTTCATGTCCCGCCACTTCGCCGACGCCGGCTACGGCGCCGTCGAGCTGACCGGTGCGAGCGACGAGCTCCTCGTCGTTCACGTCACCGACGAGGGCGTGACGTTCGAGCCGGCCGCGGAGCTCGCCGGCGCCACCGTCGGCGAGACGTGCGCGTACATCGAAGCCGAACACGGCCTCGACGCTGAACACGTCGCCTGTATCGGTCCCGCGGGTGAAAACGAGGTCCGGTTCGCGTCGATCATGACGACCGAGGAGCGGGCGTTCGGTCGCGGCGGGCTCGGCGCCGTCCTCGGGTCGAAGGGCGTGAAGGCGATCACCTTCGAGGGGGACAGCGCACCCGAGATCGAGATCCCCGCCACGCAGACCGAGATCCACCGCGAGGCTGCGACGGAGGACCACATCATGAAGCGGCAGGGGACCGTCGCCGTGATGGATCTCGCCAACGAGGTGAACGGGCTCCCCTCCTACTACTTCTCCGAGCAGCAGTTCGCGGGGGTCGACGGGATCAACGGCGACGCCGTCGAGGCGAAGAAGTACAAGAAGGGGACCTGCTCGCAGTGTGCGTTCGCGTGTAAGCTCCCGACCCGCGACGAGGAGCGGGGCGTCGAGACGGAGGGGCCGGAGTTCGAGGTCGCGATGGCGTTCGGGTCCAATGCGGGCGTCGACGACATCGTCGAGGTGATGAAGTCGAACGAGCAGTGCGACCAGTACGGCCTCGACGCTATCTCCGCCGGCAACGTCGTCTCCGCGTATCTCGCGAGCGAGGACGCGTTCGGCGACGAGGAGCTCATCCACGAGACGGTGGAGAAGATCGCCCACCGCGAGGGAGTCGGCGACGAGTTGGCGGAGGGGGTCGCGGCGGTCCACGACGACCTCGATGTCGAGAACTGGTCCGTCAAGGGGATGGACTTCGCCGCCCACGAGGGCCGCGTCCTCCACGGGCAGGCGCTCTCGTATGCGGTCGCGAACCGCGGCGCCGATCACATGTACGCGACCTTCTACTCCGTCGAGTATCCGCTCGTCCCCACCGACCAGGCGATGCCGATGACCGGCTTCGAGGGGAAGGCCGACCGGCTCGTCGAGCGGGAGAACCTGATGGCGCTCAACGACGCCGGCGTCGTCTGCAAGTTCTCTCGCGACTATATGAACCCCGAGCGGTACGAACAGCTGTTCGGCGCCGACTACGAGGAGCTGCTCGCCGTCGGGAGCCGCATCGTCGAGCTCGAACGGCACTTCAACAACCGGCGCGGCTTCGACCGGCGCGACGACACGCTCCCCTACGCCGACCAGCTCGACGGGTTCGACGCTGCGTTGGAGGAGTACTACGACCGCCGCGGCTGGACGGCCGAGGGCGTGGTGCCCGACGAGCGGGTCGCGTGAGTCGGTAGAAGCGAGCCTGGTTCGTCGTTTGCAGCTACGTTGGACACACAGCACGAGTCGGTCACGAGCGAGGAGTCGCCCTCGATGGATCGAGTCGGTCGATACAGAGGAATTATTTGTCAGATGATAAAATCGATCAGTTATCGTCGTCAATGTGTTTTATTGCTTTCACCCCGCCAGCAGGTGGTTTGTCCTTAGTAAATACGTTGAAGCCACAATTCGGACACTTGTCAGGCGGGTCAGTCCCCACGTCGAATCCGCAATTTTCACACCACTTATTCGAGGGGCGAATAACCAGATACGCGCCCAATAACACTAGCATCAGGGCGATAAAAGCCAGAGCTATCTGTTCCAAGATATTCCCCAAGTCAGCCTCTATCGATGGAATATCAGGCACGGAGATTCCACTCGATATTGTGAGGTCACCCGTGAGAATGAGTGCCGCTGCTGCCCCGACGAGGAACGCGCCGCTAGCGGAAACAGTACGTTGTGCTTGGACTCCAATGACGCCGTGTGTGATATGACGTAGAAACGGCCAGCTTGGTCGCCAACCGCACTTTTTGCACTCAAGCACCCAGTCGCCACCCAGACGGTTACGATTGGCATGGCAGTTCGGGCATTGCTCGGAGTGGCGCCCACCACGCGGACGCCAGTAGCGTACCCGGCCCACGGTTGCCAAGGTCCAGACGACGCCAAAAAAAGTCAGCGTGGCAGCGGCAACTGCCATCGTCACGCCGGCTGGAAGCACAGTAATCCCCGCGGCTGCGGCGGCGAACGCACCGACAGCCGTCTGTACGCGCCTCATTACCTGTCAAGTATCGCGGCTGAGATTTAATATTGTGGGCGGATAGCACGCCCCGTATCGGTACCCCGTCCATTGAATTGAGTCTGTTGAATTAGTCACACCCACCGAACGAAATCTGAACGAATCACACACCACCAATCCGCACCGAGTCTCTCCCCTACCTCGCGCGGCGGCCCCATCAGCTACCGATGATTCCGACAGAACCGCAGAAGGGGCTTTGTGTCCCTCGCCCGTGGTGGGAGTATGCAGGTGTTCGTCACCGGCGCGACCGGGTTCGTCGGCTCGCAGCTCGTGCCGGTGTTGGTCGCGCTCGACCACGAGGTCCACGTGTTGACGCGCGACGCGAGCCGGTACGACGGGCCGGCCGCAGCGACCGTCCACGAAGGAGACGTGTTGGAGCCCGACACCTACCGCGACGCGGTGGCCGGCGCGGACGCCGCCTACTACCTCGTCCACTCGATGGGCGCGGTGGGGTCGTTCACCGACCTCGACGAGCGGGCCGCCCGGGCGTTCGTCGACGTCGCGACCGAGGCCGAACTCCCGCGCATCGTCTATCTGGGCGGGCTCGGCGGCGAGGACGAGGAGCTGTCGGAACACCTGGCCTCGCGCCGGAGCGTCGAGCGAACCCTCGCGGACGGCGCCGCGGAGCTCACCGTCCTTCGGGCCGCCGTGGTCCTCGGCGCCGGCGGGCTCAGTTTCGAGCTCATCCGCGACCTCGTGAAGCGGCTGCCGGTGATGATCACGCCGCGGTGGGTGGAGACGCCGTGTCAGCCTATCGCAATTACCGATGTCATCGCCTACCTTGTCGGCGTGTTGTACGTCGACGCGACGGTCGGCAACACGTTCGAGATCGGCGCGCCGGAGGTCGTCAGCTACCGGGTGTTGATGAAGCGCGTCGGCGAGACGCTCGGTGGAGCGCCGCGCATCGTCTCCGTGCCGTTTCTGACCCCGTGGCTCTCCTCGCAGTGGGTCGGGCTGGTGAGCGACGTGCCCGCGTCGGTCGCGAAGCCGCTGATACAGGGGCTCTCGACGCCGGTCGTGGTGAACGACGTCCGCATCCGGTCGCTCGTCCCCATCGAGCCGACGCCGGTCGAGACGGCAATCGAACGCGCCGTCGAGGGGAACGGCGTCTCGCCCGACGCCGTCATCGGTAGCCTCCGGGCCGCCGGGGTGCTCCGCGAGTGAGCGTCCGCGGCGTGGACGCGAGCGAGTCGTGGACCTACGAGACCATCGTGAACTCGATTCCGGGGGTGCGCGTCTCGAATACAGTCGGCTACGCGGTGCAGCTGCTCGGCTTCGCCGCGGCTGTCGTGGTGCTGTGGCTCGCGTACGGGCTGCCGACGCGGGTGCTGTGGATCGGGCTCGCGGTCGTCGTCGTGGCGACGCTGGGGAGCGGCGAGATGATCTACATCAGCGACGTGGTCCGCTCGACCGAGGCGAGCGAGCGCTACCGGCGGCTGTTGTTCAACTCCCAGATCGAGCTGGTGATGGGGCTCGTCGCCTTCTTCATTTTCGTCGTCTACCTATTCGTCGTGAACCCCCGCGCGGACGGCGGGTTGCTTGAGTACCTGCTCGGCGACCGCCCGCCGGCGCTCGTCGTGTTCACGATGCTCGTGTTGGTGTGGGACGTCTGTTACCGCATCGGCACGGCGTGGTGGGCCGCGGTGTGCGGGCTCTGGCGGGCCGTCGTGGAGACGCCGGGGGCGGCGACGCGCCGGCCGTACCGCCGGCTCGACCTCGTGATACTGCTGTTCTCGGTGAGCCAACTCCTCCTGCTGTGGGTGGTCGGCGGTGACTGGTTCCTCACGACGGTGCTCGTCGGCCACGTCGGGGCGGTGACGGTCGTCACCGCGCTCGTCGTCGGCATCGAACGGTGGAAGCGGGCGCGGGTGCGAGGCTGACCGACGGCTGCGCTGGAATCGGGCGCTGACGCCGAGCGGTGACGGACGATAGAACCCGAAACGCGCCCAGTCGGCGTCTGACGGCTGACTGACTGAGTTTTTTGGTCGTGGTACGAGTACACATGCGGTCCCGGCATGTCGTCACACTCGAACCAGCCCGACGCCAGCGACCGTACCGACAGCCCCGACAGTCTCGACCGGTCCGACGGCCCGACGACCGGCCAACTTGTGGGCGAATCGAAACAGCGACCGGAGTCGACGGGCGCGAGCGACGCGTCGTCGCGCGGTGACGCGTCGCTTGTCGCGGCCGGCGCGGAAGCCGAGACGGCCGGCCGTGATGTCCGCGTCGCCGCGCTACGGGCGGAGACGGACCTGTTGCGAGCGGAGCGGGAGTCGCTGGAGTCGCAGGTCGACGCGCTCGACGCGGAGGTGGCGGCCCTGGAGTCGGACGTGGCGTCGCTCGAGCGGGCGCTTGCGAATGCACGAGCGGAGACAGACCGCGTCCGCGAACGGTACGAACGGATCATCGCCGAGAAGGACCGGGCGTACCAGCAGCTGGAGACGGCCACCGACGGGTCGGAGGGGCGGCTGGCGTCGCTGCGCTCGCGCGTCGACGCCGTGGTGACGCGGCTGCGACGGCTCGGGCAGGACTGAGACGGCCGGGGGGTAAGACAGATGTCGGGGGAGATGAAACGGGGGCAGAGCGACGGCTCCACCGAACCGGCCGCGCTGGAAGGACTCAAATACGCGTCGCCGGTAGGGAGCCCGTGGTCCAGTTCGGACTCTTCCGGATGGTACAGGCCGCCGCCGGGCTCTCGACGGCCGGGCCGATACTCGTCGTGAGCATCCGGTCGTTCGAGACGGGCGACGCGGCGACGGGCGCGCTCCTGCTCGCGCTCGCGGCCGTCGGGTTCGTCCTCCCCGGCTACCTCCTCGAGCGGTGGCTCGACGCCATCCGCGCGGCGCCCGGTCGTCTGCGCCGCGCCGTCACCGGGTGGATCGTGCGCCGACTCCCGTTCGGCGGTCGCGACGCCGAGTAGGTCCAAGCTGGAGCGCGAGCGAAAGAGGGGAAGACACCGGGACTTTTCTCGCCTCGGCGCGTAGCTCGTCGGGATGTACGACCGGATTCTCGTGGCGACGGACGGGAGCGACGCCGCGCGACGGGCGACGGACCACGCCGTCGAGCTGGCGCGGCGGTACGAGGCGACGCTCCACGCGGTGTACGTCGTCGAGAGCCGGCTCGGCTACGACAACGCCATCGTCGACCCAGAGACGGTGCAGGCGAACCTTCGGGCGGACGGGGAGGCCGCGCTCACCGACGTGGAACACGCGGCGGGCGAGTGCGCCGTCGTCACGGCGATCCGCGAGGGCGTTCCTCACGAGGAGCTGCTCGCGTACGTCGACCGGGAGGAGATCGACCTCGTCGTGCTCGGAACGACCGGCCGCTCCGCGTTCAAGACGGTGCTGCTCGGGAGCACGGCAGAGCGGCTGGCTCGCGCCGGCGCCGTCCCCGTCCTCCTCGTCGACGAGGAGTGAGAAGGAGATAAACCGCTTTAGGACGGGGGAGCGTAGCCTCGCCCATGACCGACACAGCCAGAACGTACGGGGCGGCCATCGCCCTCGTCTCCGGCGTCTACTCGCTCGTGACCGCGACTGCGGGGTCGATGATGGGGACGACGAGCGGGACGCTCATGCTCATACTCGGAGTCGTCGTGGTCGTTCACGGCGTCGTCCTGCTGACGCCCTATGCCGACCGACTCGGTAACGCGAGCGGCCCGCTGATGGTGGTGTACGCGCTGGTGATGCTGCTCAACCAGGCCGTCGTCGGCGCCTCCGGCGCGAACTGGGGGATGGGCGGGATGGACGGGAGCATGGGCGGGATGAGCGGTGGCATGGGCGGCAGCATGGGTGGCACGGGGATGACCGCTGGGATGGGCTGGGATCTCGGGATGGTCGCGCTCGCGGTACTGATGCTCGCGAGCGGGGTGCTCATGCTGAACGACGGTGACGGCGACGGGATGTGACCGGAGCGACCGCGGGATCAGTCGGCAGCGTCGCGCCGGCGGACGATGTTGTGTGAGGTGATAGAGAGCACCTCCTCGTCGTCGGTGAACACGCGGCGGTCGAACTCGACGTAGCCGCGGTCCGGACGGCTCTCCGAAGGGGTCACGTCGGCGACCTCGATCCGCAGCGAGAGCGTGTCGCCGGGCGTCACCGGCGCGTGCCAGCGGAGCTCGTCCATCCCGAGCCCGCCCATGTTCGCGAGCTCCGGGCCGTCGTTGACGAAGCCGGTGACGAACAGCCGCACGGAGAGACACAGCGTGTGGAGCCCGCTCGCGACGAGCTCGCCGAACATCGACTCCGCGGCCGCCTCGGGGTCGGTGTGGAACGGCTGCGGGTCGAACTGCTCTGCAAAGGAGATAATCTCCTCCTGTGTCACGGTGTAGCTTCCGACCTCGTAGCTCGCCTCCGGCTCCACGTCCTCGAAGTACAGTGTCATCCTGTGCGGCTACGACCGGCTGGGTACTAGGGTGTTCGGTCGCGTCGGTGGTCCGCGTCCGCAGTGACCCACTGAGAACGGACCGTAGCAGGTCGCACGCGGTCGTGAGTCGGTCGTCGGGGGTGGCGGCGTGCTCGTCGGCAGCGGTGACGAGGTCGTCTAACGGAGGCATCGGCGGCGGTCGATTCCACCTGCGGCGCGGTTCCTCCGTGCTCGAAGGCGTTGTCGATCAGCTCGGGACGTTCCGTCTCGACGTGGTCACCGGCGCGAGCGGGCAGCGATTCCGGCAGGTCGAGGTCGGCCGTCTGTGTTACCGCGGTTGACGGCGGCCGATGACGCTCCACGCGGCGCGAGCCTGCTATCACGTGTCACTACGAGTATATGCTGGTGAACGACGTTGGTACGCTGTATCATGTCGAAGACCGATGCTGGTAGTCGTGTGGCCACCGTGGGCCGACGAAGCGTGTTACAGGGGCTCGGCGCGGCGGTCGCCGGGGGGCTGCTCGTCGGCTCCGCCACCGCAACCGCTGCGGGCGGGGTGAACCCGTTCGACACCCCGAACTCGGGATACGAGCGCGGCGAGGCGGCGTCGGTCACCGGCGGCGCGGACGACGTGTGGACGTTCGCCACGACCAACCGCGCCGGCAAGCCCACCCACCTGGGCATCTGGCTGACCAGTGGCGCCTTCGACCACCTCACGGGGCAGTCCGAGGGCCAGCATCTCCACCTCGACTTCCCGGCCGTCGACGGACTCGCCTACACGTTCGCGGGCATCGACTGGAACCCGGCCGGGCACCCTCCGGTCGACGTGTGGACGACCCCGCACTTCGACTTCCACTACTACTTCGTCGAGGAGTCGGCAATCGAGAGCATCGTCACTCCCGGGCCGCTCCCGTTCATGGGCGTGGCGACCTACGACCTCCCCGCGGCGCTCCGGCCCGACCACTTCGTCTACGAGGACCCGCGGTTCATCGTGAAGGCGATGGGCGAACACCTCTACGACGAGCGGGCCCCGGAGTGGGACCCGGCCGTGCCGTTCACGCACACCTACATCTACGGGGCGTACGACTTCAGCATCGACCCCGCGACCCCGGACGGCACCGTGCAGCTCCCGCTCGGGCCCGGCGGCAGCCTGATCGACCTACCCACGTACGCGGGCGACGGCACCGGCCAGCTCACGTTCACCGAGCCGATGATCACCGAGGCGTTCATGCGCGACGTCGCCGCCAGCACCGCCGGCGAGGTCACGACCGCCGTGCCGCTCCCGAGCGCGTTCCCGGAGGCCGGCTACTACCCGACGAGCTACACGACCCGCTACGTCGGCAGCGCCGACGCCTACGCCATAACCCTCGAAAACTTCGTCTGGGTCGACGGCTACGCGGCCTGAGACGCTCGACGCTCGTTTCGGGGAGTGGCACACGCCCGATGTCGCGGACATGCATCGGTCGGAACGCTCTCCGCCGACGGTCGCGTGCCCGCGGCCACCCCAACGGTTTCCCTGCCGGCGACGGAACGCCCAGGCATGCAACCGATTAGCACGGACGAGGCGCCCGCCAGCCTCGGCCCGTACTCGCAAGGGATCAGGGACGGCGACACAATCTACACCTCGGGACAGGGGCCCATCGACCCGGACACCGGCGAGGTGATCGACGGCGACATCCGCGAGCAGACGGCCCAGACATTAGAGAATCTCGACGCCGTCCTCGCCGCCGGCGGCGGCTCGCTCGACGACGTGGTGAAGACGACCGTCTACGTCGCCGACATGGGCGACTACGACGCGATCAACGAGGCGTACGCCGAGTACGTGAGCCGGCCGTATCCGGCACGGAGCGCCGTGGAGGTCGGCGAGTTCCCCGTGGAGATCGGCGTCGAGATCGAGGTGGTCGCACGCGTCTAACGCGAGCGGTCGTCCACCCGGGCGCAGGCACCGGCGGTGGCTATTTGACTCGCTTGGCTGTAGCCGGGCGTATGCGCTTCAGCGAGGCCGCGTGGGCGACACGCCCGTACGGCGAGGTCGTCGAGGTCGCGGAACGAGACGGGTCGGTGCTCGTCGTGCCCGTGGGGAGTCTCGAACAGCACGGCCACCATCTGCCGGTCGCGACGGACACGTTGCTGGCCGACGCCGTCGCCCACGGCGCCGCGACGACGGCCGAGGCGCCGGTGCTGGTGGTGCCGCCGATATGGACCGGCCTCTCGGAACACCACATGCCGTTCGGCGGGACGGTCACGCTCGACCGGGAGACGCTGGCGGCCGTCCTCGAAGAGGTCGCCGACACCGCGCTCGCGAGCGGCTTCGACGCGGTGCTGTTGTTGAACGGCCACGGCGGCAACGCCGCGCTCGTGGACGCGGTCAGCGCCGCCGTCGGCGCCGACCACCCTGATGTCGAGGTGGCGAGTCTCACCTACTTCGCGCTCGCCGGCGACGTCGCGGCCGAGGTGCGCGACTCCGATCCCGGGGGGATGGCCCACGGCGGCGAGTTCGAAACCTCGCTCATGCTGCATCTCCATCCCGACCTGGTCGACGTGGACCATGCGGAGGGGACGATGATGGAGGACCCGTACGCGGAGGTCCACCAGGACCTGTTCGACCCCGGGCCGCTGTCGGTGTACCGGCCGTTCACGGCGTACTCCGAGTCCGGGGCCGTCGGCGCGCCGATGCTCGCCGACGCCGACAAGGGCCGCCGCCTGTACGACCACCTCTGTGCGACCCTGGCGACGCTGTTCGAGGAGTTCCACGAGCAGACTCGCTGAGCGCACGTGTCCTGTGTGACCGCCCTCGGGCTGTCCGGCGACAGAGTGAAGCCCGGCCCGTCGACAGGTGGCGTATGCGAATCACGACCGTCGAGGCGACGCCGGTGGGCGTCGACATCCGACCCCGCGAGGAGCCGTACGGCGTCGCGCCGTACGTCGCCGGCTACACCACGTTCGAGGAGATTCTCCGGCTGGTCATCCGCGTCGAGACGGACGAAGGCGTCGTCGGCTGGGGCGAGACGACGGTCGGTCCGGAGCCGAACCTCGCGATGGCGGCTATCGAACACGTCATCGCGCCGGAGGCGGTCGGCCGCGAGGTCTGGGAGATCGAGTCGTTCCTCGAGGCGTTCGAGTACCCGTACGTCCGGTTGACCCCGTACGTCGCCGGCGTCGAGATGGCGATGTGGGACGCGCTCGCGAAGAGCCGAGGGATGCCGCTACACCAGCTGTTCGGCGGCAAACGCGTCGACGAGCTGCCGGTCGCCTACTGTCTCGGCATCACCGACACCGAGGAGGCCGCGGTGCAGGCCGAGTGGGCGCGCGAGGAGGGGTTCGAGGTGATCAAGACGAAGGGCGGGCTCGACGTGGACCAGGACGTCGAGCGGCTGACCGCGATGCACGAGGCCGTCGACGGTGACCTGAAGTTCCGGCTCGACGGCAACCAGACGATGAGCTTCGGCGAGGCCGTCGAAACCGGCGCCCGGCTGGAGGACGCCGGCGTGTATCTACAGTACTTCGAGCAACCACTTCGGATCGACAACCTCGGCGGCTACACGCGGCTCAGACAGCGGCTCCGGACGCCGGTCGGCGTCAACGAGGACGCCTACCACGAGCGGAACCTCTTCGAGCTGGTCCGCGAGGACGCCATCGACGCCGCGGTCGTCGACCTGATTCCCGCGGGTGGGCTGCTCGCGACGAAGCAGCTGCTGGGCCTGCTCGGCGAGGCGAACGTCTCCGTCGCCCACCACTCCAGCTTCGATCTGGGCATCAAGACCGCCGCCGTCCTCCAGCTCGTCGCCGCCTCGCCGGCGTTCGACCTGCCGGCCGACCGGGTCAACTACGCGCTGGCCGACGACGTCATCGAGGACCCTTTTGAGGTCGACGACGGCCGGATGACCGTCCCGGACGCTCTCGGATTGGGCGTGTCGGTGTCCCCCGAGAAAGTCGAAGAACTGCGGGTGTCGAGCGGCGAGGGCATCACGTACGACGTGTCCATCTGACCCGCTCTCGTCACGAGACAGGCGAGCCTACGCTCAGGAACGGCACAGAGACGACTACGAGCGGCGCGACGAAACAGATTTGATGGTGCATACACGACGTATACCCATGAGTTCGAGTATCCGCGTCTCCACCGCCACCAAGGAGAAGCTCAGGCGCCTCAAGCGTCCCGATGAGTCCTTTGACGACCTCCTCTCGCGGCTGGTGAGCGAGGACGAACCCATCGCGATCGGCTCGTGGAGCGACGACGACGCGGAGAACGCACGCGAGGCGATAGACCGCTCTCGGGAAAGTTTCGAGCGGTGACGTTTCTCGACTCGTCGGTCATCATCGACATGTTGAACGGCGTCGATGAGGCCGTCGCGTTCGTTCAGTCAGAAGGGGAGCCGTACCTCACGTCGACGATCTGTGTGTTCGAGGTCATCGATGGGAGACTCGGAAGCGGGGAAACGGACGTCGACACCGTACGGCAGGACTTCGGCGGCGTCCGTGCCGTCGACTTCTCAGAGCCGGTTGCACTCGAAGCGGCCCGGCTTCAGGATGCCCTCCTCGATGCTGGGGAACGGATGCCAGTCCGTGACCTGCTCATCGCGGCGACAGCCCGGTCGACCGGCGACCACCTCGTCGTCGCCGACGGCGACTTTCAGACGGACGTGCTGGAATCACGGATGACGGTCACGAACCTCCGCGACTGAGTAGCGAGGTCTCCATCGAGCGTGCGAGGGCAGCTGCCCGACCGGGAGTCACCGATGGGCCACCGCAGGGTAGTGGACAGAGCCGACCGGAGACGACGCGGCACCCGTGATACAGCAACGTCGGACGGACACAGCCGACGGGCCCGTCGACGTGGCAGCATCCGTTCGACCAAGAGTTCACGCTTGTACGGCGTCGCCAACCGGGCCGTGTACGTGCTCGATGCGGACGGTACCGTGACCTACAGCTGGGTGGCCGAAGACCCGACGAACGAGCCCGACTACGGCGCCCTCATCGAGGCCGTCGAGGCGGCCTGACGACCGAACAGTTCCGCGCTCCCGAGGCGTCCCGTTCTACACGCTGGAGTTGCCGGCGTTGGGAGGGCGAACCGCAGGACTGGCCGGTGCCGCTGCCTCGAACCGACCGCTAGCTGAAGCGCACGACGGCGTCCCGGCCGGCGAGATAGAGTCCACCCTCGGCGAGGCTCGGCCCGATGTCGAGGTGCTCGGCCTGCTCGCTGCGGACGGCTTGGACGCGGTCGCCGGTCGCGGCGTCGAAGACGCTCAGGTGTGCGTCTTGGCCGGTTGGCGCGTACACGTGTCCGGCCCCGACGGCGACGCCGCTCGCGTACCCGCCCTGGTACGAGCGGGCGCGCCAGCAGGGCGTGCCGTCCGTCATCGCGAGCGCGACGAGGTAGCCGTCCGTCGCGACGTAGACGCGGCTGCCGTCGGTCGCGAGCGTCTCGGGACGCGCCGGACGGTCGCGGTCGTCCGAGTCGCGAGGAGCGAGCTCGTGGCGCCAGCGCTCGGCGCCCGTCGCGGCGTCGAGCGCGAGGACGACGCCGGCGTCCGTGCCGGCGAGGAGCGTGTCGCCGACGACCGACAGGTTACAGTCGACGCGGGCGGCCGTCTTCGTTCGCCACCGCTCGCTGCCGTCGGCGGGCGACAGCGCCCGGACGTAGGTGTCGTCGCCGGCGACGTAGACGGCGTCGGCGGTGACGGCGGGCGTCGACTTCGAGGCGAGCCCGGTCGGCACGCGCCAGCGTCGCGACCCGTCCGCGAGCGCGAGGGCGTGGGTCGCGATGCCCCGCTGCAGGTAGACGGTGTCGTTCGCGACGGTGGGGCTGGCGTCGGACCAGCTCCCTTCGAGCCCGTCGTGCGTCCACCGGCGGTCGCCCGTCCCCGTCTCGTACGCCCGAACGTCGGCGCGAGTCGTGACGACGAGCGTGTCGCCGACGACGGCAGGGTCGGCCACCGGGTCGGCGACGTCCGTCACCCACAGCGTCTCGCCGGTCGCGGCGTCGAACGCGGCGAGGTCGTCGTCCAGGTCGTGTGCGTAGACGGTGCCGTCGACCACGACCGGCACGTGGTGGCCGGTGTGTGTCGGGAGGGACGCCTCCCAGTCGAACGTGAGTTCCCCCTGCGGGACCGCGCCGCCGGCGACCGCCCCGGTGTTCGTCGGCGGGCCGAGATGGCCGCGCCAGGCGGTCGTCGACGGCGCCACCGGGTCGTACGGCGGACACGACGAGGTCGTCGCCGCCGTGCCGTCGTCGAGCAGGTCGGTACAGCCCGCGAGCCCGGCCGCGCTCGGCACGGCGAGCGCGGCGAGCAACCGGCGGCGGGAGACGGACTCGTCGGTCATCGGAGCGTCACCACCCCGTGGTGCGTGTGCGTCAGGAAGACCGCCGTCTCGGTGACGGCTGGCCGGACCATCGGCCGGCGGTAGAACAGCTCCGTGTAGTAGTTGCTGTCCCGGAGCCACGCGTCGGCGTCGTCACCCCAGCGGCGACTACCGTCGTCGGTCATAACTGCGCCGGCCCGGAGATACACCTGCCCGTCGGTGACGGGCGGGCGGGCGAGATACGGGACCGTCTCGGTTCCGTTCGTCGGCCGGGGATGCGCCTCGTTGACGACGCGCCACCGCTCGGTGCCGTCGGCCGCGGCGAGCGCGTACAGGTTCTTCGCGCCGACGTAGACGCGCTCGCCGTCGGTCGTTGGCGGCCCGGCCGTCTCGGCCCCGGTGGTGAACTGCCAGCGCTGCGTGCCGTCCGCGGGAGCGACCGCGTACACCGTCCCGCCGACGGTGACGTACAGCGTCCCCTCGGTGAGAGCCATGCCGCCGGGCGCCCGGCCGTACCGCCCAGGCAGGGTCGTCCGCCAGCGCCGGCTGCCGGCGTGGTCGTACGCGAGCAGGACCGTCTCGTCGCGTTCTCGGTCGAACGGCGTGAACGCGGCGTAGACGCCCCGGTCGTCGGTGACGGGCAGCGCCGTCTCGACCGGCTCGTCGCCGGCGAACACCCCGAACGGCCCGGCCCGGTCGGCCGTCCACGCCCGGCTGCCGTCGGCGTCGACGGCGTACAGCCGTCCCGTGCCGCTGGCGACGTACACCCGGTCGCCGTACGCCGTGGCGGTGTCGAGCCGGCCGCGCAGGTCGACCGTCCACGCCTCCGTGCCGTCGGCGGTGAACGCGTGGAGTGAGCCGTCGCGGCCGCCCACGACGACGGTCGACGGGTCGCCGACGAGCGCCGGGCCGCCGGTGAGCCCGGCCGGGACCTCCTGCTGCCACCGCAGGTCGCCGGTCGCCGTGTCGAACGCTGCGAGCACGCTCGTCATGTCGTCCCTGTCGAATATTTGGGTCGTGAGCCCGGCAACGTAGACAGTGTCCTTGGCGACGACGGGCGTGCTCAATGCTCCGTCCAGCCGTGGGGCGAGGCTCCCCCGAGACCGGCGCCACGCGACGGTCGGCGCCGCCGGGCCGGCCGGCGGGTTACCCGTCCCGGCGGGGTCATACCCCGCGGTCGGCCACGCCGTCGTCGGGGCCTCGAACGTGGGTTCGGGAGGCGTGGAGTCGCTGTTGCACCCGGCGAGCCCGCTCGCGAGTGCGAGGCCGCCGGCTGCCAGCACCGCGCGTCTGGAGGGCATTACCGACGCGTGGCAGGCGAGGGTGAAAGGCTTCGTGGCCTCGCTGGCTGCGAGCGCGGTCGTCGATACCGGTACCCGTCGCCGCATCGCCGTGTGGACCCCTCCACCTCGGTAGCGGGGTTTCACCGCGTGAGTGCCTGTCCGGCGTGGTAATCAGGAACATAAATATTTACTCAATATTGAATTAAAAAACTCAAGACTTAAGTTCTCGGAGCCCCTTCGTTCTCGTATGAGCCTAGAAAACGTACTCGTCGCGGTCGGCGAAGACGACGAAGGACGCACCGACGCCATCGAGCAGATAACGGCCGACATCACCGGCCCCGCGAAGGGCGAGATTCACCTCGCACACGTCTTCTCTCGCGAGGAGTACGGGCGGTTCCGCGACCAGCTGGACTTCGACAAGGACTCCGAGGTGACGCCGACGGCCGTGGCCGAACGACAGGTAAACGTCCGGGGCATGACAGACGCGTTCACCGCGGCCGGCGTGAAGACCACGACCTACGGTGCCGTCGGGAAGCGCAGCGAGCAGATCGTCTCGCTGGCAGAGGACATCGACGCGGATCTCGTGGTGGTTGGCGGACGGAACCGGTCGCCGACCGGAAAGGCGGTGTTCGGCTCCACGGCCCAGCAGATCATGCTGGAGGCACCCTGCCCGGTCACGTTCGTCCGCGCCGGATAATCGGCCACGAGCGGCGGTTGGCCGATGCCGTTATGGTTTTTACTCGGCGACGAATTGTTCGCTGCATGGACGCGTCGCCGCCGCGCGTGGGATTCCTCTACGCCGGAGAGTTGACGGCCGAACAGCACGCGGCACTCGCGTGGCTGAAGGACGAATCGTTCGACGCCGAGGCCGTCGCGTTCGACGACCTCGACGCCGACCACGGCGACGCCGACGAGTGGGAGGTGCTCTGGTGGCACCGGGACGCGCCACTCGGGACGGAAAACCCTCTCGTAGCCGTCGCCGCGACGGTCGAGTCGCATCTCGCCGAGGGCGGTGGCCTGCTGTTGACGCTCCGGGGGATGGTCGCGGTCGCCGCGCTCGACGTCGAGTCGGTGGCGCCCGACGCCACCGGCGTCGACTCGGTGACGGAGCCGACGGGACCGCTGTGGCGGCGACTCTACGACGACCATCCCGCGGTGGCCGATCTCGACGAGCGCCGGCTCCCGGTCTGTGACCGCGGTGCGGTGCCCTTCGCCCGCTACGAGACGGTGCTACCGGCCCGCGGCGAGGTACTGGCCGCGACGGTCAGGGGCGAACAGGACATCCCCCACGAGATGACGGTCGTCTCGTGGGACGAGGGCCCCGGAACCGTCATCGGCGCCGGCGCGCGACTGGCGTTCGACGAGCCGGTCGCCGACGAGGTGGCGGCGACGCGAAACGCCCTGACTGCCGGCCTCCTGCGGGCGACGACCACCGAGACCGACCACGCCCGACCCAAGACGGCTGCCGGCCTCCACGCGATGCGCGAGACGGTCGACGATCCGGCACGGCCGGGGTGTCACTTCACGCCGCCGGCCAACTGGCTCAACGACCCAAACGGCCTCATCAGGTGGAACGACCGCTACCACGTCTTCTATCAGTACAACCCCGCCGGACCGTTCCACAACACCATCCACTGGGGCCACGCGGTGAGCGACGACCTCGTCCACTGGACCGACGAGCCGGTCGCGCTGGCGCCCTCGCCGGACGGCCCGGACCGGGACGGCTGCTGGTCGGGCTGTGCCGTCGACGACGACGGCACGGCCACCATCCTCTACACGGGCGGCGACGGCCGGACGCAGCTACCCTGTCTGGCGACGACCGACGATCCGAATCTCTGTCGGTGGGAGAAACACGGCGACAACCCGGTCATCGAGTCGCCGCCCGACGACCTCGACATCCTCGAGACGGAACACTGGCGGGCGGAGTTTCGCGACCACAGCATCTGGCAGGCCGACGGCGAGTGGCACCAGATAATCGGCACCGGCCTCGAAGACCGCGGCGGCGCGGCGCTTTTGTACACCTCGCCGGACCTCCGGGAGTGGCACTACGAGGGGCCGCTGCTGGTCGGCGACGACGGCCCCGGCACGGTCTGGGAGTGTCCGGAGCTGCTCGACCTGGGCGAGAAACAGCTCCTTCACGTCTCCGATTACGAGAACGTGGCGTACTTCCTCGGAGACGTGGACGGCAGTTCGTTCGACGTCCAGCGGCGGGGGCTGCTCGACCACGGCGACTTCTACGCGCCGCAGTCGCTGCGGGACGGCGACCGCACGGTGATGTGGGGGTGGCTCCCCGAGGCGCGCGACCTCTCGGCACAGTGGGACGCCGGCTGGTCGGGGGCGCTGTCGCTCCCGCGGGTGCTTTCGACCGACTCGGACGGTCGGTTACGCCAGCAACCCGCCCCCGAAGTCGAGGCGTTGCGCGAGCGGTCGCTGCCGACGCCCGACGCGCTGACGCTTGCGGCCGACGAGCGCGAGCGACTGACCGACGGCGACGCGCTCGAACTCCAGCTGGAGGTGGCGCTCGACGACGCCGACGCCGTCGAACTGACCGTGCTGGCCGCACCGGACGGCACGGAGACGACGACGCTCCGGTACACCAGCGGGGGCGAGTTGGTCCTCGACCGGACGAACGCGAGCGAGGACCACCGCGCGACGGCCGACACCCGACGGATGGCGGTCCCGCCGTACGACGAGCCGCTGTCGCTGCGCGTTTTCGTCGACCGGTCGGTCGTGGAGGTGTTCGCCAACGAGCGCCACTGTCTCACCGGTCGCGTCTACCCGACGCGCGAGGACAGCACCGGCGCGTCGCTGTGCGCCACCGGCGGCCGCGCGACGGTCGAACGCCTCGACTGCTGGGCGATGGAGACGGACGTCGCCCGCAGCGAGGAACCCTCGTTCGCCTGTGCGCCGCTGCCGGAGCCTTAGTCGGACGAGCCGTTCTGTGTGTAGCCTGCGCCGCCGACGTAGCCGAAGGGGCCCGACACGCCCTGCGTGTCGAGGAGGGCCGCCTCGGGAACGGGGCGCCCGTCGGCGGCCGGCAACCCCTCGCCCGGCGTCGGGAGGTGCCAGTGCGTCAGCGTCCCCCGGACGCTCGTCTCGTCGCCCTCGACGGCGAGCCGGACCGTCGGGCCGAGCGTGCCGCCGAACCGTCGGCGCTGCTCGGCCACCGACAGGTCGGCCACCTCGTCGAGCGAGTCGCCCGCGAAGTCGCGGTAGTTGAAGAAGCTCTGGACGAGCAGCTCCTCCTCGTGTGGAAACGCCATCCACGAGTAGGCCTGGAACGGCGCGTTCGCCGGGTTGGTGACGACCAGCCCGGAGCCGTTGAGCGGCCGGTAGACGCCGTCGAGCGAGTCAGCGACGAAGCCGTAGAGGCCGTCGTAGCCGTCGAGCCCCGGCGCGAACGTGTGCATGTGACTCGAGACGAACAGGTAGTAGCGGTCGTCGCGGTAGACGACGTGTGGCCGCTCGAGTTCCTGGTTGACGCAGACGGAATCCAAAAGCGGCGGCCGGAGCTCCCACTCCAGCGGGTCGCCCGACGGCGAGGCCGCCAGTCCGACGGCGCCGTTGAACTCTTGATGGGCCGAATTCCCGCCGCAGGCGTCGCTGTCCGGCGGAACCGGGGTGTTCGCCTCGAAGAGGAGATACGTCCGGCCCGTCGCCGGGTCCTCGAAGAACCACGGGTCGCGGAACGTGTATATCATCCCGCGGGACTGCGCCTCCGTCTCGTACCAGTCCCCGTCGGGTTCCAGCAGCACCTTCTGGTGCCACGGTCCCTCGATTCGGACGCCGTCGTCGGTCCCGACGACGGTGCCGCCGTGGCCGACCGCGATGCGCTGGGTGTAGGTCAACTCGTCGGCGCCCTCGTCGCCGGCGGCCGTGTAGTAGACGTAGAGGTCACCGTCGTCGTACAGTGCACAGCCTGCCCACTGCCGCTGGCCGTGGGCGCCGCCGTCGAAGACGGTACCGCCGTCGTGCCACTCGCGGCCGTCCGCCGAGTAGAAGTAGCGGATCTCGGCCACGTCGTGCCGCTTGCCCGGCATCGACTCCGCGGGCGCGGTTAGCGAGAAGAGCACCCGCCAGCCGTTGACCGTCGCCACCACCCCGTGGCGGTCGCGCAACAGCCAGGTGTCCCAGACGTGGACGTGGTCTGCGGGGTCCGTCTCCGGGGGCTGGATGGTCGGCATCACGTTGTCGGCCGTCCGCCGGACGGCGGCGGCCTGGGCCCGTGTCCACGCGACGGACGAGTGATTGGGCGACGGGCCGTCTGTCATGTTATGGGTTACTCGCATGCGGATTAAATCTCTTTAGGTTCACTCCGGCCGGAGTCACTGGCGCAGCCGTGCCCGGTCACCCGTACCGGCGGTCATCGCCGACGCGAGCGCCCCGCGCACGACGACCTCGTCGCCCAGCGTCGTCAGTCGAAGCTCCGGAACGTTCGTCATCACCATCTCGGGGAGCCGCTCGCGCACCGGGTCCAGCAGTCGCTCGGGGTTCGACAGCGCGACGGCCCCGCCCACGTAGACGACCAGCGGCGCGTACGCGTGGACGAGGTTGGCGACGCCCATCGCGTTCCAGTGGGCCAGCTGGTCGGCGACGTGGTCGGCGAAGGCGTCCTCGTCTGCGTGGGCGAACACGTCGGCGGCGGTGAACTCGGCGGCGCCGACCGGAAGCGCAGTGTCGACGCTCGCGTCCGCGTACAGCTGTTCGGCGTACCGCGGGATGTTGTTGCCCGAGCAGTACGCCTCCCAGTGGCCGTCTTTCCCGCAGCCACACCGCATCTCGCCGTCGGGGTCAAGCGTCATGTGGCCCACCTCGCCGGCGTTGCCGTCCCACCCCGCGAGGACGTTGCCGTCGACGCAGACGCCCGCGCCGATGCCCGAGGAGACGGTGAGATACGCCATGTCGTCCGGGTTACGGTCGCTGTAGAACCGCTCACCGATGACGCCCGCGGTCGTGTCGTTGTGGAGATACACCCGGTCGGTGTCGAACAGGTTCTCGACGGGGCCGACCAGCGGCACCGTGTCGATGTGGTCGGGGAGGTTCGCCGGGTGTTCGATGGCCCCGGCCGCGAGGTCGAAGGGGCCGAACGAGGCGATGCCGGCCGCTCGCACCTCGCGAGGGCGGATGCCGGCCTCCGCACACGCGCCCCTGAGCGCGTCCAGCACGGCCTCGGTCACCGCGATGCCGGTCGGCCCGCTCGGGGTCGCCCGGCGGTCGCGACCGAGGATGGTGCCGTCCGCGTCGGCCGCGACCGCCCGGACGTTCGTCGCCCCGAGGTCCACCCCGGCGTACATGTCTCGATTCCGGGGAGGCGACCACTTAACGGCTGAGATTTACTCGCGGGCGAGTTCAGCTCGGTACCCGTCGCTCGGAGGGATCACTCGAAGGTGTAGAGCCGGGTCTCACACGCCGGGCAGGCGAGGACGTCGGCGGGTTCGCTCCGCGACGGGGTGGACCCGCCACAGCAGTTCATCGTCGTCGACTCCACGAGCTGCTCGCCGCAGTCCGGACAGTCGGTGAGGAACATGCGCAGCGGGCCGGCCGCCGCTCGGCGGGTCGCGGGGTCGTCGAGCCACTCGGTGAGCGCGCGCACCGCCGCCGTCTCGGCGACAGCGACGGGCCGCGACAGCCACGTCTCCGTCATCACGTTACCGCTTCCGTCCCCGAGCCGTATCCACTGCCGCTCCTCGCCGTCCGTGACCGAGACGCTCGCCGCGTGTGCGACCTCGAACGCGGCATCGGCGAGGTCGTCGGTCGGGTGGTCCGCGAGCGTCGCCATCTCCGTCTCCCACGCGTCCCGGAACGACGGGTCGAGGTCGACCATCTCGCCGTCGGCGACCAGCACCCCGTCCGCCTGGAGCGTCTCCAGCAGGGCCTCGCCGTCCACGTCCCCGGCGAGGCCGTCCGAACTCGCCTGCGCGGCAGCGGGTGGCGCGGTGTCGTGGTCGAACCACTCGTTCGGTACCGGCGACGCGGCGACGAGCCGCGGGGCCACGCGCGGGGTGTACGGGACGACGTAGCCGCGGGTCCAGACGAGCAGCGTTCCGAGGGCCGCGATGAGGACGGCGAGTGCGCGTCGCCGCCGGCCGACCACGAGCGCCCCGGCCGCGACGAGCGTGAGGTTCAGGGCCGTGCAGGGCCAACAGCGGTTCTCGCCGGTGTGGGCCGGCTCGCGAAGCAGCTCGAAACGCGTCATACCCCGCCTACCAGAGGGGACGGTTTCAGCCTGTCGTCGGTACCACTTTACACCCGGCGTCGCACGCGCCGAGTATGGCGACTGACATGGAGTACACCCGACTCGGCTCGACCGGGCTGGAGGTGTCGCGGCTCTGTCTCGGCTGCATGAACTTCGGGAGCGACGAGCCGTGGATGATCGGCGACGAGGCGACGAGCCGCGAGCTGCTCGACGCGGCGATGGACGCGGGCGTCAACTTCCTGGACACCGCGAACGTCTACTCGCAGGGGGAAAGCGAGCGCATCGTCGGCGACGCCATCGCCGACCGCGACCGCTCTGAGCTGGCCGTGGCGACGAAGGTGTTCGGTCCGATGGGCGACGGCCCCAACCAGTCGGGGCTGTCGCGCAAACACGTCATCGATCAGTGTCACGCCTCGCTCGACCGGCTCGACACCGACTACATCGACCTCTACCAGATCCATCGGTTCGACGACGACGTCCCGCTGTCGGAGACGCTCGCCGCGCTCGATCACCTCGTCGAGGAGGGGCTCGTCCGGTACGTCGGCGCGAGCACGATGCCCGCGTGGAAGTTCACCCGCGCGCTGTATCAGGCCGACGCCGAGAACCACGAGCGGTTCGTCTCGATGCAGCCGGAGTACAACGCCGTCGACCGCCACGAGGAGGCGAACGTCCTCCCCGCCTGCGAGGCGGAGGGGGTCGGGGTCGTCCCGTGGTCGCCGCTGGCCGGCGGCTTCCTCGCCGGGAAGTACGAGCGCGAGGAGGAGCCGGCGTCGGGACGGGCGGCGACCGACGAGTACACCGCCGCGCGGTTCACCGAGGAGAACTGGGCGGTGCTCGACGAGATTCGCGACGTCGCCGCGGCCGAGGACGCGACGCCGGCGCAGGTGTCGCTTGCGTGGCTCCTGCAGAAGGACGTGGTCGATGCGCCCATCATCGGGCCGCGAACGCACGACCACCTCACGGAGAACCTCGGTGCGCTCGACGTGTCGCTGACGGACGCACAGATGGACCGCATCGATGCGCCCATCACTCCACGCTGGCCCGCGCCCGAGAAGGACACCTAGGCGGCAGCAGAAAACGCCGACGGCAGCCCAGAACGCCGACCGACGGCAGCCCAGAACGCCGACCGACGGCAGCCCAGAACGCCGACCGACGGCAGGCAAGGACTTTAGCTGCGCCGGTCGCAGAGAGGGGTATGGATAGCGGCGCTCTAATCGAGACCCTCGAAGCCGCCGGGCTGTCGCCGTATCAGGCCGACGCGTACGTCGCGCTGCTCGACATGGGTGCGGCGTCTGCGACGACGATTGCCGAGAAGAGCGACGTGCCGGCGCCGCGCATCTACGACGTGCTCGACGGACTGGAGTCGCGCGGCTACGTGGAGACCTACCAGACCGGGTCGCTCCACGCTCGGGCCCACAGCCCCGCGCCCGTGGCCGACGACCTGCGCGAGCGAGCCGAGCAGTTCACCGAGGCGGCCGCGGAGGTGACCGACCGGTGGGAGCAGCCGGAACTCGAGAGCAGCCGGACCAGCATCGTCTCCGGGTTCCACACCGTCGTCGAACAGGCGGAGACGTTCATCGACGAGGCGACGTACCAGATTCAGCTGTCGGTGACGACGGACCACTTCGAGCGGCTCCGGCCGCGGCTCGTCGACGCGTACGACCGCGGCGTGTCGACGCGCGTGTCGATCCACACCCGCCCGGACGGCGAGCACCCGCCCATCGACCGGTTCGAGGGAGCCTGTTACGAGGTGCGCCACCGTCGACTCCCCGCGCCGTTCGTCGCGCTGGTGGACCGCGAGAAGACCTGCTTTTCACACCATCCCGACTCGGCGAATCAGTACGGCGTGCTCGTGAACGACCGCACGCACACGTACGTGTTTCACTGGTACTTCCTGACGTGTCTGTGGGAACACTGGGAGACGGTGTATCGGGACGACGCCGATGGGGGCCCGGTCGGCTACGTCGACGTCAGGCAGTGCATCCGTGACATCAAACCGCTGGTCGACGCGGGCGAACGACTCCGGGTCCGCGTCGAGGGGCTCGACACGGAGTCCGGGGACTCTGCCTCGGCGACCGGCGTCGTTACCGACGCGTCGGTCACGGGCGGCGACGCCGGGGGGTCGACCGTCGAGCGACTCGCGGGACAGGTCTCCATGACCGTCGAGACGGCCGACGGCCCGGTGACGGTCGGCGGCTGGGGAGCGATGCTCGAAGACATCGAAGCCCGACGGATCACGATTCTCGACGACGCGTCGGACGACGGATGCGGCGAGTCGACCCACGCTGGTAGATGACTCGGCGAGGGATTCGGTTATTTACAACTACTGTTGTAAATCCACTACACTTTTGACGAGTTGGTCGCAAGGGCTCATTGGACATGGTAGACGATGACAATACGGGCATCGGGCAGAGCGGCGTCTCCCGTCGGCAGTTCGTGAAGGCGACGGGCGCATCTAGCATCGCCGTCGGTGTCGCTGGCTGTACGGGCGGTAGTAACAGTGCCGATGGCGGCGGGGGCGGTGGCGGCGGTGGTGGCGGTGGCGGCGGTGATAGCTCGGGCGACGGCGAGATCGGCGGGACGGTCACCATCTCCTCGGGTGCGCAGTATCAAGACGCAGGCATGGAGGAGGCGCTCCACGAGGCGGGCGTCCCGGATTCGATCACCATCGAGATGACGCGGCCACCGCAGGACAGCGGCGGGAAACAACAGCGGCTCCGGACCGCTATCGACGCCGAATCGCCGGACCCGGACCTCGTGTTGACCGACAACGGATGGACGATTCCGTTCATCGTCCGCGGTGACCTCGTCAACCTGGAGGAGGAGATGTCCGACGAGTTCATCTCCCGGGTCAAAGAGCAGGGCGTCCAGTCGATGCTCGACACGGGGACCCACCCCGAGACCGGCGACCTGTACTCGGTGCCGGCGTTCCCGGACTTCCCGACGGTTCAGTACCGGAAGGACCTGTTCAGGGAGGTCGGCTACGACGACTCCGACTTCCAGACCTGGAAGACCGACCCGCCGACGTGGTCGGAGTTCACGAGCATCGTCTCCGAGGCGCACGAGGCGTCCGACGCCGACTACGGACACGTCTGGCAGGGGAACGACTACATCGGGCTCGCCTGTTGTACGTTCAACGAGTACCTGACCAGCATGGGCGGGTCCTTCTTCGGGGGAAAGGAGAACCTCTTCGGCCCCGTCGGCGACCGGCCGGTCACCATCGGCGAGGAGAAGGCCGTCGACGGTATCGAGGTCGCGACGGACCTGATCCACGGCGAGGGAATGGCGCCGTCCGACATCTCGGCCGTCTCCCCGCAGGAGGTCGCCGGCTGGATCGAACCCGACACGAAGAGCATCTTCGAGAACGGGAACGCGGTTACCCAGCGGAACTGGACGTACGCCATCGGGGGCGCCGTCTCGGCGTTCGACGGCACCGACATGGAGCCGGGCGTGATGCCCCTCCCCAAGGGACCGAACGGCTCCTACCACGCGCAGGGTGGCTGGATTCTCTCGATGAACCCGTACAGCGACAACAAAGCCTCCGCCAAGGAGGTCATCAAGGCGTGGTGGGAGGACTCGTTCCTCAAACATCAGTTCGACGCCGCGAACTTCATGCCGCCGAAGCCTGAGCTGTACAGCTACGTGGAGGAGAGCGACACGTACGGCCCGTACTTCGAGTCGCTGCAGTTCTCCTCGCAGAACCTGATTCCGCGTCCGACCACCTCGGTGTGGCCCAACCAGCGGACCGTCGTCTCCAGCGAGGTCAACGCGGCGCTCCGGAAGGAGAAGACGCCACAGGAGGCTGCCTCGGCGATGGCGGAGCGAATTCAGGCCATCGAGGACCAGGCCGGATAACGCCGCGAATCGCCCGTTTCCGTAACACCAGAACAAAAACCTACGATAACGAACATAATGTTAAACGTACACACCGACAGCGTACAGAGCATGTCGGCACGATCATCGTCGTCGGCAGTGGGGGGTGGTGTGGCCTATGGCGACTGAACAGGCCCAGAGGGGATCGGCGGGGCTTCTCACGCGGGCGGGGACCTGGACCGAGAACATGAGCGAACAGGCGTACGCGTATCTCCTGTTGGCGCCGGGGTTCCTCGTCCTGCTTCTGTTCGCGTTCTGGCCGCTCGCGTCGGCGATTCGGACGTCATTTTTCGCGGACATCATCACCGGCAGCGGTCGGCTCGGGGAGTTCGCCGGGGTGACGAACTACGTCCAGCTGCTCACGAACACCAACGCGCTCGCGCCGGCGCCGTTCCTGGACCCGTCGTTCCAGATTCCGGTGCTCCAGCAGGCGCTGTTCATGACGCTGCTGTTCGCCGTGCTCAGCGTGGCGGGCGAGACCCTGCTCGGGTTCCTCTACGCGATGTTGATGCAAGGGGACTACGCGGGGCGAAAGCTCGTCCGGCTGCTCATCATCCTCCCGTGGGCGATTCCCATCGTCATTCAGGGGATGATCTTCTTCCTGATGTTCCGGCCGGGCTACGGGCTGTTGACCGAACCGTTACAGCAGCTCGGAATCTTCTCGAGTCTCCCGTTGAACACGACGTTCGACGGGTTCGTCATCGTGACCGTCGCGGACATCTGGAAGACGTCTGCGTTCATGGGGCTCCTGATCCTCGCCGGGCTCGAGAGCGTCAACCAGGACCTCTACGAGGTGGCGGACGTGATGGGCGCCTCGCGCTGGCAGCGGTTCCGCTACATCACGTTCCCGCTGGTGTTCCCGGTGTTGATGGTCGCGATGCTGTTCCGGACGATGGGGGCGCTCCGGGTGTACGGCATCATCGAGGCGACCAGCGTCGGGTGTACGACCGTTCCCTCGATGAGCTGTCTGGTCGTCGAGCTGATGTTCGGCTCCGCGTCGCTGTACGGCTCGGCGGCCGCGGCCAGCGTGCTCATCGCCATCGTGGTGGGACTGTTCATCTCGGTGTATCTCCTGTTCATCAGGCGGAGCAGCCAGAGCTTGGGGTTCGCATAACATGAGCATCGACGCACGAAACCACGACGACGCAGAACAGATGGGCGGTGGAAGCGACGGCGACGACGACTCGAGGTCACGAATCGGCCGGTGGGCCAAAGACTGGATGGAACACCCCGAGAAGGCGTACGCGGTCATGGGCGTGTTCATGGGCGGCGTCCTGCTGACGACGTCGCTGTTCCCGCTGTACTGGCTGTTCGTCGTCGCGATGGCGCCGCCGGGACAGACGAACATCTCGCTGATTCCGGCGGAGATCGACCTGACGGCGTTCGTCGACATCTTCGTTCAGGTGCCGTTCGCCCGGTTCATGTTCAACAGCCTGTTCTACGCGTTCTCGGTGACGGCCATCGTGCTGCTCATCGGGAGTCTCGCCGGCTACGCGTTCGGCCGGCTGGACTTCCGCGGGAAGACGCCGCTTTTATTCTCGCTTCTGGTGTTGAGCTTCTTCCCGCCGGCGACGCTGTTTCTCCCGCTGTTCCGGGCGTTCAACCAGCAGATTCCGCTGCTCGGGATCTTCACGCTCCCCGCGGAGATCTACGGCACGCCGGGCGCCGTCGTCGCGCCGCTCAGCGCGTTCACGATGCCGCTCGCGATCTTCATCCTGACGACGTTCTACGGGCAGATCCCGGACGGGCTCGAGGACGCCGCCAGGGTCGAGGGGACGACGCGGATCGGCGCGCTGTTCCGCGTCATCATGCCGCTGTCCGCGCCCGGCATCGCGACCGCCGGCATCCTCACGTTCATCACGGTGTACACGGAGTTCTTCTTCTCGTTCCTGATGACCGGTGACAGCGCGGCCGAGTGGGCGCCCGTCGTCAACGGCGTCCTCGCGTTCCAGACGCAGTACACGACCCGGTACGACCTCCAGGCGGCGGCGAGTCTCGTGGCCATCGTCCCGGTCGCCATCCTCGTCGTCTTCGCACAGGAGAAGATCATCAGCGGCCTCACGCAGGGGGCACTCAAGGAGTAACACAATGGCACGAGTCAAACTGACGGACGTGACGAAGGAGTACGGAGACGTGGTCGCGGTCAACGACATGAACCTCGACCTCAAGGACGGGGAGTTCATCTGTCTGGTCGGCCCCTCGGGGTGTGGGAAGTCCACGACCCTCGAGACGGTCGCGGGGCTGACGAAACCCACGTCCGGAGAGATTCTCATCGGCGACCGCGAGGTGACGAATCTCCCGCCGAAGGACCGCGGCATCGCGATGGTGTTCCAGAACATCGCGCTGTTCCCGCACATGGACGTCTACGACAACATCTCCTTCGGCCTGCGGCTGCGGAACTTCGAGCAAGATGAGATGGACCGCCGCGTCGACAACGCCGCGGGCATCGTCCAGCTCGAGGGGATGCTCGACCGCATGCCCGACGAGATGTCCGGCGGGCAGCGCCAGCGCGTCGCCATCGCCCGCGCCATCGTCCGTGAGCCAGAGGTGTTCCTGATGGACGAGCCGCTCGCAAACCTCGACGCGAAGCTCCGCGTGAACATGCGGACGGAGCTCCAGCGGCTCCACAAACAGCTGGACACGACGATCATCTACGTCACGCACAACCAGGCCGAGGCGATGACGATGTCCGACCGGATCGCGGTGTTGAACTCCGGCGAGCTCCAGCAGATCGACCCGCCGCTCGTCTGTTACAACGAGCCGGCGAACCGCTTCGTCGCGGGGTTCATCGGCTCGCCGTCGATGAACTTCGCCATGACGACGATCGAGGGCGACACGCTGCAGGCCGACGGGTACGCCATCTCGTTCGACACCGCGGCGGTCGACGGCGTGTCGGACGGCGACCAAGTGGAGATCGGCATCCGGCCGGAGGACATCTACCTCACGGAGAACAGCGCCGAGGCACGGAACCCGAGCACCGCCTTCGAGGTCCAGACCGACGTGCTCGAGCCGATGGGCGACGAGATATTCGTGTATCTCAAACCCATCGGCGCGGCCGGCGAGTCCGGGATGGGCGACATCGAAGAGCGCCAGGGACTGTTGATGAGCGTCGACCCCGACACCGACATCCACGAGGATGAGTCGGTGGAAATCGTCATCGACCGCGACCGCATCCACCTGTTCGACGTGGCGTCCGGCGACGCGCTCTCACACGGCGTCGTGACGGGCGCGACGGAGGCCGAAGCGGGCGAGGGCGGCGCACAGGCAGACTGACCGGGCCCGAGGCGGCGTCTTTCGGCGGGGTCGGTCGAACGCGATTCACACGGTACGACGCTCGAACATCATTCAATGACAGACACAGCAGCGAACGACAGCGCCTGGTGGAAGGAATCGGTCGTGTACGAGGTGTATCCGCGGAGCTTCAACGACAGCGACGGCGACGGCGTCGGGGACATCCCCGGCGTCATCGAGAAGGTCGACTACTTCGCCGAGCTGGGCGTCGACGTGGTGTGGCTCTGCCCGGTGTACGACTCGCCGGACGCCGACAACGGCTACGACGTCCGTGATTACAGAGCGATCCACGACGATTTCGGCGACATGGACGACTTCGAGGAGCTCCTCGCGGCGCTACACGCCCGCGATATCCGCCTCATCACGGATCAGGTGGTGAACCACACGTCGGACGAACACGAGTGGTTCCGGCGGTCCCGACGAGCGGCCGACGGGTACGCGGACTTCTACCACTGGGTCGAGGGGAGCCCCGACGAGCCGCCCAACAACTGGGAGTCGTTCTTCGGTGGGCCCGCGTGGAGCTACGACGACGAACGCGAGGCGTGGTATCTCCACCTGTTCCACGAGAAGCAGCCGGACCTCAACTGGCGGACCCCTCGCGTCAGGGAGGCCATCTACGAGATGATGAACTGGTGGCTCGACAAGGGGGTCGACGGGTTCCGGCTGGACGCCATCGACCTGCTGTCGAAGCCGGAGGGCTACCCGGACGGCGACCCTGCCGAGTCGACCACGGGGCGCGGGCAGTTCTACAACGGCCCGCGCATCCACGAGTATCTGCGCGAACTCCACGACGAGACCGTGGCCGGTCGGGACGCGATGACCGTCGCAGAGATGGGCGGCATCGGCCCCGAGCACGTCAGCGGCTACTGCGGCAGCGAGGGGGACGGGATCGACATGGTGTTTCAGTTCCTCCGCGAGGGCCTCGACGTCGGGCCCGGAGGCGAGTGGTCGCTCCCCGAGCTCAAACGGGTCGTGACCGAGTGGCAACAGGTCGCCGACGGCTGGATCGCACCCTGTCTGGAAAACCACGACCAGCCTCGGAGCGTCTCGTGGTGGGGCGACGAGGCGTACCACCGGGAGTCGGCGACGCTTTTGACGACGTTTCTTCTCACGCTGCGGGGGACCCCGCACGTGTATCAGGGCGAAGAGATCGGGATGACGAACGCGACGTTCGAGGCGCTCCACGAGGTCGACGACGCGGAGACGCGCACGCGAGCCGAGCTGGCCATCGAATCGGGCGCGGCCGAGTCGTTCGCCGACGTGCGCGAGGCGATAAAACGGGAGAGCCGCGACCACGGACGGACGCCGATGCAGTGGCGCGATGTGGAACACGCGGGGTTCTCCGAGGGGGAGCCGTGGCTCAAGCTCAACGAGAACTACTCCGAGGTGAACGTCGAGGCCGCACGCGCGGACGAGGCGTCGGTGTGGCACTACGTTCGCGAGGCCATCGAGCTCCGGCACCGCGAGGACGTGTTGGTGTACGGGGAGTACGAGCTCCTCCAGCCCGACGACACGCAGATCTACGCGTACACCCGGACGCTCGGCGACGAGACCGCGCTCGTGGTCCTCAACTGGTCGGACGGTACGGCGCGCGTCGACGTGTCGAGCGTCGACACCGGGAGCGCGGAGCCGCTGCTCGGGAACTACGAGGACACGCCCGCGAAGCCGACGGACGCACAGTTCCGGCCGTACGAAGCCGGCGTGTATCGGCTCTGAGTCGCGGAGCCGCGACGAGCGGGTCGCGTCCGGCTACCGTCCGCGCCGCACCGTCTCCTCGTAGACGACGCCCCGCTGTGCGTCGAGCGTGACGATGTCGCCGTCCGCCACTCGGTCGGGGAGCCGTGCGTCGCCGACCATCGGCACGCCGAGTTCGCGCGCGACCGTCGCCGCGTAGCTCGTCATGCCGGCGCGCGCGTCGACGATGCCGGCGATCACGTCGACGTCGCCCGTGAACGTCTCGTCGAACCCGTCGTCGAGCGCGAGGATGACCTCCTCGGAGACCTCCGTGAGGTCGCCGTCGGGCACACGGTAGATCGGCCCGGTGGCGTAGCCGTCGACGACGGCGCGCCCGGAGGTGAGCACCTCGGCGGCGACGTGAACCTTCAGCGTGTTCGTCGTGTCGACGCCGTCGAGGTCGGTCATCATCCCCGCGAGCGCGACGACGGTGTCGCCCGACCGCGCCACGCCGGCGTCGAGGGCCGCCTGCACCGCGTTGTGGACGACCGTCTCCGTCCCGTGGTCCGGCCCCGACAGCGGGACGTGCTTGGGGACGACCCCCCCGGAGAGTGCGAGCCGGCGACGCACGCGGTCGTTCGGCGTCGAGGCCAACACGGGGACGGTCGGTCGGTACTTCGCCGCCTTCAGCGCGGTGTACCCCGACTCCGATGCGGCGACGACGGCCGACGCGCCGACGTCGCGGGCGAGATAGCGAGCCGACCGCGCGACGGCGTCCGTCTGTGACTCGCCAGCCGTCGGCACCCGCTGCTCCCTGAGTTCGGCGTACTCGTCGCTCGCCTCGATGTCGCGGACGATGCGGTCCATCGTCTCCACGACCGTGACGGGGTGGTCGCCGACGGCCGTCTCCGCGGAGAGCATCACGGCGTCCGTGCCGTCGAGGACGGCGTTGGCCACGTCGGTCGCCTCCGCGCGGGTCGGCCGTTTCTCCGAGACCATCGAGTCGAGCATCTCCGTGGCGGTGATGACCGGAACGCCCGCCTCGCGACAGCGCCGGATGATCCGCTTTTGAATCATGGGCACCTTCTCGAGCGGACACTCCACGCCGAGGTCGCCGCGCGCGACCATCACGCCGTAGGCGGCGTCGACGATGCCGTCGAGATGGTCGACGGCGTCCGCCCGCTCGATCTTTGCGACGACCGGGATGTCGCCGCCGCGCGTCTCGATTGCCTCGTTCACCCGGTAGACGTCGGCGGCGTCGCGGACGAAGCTCGCCGCGACGAAGTCGGCCTCGGTCTCGACCGCGAGGTCGAGCTCCCGCTCGTCGGCCGGCGTGAGGAGGTCGAGGCCGAGGTCGACGCCCGGAACGTTCACCCCCTTCCGGCCGCCGAGGTCGCCGCCGCTGTCGACGCGAGCGCGGACCGTGCCGGCCTCGACGGAGACCACTTCTGTCTCGATGCGCCCGTCGTCGAGCAGCACGCGGTCGCCGGGCTCGACGCCGTCGAGGGCGGTCGACAGCCCGATGTCGGTCGGCGTCAAGTGGTCGCCCACGCGGAGCGTCACCTCCGTGTCGGCCGCGATGGTGACGGGGTCGTCGGCCGGCGCAGTGCGGATTTCGGGCCCGGAGAGGTCGTGCATCACCGCGACCGTGTGGTCCAGGTCGGCCTCGACGGCACGGACCGTCTCGGCGATGTCGCGGCGGTCGGCCGGCGAGCCGTGGCTGGCGTTGAGCCGGGCGACCGACATGCCCGCCTCGGCGAGCGCCCGCACCGTCTCGGCGTCGGCGGACGCCGGGCCGATCGTACAGACGATCTTCGCGTTGCGCATCGGTCTCAGAGCACGATGCTTTTCGTCGTGGTGAACGCCTCGATGGTGTAACCGATGCCCTCGCGGCCGATGCCGCTGTCGCCCACCCCGCCGAAGGGGATGTCGCCGAGCCCGTGGGAGGGGGCGCCGTTGATGCGGACCGCGCCGGCCTCGATGGCGTTCGCCAGCCGCATCGCGCGGTCGTGGTCCGCGGTGAAGACGGACGCGTCGAGGCCGAACGGGTCGGCGTTGGCCAAAGACAGCGCCTCCGCCTCGTCGGCGACGGCCGCGACGGCCGCGACCGGGCCGAACTGCTCCTCGTGGAGCACCCGCGCGTCGTGGGGCACCTCGGCCAGAAGCGTCGGTTCCACCGTACGGCCGTCGCGGTCGCCCCCGCGGACCAGCCGCGCCCCCCGGTCGAGCGCGTCGTCGATGAGCTCCTCCACCCAGTCGGCCTGCGACTCGCTGATGAGCGGGCCGACCGTCGTCGACTCCTCGAAGAGGTCGCCGGGCTGCCAGGCGTCCATCTCCGCCTCGATGCCGGCCACCACCTCGTCGTGGACCGACTCGTGGGCGAGCACCCGCGAGACGGCCGAGCAGCGCTGGCCGGCGTACTTGAACGACCCCTTCGCGCAGTCGGCGGCGACCCGGTCGAGGTTGGCGTCGGGGAAGACCAGCGCGGGCGCGTTGCCGCCCAGTTCCATGTGCAGCGTCACCATCTCCGACTCTCGGGCGATGTGCTTGCCGGCGCTCGTCGAGCCCGTGAGCGCGACGGCGTCGAGCCGGCCGTCGCCGGCGAGCGCGTCGCCGATCTCGCTCGCCCGGCCGGCGACGAAGTTGAAGCCGCCGTCCGGGACGTCGGTCCCCGCGATGATCTCCGCGAGGATGGACGCGCTGATAGGCGTCTTGCTCGCGGGCTTGAGCACGACGCTGTTGCCCGCCGCAAGCGCCGGCGCCACCTGCAGTGCGGTCGTCGCCAGCGGATAGTTGTACGGCGTCACGCACAGTACCGTCCCGACCGGCTGGGGCTTGACCATCGCCTCCCACCCCTCGTGGCCGGCCGTCGTTCCCTCGACGTACTCGCCCTGCTGGTCGCGCGCCTCGGCGGCGGCGCGGTCGAACCGCTCCGCGGCCGACGCAACCTCGCCACGGGCGCTCGCGATCGGCTTGCCAGCCTCGCGGACGATGACGTCGGTCAGTTCGTCGGCGCGGTCGCGGATGCCGTCGGCGATCGTCTCCATCCAGCCGGCGCGCTCGACGACCGTCGTTTCGCGCATCGCCGGCTCGGCCGTCGCGGCCGCGGCGACCGCCCGGTCAGCCTGTGCTGTCGTCGCGGCGGAGAGTTCGGCGAAGACGCCGCCCTCTGCGAGATCTTCGACCTCGAGCGTCGACGATGAGGGGACCCACTCGCCGTCGATGTGGTTCGCCCCGTCGCCTCGTGTCGGTCCCGTTGCCATACACGGTCTGCGACCGCCATCGTTAAGAAGTTTACTCACGACAGAATAAATTATTAATGACGCTCCCGGACGGACGCGCCGCGCGGCTGGACGACCTGCTGGCGGCGCGTGCCCTCGACGCGGTCTGGTTCGCTCGCCCCGACAACTTCGCGTGGCTGACGGGCGGGAACAACGTCGTCGACCGGGCGGGCGACGTCGGCGTCGCCGCCGCCGGCTACGACGGCGACCTGCGGGTGGTCACCGACAACATCGAGGCCGAGCGGCTGCTCGCCGAGGAGCTGGCGGCGGACACGGCCGTCGAGACCGTCGCGTGGCACGAGTCGTCGCTGGCCGAGGCGGTCGCCGCGCGGACGCCGCGGCCGGCGGCGGCTGATTTCGACGTCGAGGGGCTGGCGGCCGTCGACGCGACGCGGCTCCGACAGCCGCTGACGCCCGCTGACGTCGCCCGCTACCGGTCGCTCGGGACCGAGACCGCGGCGGCCGTCGAGCAGGCCTGTCGAGGGGCCGACCCCGACGACACCGAATGGGGGGTTGCCGCCGACCTGCGCGGTCGGCTGGCGGCGCGCGGCATCGACGCGCCGGTCGCGCTCGTCGGCGGCGGCGAGCGGGCGGGCCGCTACCGCCACTACACGCCGACGAACGCGGCGCTCGGCGAGTACGCGCTGGTGTCCGTCACTGCGCGCCGCGACGGGCTGTACGCGAGCTGCACCCGGACGGTCGCGTTCGACCCGCCCGCGTGGCTGGCGGCACGCCACCGCGCCGCCGCCCGCGTCGAGACGACGGCGCTCGCGGCGACCCGGAGCGCCGCGCGGACGGGCGGCACCGCCGGCGACGTGTTCGACGCCATCCGCGAGGCGTACGACGAGACCGGTCACGCGGGCGAGTGGCGCAACCACCACCAGGGCGGCGCGGCCGGCTTCGCGGGGCGGGAGTGGATCGCGACGCCCGACAGCGACCACCGTGTCCGTCGTCCGATGGGATACGCGTGGAACCCCACGGTCCCGGGGGCGAAGAGCGAGGACACCGCGCTGGTCGACGAAGCGGTCGAGGTGTTGACCCGGACGGGCGAGTGGCCGACCGTCGAGGTGAGCGCAGTCGGCGGCGAGTTGCGACTGCGGCGACCGGCAATCTTAGAACGGTAGCTACCGGTCCGCGCGGAACCGCCGGACGGCCTCGCGGTCGGGGAACGCCGTCATCGCGCCGGGCGCGGTCGTCGTCACGGCGCCGACGGCGTTCGCGAAGGCGAGCGTCTCCGAAAGCGAGTCACCGTCCGAAAGCGCCGCGAGCGCGCCGGCGGTGAACGCGTCCCCTGCACCCGTCGTGTCGACCGGGTCGACCCGGTAGCCGTCGTGGCGGACGGTCGCCGGCCCCCACGGCGCCGCCGCGGTCGCCGACGCGACCGCACCCCGTTCGCCGCGGGTCAAAAGCAGCGTGTGCGGGCCGGCGTCGTGGACTGCTGCCGCGAGGTCGTCGACATCGGCGTCGGGGTCGAAGCCCGCGGCCGCGAGGTCGGTCGGCGTCGCCTTCAGCACGTCCACCCGGTCGAGCATCCGCTCGACGACGGGTGCGAAGTCGTCGTCCCACAGCTCCGGGCGGGCGTTGGGGTCGAAGACGACGGTCGCGTCCTGCTCGCGGGCCCGCTCGGCGAGGTCGAAAGTGGCCGAACGGGCCGGCTCGGACGCGAGGGTGACGCCGCCGACGGCCACCCAGTCGACGCTCGCGAGCGTGTCGTCCGGAACCGTGCCGCGCTGGAGGCGGGTGTCCGCGGTGTCGTCGCGGTAGAAGGTGAACGCGCGGTCGGCGTCGGCGTCGTGTTCGACGAAGGCGAGCGTCGTCTTCGCCGTCGGGTCCCGCTCGACGAACCGGTCAGGGAGTCCAGCGGCGGCCAGCCGTTCTCCGAGCGCGTCGCCGAACGGGTCGTCGCCGACCCGCGTCCAGAACCACGGCGTCCGGTCGAGCGTCGACAGGCCGACGGCGACGTTGGCGGGCGCGCCGCCGGGGCGGCGGGTGAACGACTCGACGGCCGAAAGCGGCCCGGCGCGCTCGGGGAGGAAATCGACCAGCGTCTCGCCGGCGACGAGGATGTTCCGACCCATACCGGCGGGTGGAGCGAGCCCGACATATAGCCGGCGCCTCGGTCGGTTGGCACTGTTCGGAAACCGCGGGAGTTCTGACAGTCCCGACGCTCCGGTCTCGGAAGCCCCCCGCGCTCGACCGATTGCGACTCGCTGCGGTCCTTGCGTCGTCTCACCGGATCGAGCGCGCGGCCCCTTCCACCACCTGGGTGCTGGCTCCGCGCACTCCGACCGCTTTGCTGAACACCGCCCGTCAGGGAGCCGGAACCCTTTTTCAGCCCGCTGGAGTCGCCCGCCCATGGGGGACTCGCGATGGCTCTACGCGTGGGCGCTCGCGTCCGTCGCGCTGGGCGGCGCGTCGCTTCTGGTCCCGCTGTACGTCGTCTCGCTTGGCGGTGGCCCGGTCGCGCTCGGGCTGCTCGCGGCCAGCGCCGCGTTCGGCGGCGCTCCTGGCGCGCTGGTCGTCGGCCGCATCGCCGATAGAACCGGCCGACGTCGGGGGTTCGTCGTCGGGGGACTGGCGCTTGCGGCGGTCGCGCTCGCCGGCCCGCCGCTCACCGACGCCATCCCGGTGGTCGTGGCGGCGAACGCCGTCGTCTGGTTCGCCGCTGGCGCCGTCGCGCCGGTGTTGTCGCTTCTGGTCGTCGCCGACGCGCCGGAACGGGAGTGGAGCGACCGCTACGCGCGGCTGAACGCCTATCAGGGGTACGGCTGGGCGGGCGGGCTGGTGCTCGGGGTGGTGTGGACGGCCGCCGGCGCAGCCGTCGCACCGCAGGCGGTCGTCCAGCGGAGCTTCTTCGCCGTCTGCGTGGTCTGTGCGGCCGCCGGCACCGCGCTCGCGGTGCGGTGGGTGCCGGCGGACGACGCGTCGCCCTTGGCAGAGGACGCGGCGGGCACGACGGCCGACGCCACGGCCCCGACCGACGAGCGGCGTACCCGTCGCGTCGCGCGGGCGATGACGCGGGGGCGCCGGCTGAACCTCCGCGGGGCGACGTTCCCGCTCGGGTTCGGACGACTCTACTGGACGACAGCGGCGTTCCACCCGCGGCGGTTCGTCGACCGGTTCACCCCGACGCTCGCGCTGTACTTCGGCGCGGTGGTGCTGTTCTTCGCCGGCTTCGCGGCCTTCTTCGCGCCGCTGCCGGCGTTTCTCACCGGCGTCGGATTCACCGACGGGGCGGTGTTCGGACTGTATCTCGTCTCCAGCCTCGGCGCGGCCGTCTTCTACGGGCCTGCCGGGCGACTGCTGGCGCGGTCCGACCTGCCGCTGCTGCAGTCGGCCGGCCTCGCCGTGCGGGGCGTCGCGCTGCCGACCGTCGCGCTCGTCGGCGCCGCGCTGGCCGTCACGCCGCTCGGCGTGGTTCTCACCGGCGGGCTCTTCGTCGTCATCGGCGTCGCGTGGGCGCTCATCGCCGTCTCGGCGTCGACGCTCGTCACCCGCATCGCACCCCCGGCGATTCGCGGGGAGGCGCTCGGCGTCTTCGCCGCGCTCGCCGCGGTCGCGGGCGGATTCGGAAGCGTGCTCGGCGGGCGGCTGGCGGCAGGCGACTTCGGCGTGGCGTTCGGGACGGCCGGCGCGCTCGTGCTCGCCGGCGCGGCGGTGATACTGCTCGTTCGTCGGCGCACCGGCCCGCTCACCGCCCCGGCGTGACTACCGCGACAGCGCCGCGTCGTCGCCGGCGACCACGTCGGCCACCTCCGCGGGCGAGACGCGTGCCACGTCGCCGGGGATGGTGCGCGCGAGCGCGGCGGTGGCGGCGCCGTTCGCCAGCGAATCGGGGACGGACTCGCCGCGGTGGCGGGCGGCGAGGTAGCCGCCGACGAGCGCGTCGCCCGAGCCGACGGGGTACGGCGAGTCGGCGGCGAAGGCCGGCTGCTCGAACGTCTCGCCGTCGTGGACCGCGAGCGCGCCCTCGCTCCCGCGGGTGAGAATCACCGTCTCGCAGTCGTACGCGGCCGCGAGGTCGGTCGCGACCGTCGCCGGGTCGCCGTCGCGGTCGAGCACCGTCGCGGCGTCGCGCTCGGCGACGACGAGCGTGTCGACGCCGGGCAACAACTCCCGAAGCCTGTCGCGTGCCGCGGCCGGCGACCAGAGCTTCCCCCGGTAGTTGACGTCGAAGACGACGGTCGTGTCGGCGGCGTTCGCCGTCGAGATGAACCGGTCGACGGTGTCGGCGAGCGTCGCCGACAGCGCGGGCGTGATACCGGTCGTACAGAACACCTCGGCCTCGCGCACGCGGGTGAGATCGAACTCGTCGGGCGTCGCGGTCCGGATAGCCGCCCCCTCGCGGTCGTAGACGACGTTCGTCCCCCGGGGGCGGTCGCCGGTTTCGAGATAGTAGGTGCCGACCCGCCCCTGGCCCTCGGCGACGACCGGCTCGACCCCCTGTGCGCGCAGCGCACGGCGGATGCGGTCGGCCGGGGGCGACGCCGGCAGCTTCGAGAGCCACGCGGCGTCCATTCCGAGCCGCTGGGCGGCGACGGCGACGTTGCTCTCCGCGCCGCCGACGTGGACCGCCAGCCGGTCGGCCGCCTCGATGCGCTCGTCGCCCGGCGGCGTGAGCCGCAGCATCGTCTCCCCGAACGTGACGAGTGCGGACATACCCTCCGCTGGGACGGGCCGGCTGATAGGTGTCCCGGTCGCGGTGTCGGCCGTCGTGTCGCCGCGAGTCGCTGACTGCGGCGCGACGGACGCGGTCGGCGACCGGGCTCAGGCCGGAGCGAACGCCGTGAATCTCTGATTCACTGCTCGATTCCGCTACGCGGGGTCGAACAGCGTCTCGCCGTCGACCATGTGCGCCGCGACGGCGTCCATGTCGAGCGTGACGCCGAGCCCGGGCGCCTCGGGGACGGTGATGGATCCGTCCTCGATGACGGGCTCCTCGACGAGGTCGGCCCACCAGTCGAGTTCGTAGGAGTGGTACTCCACGGCCAGCGCGTTCGGGATGGCCGCGGCGACGTGGGCGCTCGCCGTCGTCGCGACCGGCGAGGAGACGTTGTGCATCGCGACGGGGACGTAGTACTGATTCGCGACGTCGGCGATCTTCCTGGTCTCGCGCATCCCCCCGACCTTCGGCATGTCGGGCGCGACGATGTCGACGGCCTGCCGCTCGATGAGCCGACGGAGTTCGGTCACCCGGTAGCGGTTCTCGCCGACGGTGACCGGCGTGAGCGTCGACTTCGTCACCTCCTCCTGCACGTCGAGGTTCTCCGGCGGCACCGGGTCCTCGAGCCACCAGACGTCGTACTCCTCGAGGGCGGCCGCGAGCCGCTTTGCCGAGCCGGCCGAGAAGGTCCAGTGACAGTCGAAGGCGACGTCCGCGCGGTCGCGCACTCGCTCGGTGACCGCCTCGACGATGTCGACCTTGTGGCGGATCTCGCCGGGCCGGAGGTGGCGGTTCGCGCGGTCCTTCTCGTGGCCGCTCGGCACGTCGAGGTCGAACTTCAGGGCGTCGTAGCCGAGCTCCTCGACGACGCGCTCGGCCTCGTCGGCACACGCCTGCGGGTCCGCTTCGGCCTCCGTGTGACAGTCACAGTAGACGCGCACCTCGTCGCGGTACTTTCCGCCGAGCAGCTGGTATGCGGGAATCTCCAGCAGCTTCCCGGCGAGGTCGTGGAGCGCCACCTCGACGCCCGCGATGGCGGTGACGGTGACGCCCTCCACCGACCCCTCTCCGGACATCTTCTGGACGAGGTGCTCGTAGAGCCGGTCGACGTCCAGCGGGTTCTCGCCGACGAGGAACGGCGTCATCCGCTCGATGAGCTCCGGAACCCCGGCCCCCCAGTAGGCCTCGCCGGTGCCGACGACCCCTGCGTCCGTGTAGACGCGCACGAGCGTCCACGGGAAGTTGCCGTCGACCATCGTCGTCTGCACGTCGGTGATTTCGACGTCGCGACCGCCGCCTCGCTTCGCCGTCGCCCCCATCGTCTCCGCGGACAGCTCCCGCATCGTGTACTCCGCGTTCGGGTCGTGGAGGTCGGCGTAGTCCTTGGTCATGACCAGGTATTAACTCGGAGTATAGTAAACGTTTTATGCTATCGGAGCCGGTAGACCCGCGCCTCGTACGGCCGGAGGTCGAGCGGGCCCGCGGGGGTGTCGACCCCGTCGTAGTTGGCGAGCAGCAGCGTCGCCGCCGGGTCGGCGCCGGGAACGTCGACGCTCGTGTAGCCGTCGTCGACGTTGAGCACGACGAGCAGCTCGTCGTCGGCCAGCGTGCGCCGGTACGCGAACACCGACTCGTGGGTCGGCAAGAGGAGCTCGTACTCGCCGTAGACGAGCGCCGGCGTCTCGCCGCGAAGCCGAATCAGCCGCCGGTAAAAGGCGAGCACGGAGTTCGGCCGTGCGCGGGCGTCCGCGACGTTCACCTCGCGGTGGTTGGGGTGGACGGGCATCCACGGCTCGCCGGTCGTGAAGCCGGCGTGCTCGGACGTGTCCCACTGCATCGGCGTCCGCGCGTTGTCGCGGGTGCGGTGTTCGACGAGCTCGCGCACCTCGTCGTAGTCGTCGATGCCCCGCTCGTCCATCAGCCGCCGGACGTTGCGGATGGTGTCCACGTCCCGGAGCGAGTCGAGGCTCTCGAAGGAGGGGTTGGTCATCCCGAGCGGCTGGCCCTGATACACGAACGGCGTGCCCCGCAGCGTGAGCAGGAGCGTGGCGAGCAGCGTCGCCGACTCCCGGCGATACCGCTCGTCGTCGCCGAACCGCGACACCACGCGCGGCTGGTCGTGGTTCTCGAAGAACAGCGCCGACCAGCCGTCGCCGATGCCGGTCTGCCAGCCGCTCACGACGGCTTTCAGCTCCGGCAGCGACCAGTCGCCGACCGTCCACCGGCCCTCCTCGCCGAAGTCGAGCTTGACGTGGTCGAAGGAGAAGGCCATGTCGAGCGGGCCGTCGGGCCCGGTGTACGCGCGCGCCTGCTCGATGGTCACGTTCGGAAGTTCGCCGACGGTCATCGCGTCGTACCGCGACAGGACGCGGTCGTGGAGCTCCTGTAAATACGCCGTCGCGTTCGGGCCGTCGATGAAGTGTTCGCTGCCGACCCAGTCGGCGGTCGGGTCGCCGTCCGGCAGGTCAGCCGGCTTCGAGATGAGGTTGATGACGTCGAGCCGGAACCCGTCGATACCTTTGTCGAGCCACCACTCCATCAGCGCCTGTATCTCGGCGCGAACGTCGGGGTTCGCCCAGTTGAGGTCCGGCTGGCGGTCGTGGTACAGATGCAGGTAGTACGCGCCGCGCTCGTCGTCCCAGGCCCACGCCGAGCCGCCGAAGTGCGACTCCCAGTTGTTCGGCGGCGCGCGGTCGGTCGGCCCAGGCGAGTCGGCCGCGTCTTCGGCTGGGGTGCCGTCGCGCCAGATGTAGTAGTCGCCGTACGGGCCCGCCGGATTGCGACGGGACTGCTGAAACCACTCGTGTTCGTCCGAGGTGTGGTTCACCGCGAGGTCCATGACGAGCCGCATGTCGCGGTCGTGAAGTCCGGCGAGCAGCCGCTCCCACTCGGCCATCGTGCCGAACTCGTCGTGGATGGCGCGGTAGTTCGAGATGTCGTAGCCGTTGTCCACCTGCGGCGACTCGTAGACGGGATTCAGCCAGACGACGTCGACGCCCAGGTAGTCGAGGTGGTCGAGTTTCTCGACGATGCCGGCGAGGTCGCCCACGCCGTCGCCGTCGCTATCGTTGAAGCTCCACGGGTAGATCTGGTAGACGACGGCCTCCTTCCACCACGCGCGGTCGGCGTCGGGCCGCCCGTCCGCGTCGGAACCGGCGCGCATCTCAGCGCCGGTAGACGGCCGCCTCGTACGGGCGGAGCGCCGTGGTGTCGGTCGGTTCGTCGTAGTTGCCGAGCAGGCGGGTCGCGTCGTCGACGGAGAGGTCGACGCTCGACGCCTCGTCGTCGACGTTGAGCACGACGAGCAGCTCCTCGCCGTCCAGCACGCGCCGGTACGCGAACACCGACTCGTGGTCCGGCAGGAGCAGTTCGTAGTCGCCGTAGACGAGCGCCGGTGTCTCGTCGCGAAGCCGGATCAGCCGTCGGTAAAAGGCGAGGACGCTCTCCGGGTCGGCCCGCTGGGCCGCGGCGTTCACCGTCTCGTAGTCGGGGTTGACCGGGAGCCACGGGTCGCCGGTGGTGAAGCCCGCGCGCTCGGACGCGTCCCACTGCATCGGCGTCCGCGCGTTGTCGCGCGACCGCTCGCGGACCAGCTCCTTCACCGCCTCGAAGCTCGCCACGTCGCCGCGCTCGATGGCCTCGGTCACCCGGCCGACGATCATGGCGTCCTCCTGCTCGTCGAGGCTCTCGAACGGGTAGTTTCGCATCCCGAGCTCGTCGCCCTGGAAGACGAACGGCGTGCCCCGCAGCGTGAGCAGGAGCGTTGCGAACAGTGTCGCGGACTCCCGCCGGTACCGCTTGTCGTCGCCGAACCGAGACACGACGCGCGGCTGGTCGTGGTTGCCGAAGTACAGTGCGTTCCATCCCTCGTCGAGTTGGGTCTGCCAGCGCGTGAGGACCTCCTTCAGCTCCGGGAGCTCGACGTCGCGCAGCTCCCACCAGCCGCCCTCTTCGCCGTAGTCGAGGTCCATGTGCTCGAAGTGGAACACCATGTCGAACGGGCCGTCCGGGCCGGTGTGTCGCCGCGCCTCCTCGACGCCGACGTTGGGCGTCTCGCCGACGGTCATCGCGTCGTAGTCGTCGTACGTCTCCGCGGCCATCTCTGCGAGAAACTCGTCGAGGCGCGGGCCGCCGACGCAGTCGTCGATCGCCGAGCCGTCCCTGCCCGCGAACGACGCCGGCTTCGAGAGGAGGTTGATGACGTCGAGCCGGAACCCGTCGATGCCGTTGTCGAGCCACCAGTTCATCAGCTCGTAGACGTCCTCGCGGACCGCGGGGTTCTCCCAGTCGAGGTCCGGCTGCTGTTCGTGGAACAGGTGGAGATAGAACTGCTCGCGCTCGTCGTCCCAGGCCCACGCCGGGCCGCCGAAGGCCGCCTCCCACTCGTTCGGGGGTGCGCGGTCGGCCGGCCCCGGTGAGTCGGTCGCGGCTTCGGCTGGGGTGCCGTCGCGCCAGATGTAGTAGTCGCCGTACTGGCCGTCGGGGTCGGTTCGCGACGCCTGAAACCACTCGTGTTCGTTGCTCGTGTGGTTGACGACGAGGTCCATGATGAGCCGCATGTCGCGGTCGTGGAGCCCGGCGAGCAGTTCCTCCCACTCGGCCATCGTGCCGTACTCCTCGCGGATGGCGCGGTAGTCGGCCACGTCGTAGCCGTCGTCGTGGTGTGGCGACTCGTAGACGGGGTTGAGCCAGACGACGTCGACGCCGAGGTCGTCGAGATAATCGAGCCGCTCGATGATGCCGGCGAGGTCGCCCACGCCGTCACCGTCGGTGTCGTTGAAGCTCTGCGGATATATCTGGTAGACGATCGCGTTCTTCCACCACGTGCGTTCGGGGTTCATTCGAGAGAGGTGCTGACAGTCGGTGGTCTGCGGGCGGTACTAAATCGTGCGATTAGACGACGCCGAGCGCGTCGAGGTCGGCTGCAAGCTGTTCGCGGTCGGGCTCGTCCATCCCGCGGAGCGGCTCGCGCAGCGAGCCGACGTCGGGGGCGTCATCGCGCAGCGACAGGGCCGTCTTCACGCCGGCCATGTACGGCCCGCGCTTGAGCGCGTCCCGGAGCTCGTACACCGTGCTCTGCCGGGCGCGGGCGCGCTCGCGGTCGCCGGCGTCGTACGCCGCGTAGAGGTCGACGACGAGTTCGGGGGCGACGTTGGCCACGGCGCTGACCATCCCGGTACAGCCGACCTGCAGGCCGGGAAACAGCAGCGAGTCGGAGCCGGCGAGAAACGTCAGCTCGGGGTTCTCGTCGATGGCTTGCCCGAGCCACGGCACGTCTTTGCTCGAGTCTTTCACGCCGGCGACGCCCGCCTCCGCCAGCTGCTGCAGCGTCGACAGCGACAGCTCGTTGCCCGTCTTGCTCGGGATGTGGTAGACGTACGTCGGGACGTCGACGGCGTCGAGCACGCGCCGGTAGTGGGTGAGCGCGGCCGTCTCGTCGAGCGGGTAGTAGTAAGGGGTGACGACGACGACGCCGTCGGCGCCGGCGTCGACGGCCGCCTGAGCGTTGTGGACCGTCTCGCGGGTGCTCGGCGCGCCGACGCCTGCGATGACGGGCACCTCGCCGCCGACCTCGCTGGCGACGGCGGCGACGACCCGTTCGCGCTCGTCGGCGGTCACGAGTGGGAACTCGCCGTTCGTCCCCAGGGGGAAGACGGCCGTCGCGCCGCGGTCGACGACGAACCGCGCGTGGGCCGCCGTCGCCGCCGCGTCGAGCGAGCCGTCCGCGGCGAAGGCCGTCACGGTCGGCGGGACGACGCCGTGCAGCGAGAGCGGGTCTGCCGGTCCCGGCTGCGGGGCTCGGTCGGTCATGGCCCCCCTTCTCGGGGTCGACGCATAACGGTTGCGACCGTCCTATTTCGGAAGCGAGTAAACTTTTAGTGCATGGTGGCCGTGAAGACATACATGCTGGTAGACGTACGACTGGAGGGCTCGCTCGTCGCCCGTGCCGGCGCCCGGCGTGCCCGGGTCACCGTCCCGGAGGACGCGACCATCGAGGACGTCGTCGCGGCGCTGGCCGACGAGTACGGCCCGCAGGTTCGGCCGGCGATCCTCGAAGCCGACCGCCTCCGGTCGGACACCATCGCCGTCCGGGAGTCACACGACGCCCGCGAGCGGCTCTCCTCGAACAGCGACGTCCGTGGGGGCGACACGGTCCGCTTTCAGATGCGCGCCTGAGTGACAGCAGGTCACTCCAGAGCCGCGAGCCGGTTGAGCGCCCACACTGTCCGGAGCGGCTCGGTCGCCTTCCCCTGGTCGAAGACGAGTTCGTCAGTCGAGAGGACGTGGTCGAGCACGTCCCGAGAGGCGTGTTCGGGCGCGGCGGCGATGCCGGCGTCGTGTTCTGCGGCCCACCGCATCACCCGGAGGTCGCTCTTTGAGTCGCCCATCACGAGCGCGAACGGGTCGGCGACGCCGAGCACGTCGAGTGCGGCCTCCACGCCGACCACCTTGTTCAGCTCCAGCGAGCCGATTTCGGCGGCGTCGGCCTCGTAGTAGGCGACGTCGATGCGCTCGAACACCGACTCGACCGCGTCGGGAACCGCCTCAGCGTCGACCGCCGGCACCGCGTCGGTCGTCTCGAGAACGCCCCGAATCTCCGGATCAGCGGCCGCGTAGTAGGCGCGCGCCCACGCCGTCGGGTCGCCATCCGTCACGTCCAGCTCGGCGGCGACGGCCTCGCCCAGCAGGTCGAGCTGGTAGACGAGCGCGCGGTCGATGACCTCGCGGGCGCGGGCGCTGCCCGTCTCGAAGTTCGGCTTCATCGTGACGTTGAACTCGTTGCCCTGCAGGTGACAGTCCCGGCGTAGCTGCTCGGGCGCGTCGGGGAGTATCCGCCCGCGGACGCGGTCGAAGACGCTGCGTATCTCCGGGGCCAGATCCTCGTACAGCAGCTGTTTGGTCTCGGAGCCGTGGCCGGGGGTGAAGACGCCGGTGCCGGCCTCGTAGACGACGGACAGCTCCCCGGAGTGGACGAGCTCGTTCCCGAGCCCCTGGATGAGAAAGCCCTTCACGTTCTCCAGGGTCTGACCCGTACAGATGACGATGGGGACGCCGGCCTCGTGGAACTCCGTGAGGAGGTGGAGCGTCTCGCGGGGAATCTCGTTGTCCGTGCCGCCGGCCGACCGGAGCGTCTCGTCCACGTCGAGCACGAACACGTTCACCCCGCGCTCGTAGCGGGTGAGCAGGTCCAGCGCGGTGAACGCCTGTTCGCGGGTCGCGTGGGTCGCCACGTCGGCGAGCGTCTCGCCGACCGCCGGGAACGCCGCGTGGACGCTCTCCAGCCGGTCGTCGAGCTCCTCGCTCGCGCGCTGCCAGTGCTCGAGTGCCACCCGCGAGTCGACCGGGGGAAACAGGTCGGTGAACTCCCGGTAGGCCCGGAGCGTCTCGGTGTCGAACTCCTCGTACAGTCGGTAAAGTTGGTCGTATCGTTCCATGGCCACTCCGGGGCGAGCCGCGGCCCGCCGAGGTTACCTTAGGTATTTACTCAGAATAGGATAAATCTTTTGTCGGTGCGCGCGCTACCTCGACCATGGATGCCGTAGTAGCGCGACGAGGGGCCACGGCCCCGACGGTGATAGACAAGCCCCGGCCGGAGCCGGACGACGGCGAGGCGTTGGTCCGGACGCTCCGGGTCGGTGTCGACGGGACCGACCGCGAGGTGCTCGCGGGCACCCACGGCGGCTTCCCCGACGGCGAGGACCATCTCGTGCTCGGCCACGAGGCGGTCGGCGTCGTCGTCGACCCCAACGGGACGGACCTCGCGGCCGACGACGTGGTGGTGCCGACGGTGCGACGCCCGCCGGCCGACGGCGCCAACGGCTACTTCGAGCGCGGACAGGAAGACATGGCGCCGCCGGACCGGTGTCGCGAGCGCGGAATCGACGGCGCCCACGGGTTCATGGCCGAGTACTTCACCAGCCCCGCGGCGACGCTCGTCGAGATTCCCGAGTCGCTCGCGCCGCTGGGCTTTCTCGTCGAGCCGGTGAGCATCTCCGAGAAGGCCATCGAACACGCGTACGCCTCGCGGTCGGCGTTCGACTGGCGACCGGAGTCGGCGCTCGTGCTCGGCAACGGCCCACTCGGACTAATAACGCTTGCCATGCTCGACGGCTACGACCGCACCTACTGTGTGGGCCGGCGCGACCGGCCGGACCCGACGGTCGACATCATCGAGCGGCTCGGCGCGACCTACGTCGACTCCCGCGAGACGCCGGTGGCGTCGTTCGCGGCCGTCCACGAGCCGGCCGACTTCGTCTACGAAGCCACCGGCCACGCGAAACACGCCATCGAGACGGTGGCGGCGCTGGCGCCGGGCGGCGTCGGCGCGCTGCTCGGCGTTCCGGAGTCGTGGACGTTCGAGGTTGACGGCGGCGACTTCCACAAGGACATGGTGATGAACAACAAGGCGCTGGTCGGGAGCGTCAACTCGGCGGCGGGCCACTTCCGAGCGGCCGCCGACCGGCTCGCCGGCTTCCCCTCGTGGTTCACCGACGCGCTCGTGACGGACGTCGTCGGCGTGGAGGGCGCCGCCGAGGCGTTCGCGACCGACGAAAGGACGATAAAGACGGCGGTGGAGTTCGATACACTATGAAGAACGTCGACGACCTCATCTCGAACGCAGCAGAGCTGGCCGAACAGGGACTCTCCAAGGGGGAGATCGCCGACGAGCTGAACGTCTCGCGGGAGACGGCGAGCTGGCTCGTCGAGCGGTCGGGCAACACGGTGCCGGCGGCGCCGGCACAGGCCGCCGGCGGCCCCCACGACATCCACGTCGACTGGTCCGCGCTGGGCCGCGACAGCACGCGGCTCGGCTACGCGGGCAAGTCGATGGCCGACCTCCTCTCCAAGCAGGGCGAGGACGTCGACCTCACCATCGGCATCGAGAAGGCCGGCGCGCCGCTGGCCACCTCCGTCGCCGCCGAACTCGACACCGACCTCGGCACCTACACCCCGAGCAAACACCAGTGGGACGAGGGCGACATCGACGAGCTGGGCGGCACCTTCTCGCGCAACTTCGCGGAGATTCGCGGCCGCGACTGCTACGTCGTCGACGACACCATCACGTCGGGCACGACGATCACGGAGACGGTCAAGGCGATCCGCGAGGACGGGGGCGAGCCCGTCGCCTGCTGTGTGCTGGTCGACAAGCAGGGCGTCGAGGAGATCGAGGGCGTCCCGGTGTACTCGCTGCTGCAGGTCATCCGGGTCGGCAACGGGGAGTGATACCGCGAGGGATAGGTTCTTATCCCGCATGACCGACGACCGGACAATGAGCTCTGGCGACCCGCGGAGCGCGCTCGAACGCGTGAGCCAGCGGTTCGACTTCGGCGAGTACGAGTCGGAGGCGTATCTCACCATCCTCCGCCACGGCCGGCTGACGGCCTCGGAGATCGCCGACCGCACCGACATCCCGCAGCCGCGGGTGTACGATACGGTTCGCAGTCTCGCGGACGCCGGCCTCGTCGAGCTGCAGGAGTCGCGACCGATGCAGGTGCTCGCCATCGAGCCCTCGGAGGCGTTCGCGGAGCTGCAGAGCTCGCTGTCGGAGCTGGTCGACCAGCTCGAACGCGAGTACAGCGCGCCCGCCCGCGATGCAGAGGCGGTGACGCTGATCAAGTCGCGCTCCACGATCATCCGGTATCTCGGCGAGATCATCGAGTCGGCCGACTACGAGCTCGTGCTCGCGATCCCGCCGACGATGCTGGGCCGGTTCGAGGAGGAGCTCCGGGAGAACCGGGCGTCGGGCGTCACCATCGAGCTCCTGCTGTCGCCGGCGGCCGACGCGCCCGGCCCCGACGAGTACGACTACACCCAGGTGGCGACCCACGCCCGGGCCCGTCGCGGCGTGACGACGCCGGTCGTGGCCGTCGCCGACGGCACCTACTCGCTGTACTCGACGCGGGCGGCGCTCCGGAACGACCGCGACCGCTACGGCGTCATCTTCAACCGCTCGGAGCTCGGCTTTCTCGTCTCCGGCTTTCTCAACACCGTCGTCTGGACGAGCGCCAAGACGCTCGCGGAGGACACGGAGGAGCCGCCGTTCCCCCGCCGGTACGCGACAATCCGTCGGTGCGTGAGCGACCTCGCGGCCGCCGACGGCGACTTCTACGCCAGCATCGTCGGCCGCGACGTCGAGACCGGGGAGGACCGCACCCTTCGGGGGCCGGTCGTCGACATCTCCGTCGGGACGAACCGGGAGACGGCCGCGCTCATCGTCGAGACCGAGACGGAGCGCGTCTCCGTGGGCGGACAGGTGGCCGCACTCGAAGACGTCGAGGCCCACGAGATACACATCGGGCGAGACGAGCCGCCGGCCATCTAGTTCGGACGCGCGAGCCCGGAACGGTACCGTGGTCTGGACGGCACTACGGGCCGTCGGTCGACCGTGACTCACAGCAGGGACGCGAACACGGGATAGGAGGCAGCGACCGTGACGGCTTCGTGAGGTGGATCAGAAACACCGCAGATACGCGGAAACGGTTCTGTGCCGACCCGCCGACCTGGGGCTCGTAATGCCGCGGTGCGTCCTCAGTAGTCGCCGAGGACGCCGAGCCGCCGTGCGCGCCGCGTCGCGTAGTGGAACACGACGTAGCCGCCGAGCAGGTAGCCCACGGCGACGGCAACGAGCAGTCCGAGCTCGCCGGCACTGAACTCCCAGAGCCGGACGCCGTCGACCATCGCCCGCTGGAGCAGCGCGCTCCCGTGGGCAAGCGGGAGGAAGCGCGTCCACGGTGCGTCCAACACCGGCGCGGAGATCAGCACGATGAAGCCGAACTGCAACAGGTTCAGCCAGTTGCCGATCCGCTTGTAGAGGACGGTGACGCCGCCGGCGGCGAAGCCGAGGCCGAGCACCGACGTGATCGCCAACCCGGCGACGGTGACGACGGTGAGCGGGTCGAGACTGAGCCTCGTGCCGGTGAGCAGGAGCATCACCACGAGCACGACGGCCGAGGTGAGGAACGTCCGGACGACCTTCGCGACACCCTTCAGCAGCGCGACCGGCGCGAAGCCGAACGGCGTCATGATGTGGCGTTCGAGCGTCCCCCACTGCACCTCGCTGCCGATGTCGTTGGACACCGCCGAGTACGCGCCGACCGACAGCGTCCACAGGAAGTAGCCGACGATGATGCCCTCCAGCGAGTCGGCGAGCGCCTGTCCGGCGAGCAGCTGCCCGCCGTAGAAGAGGACGCCGAAGAAGAACAGCGAGATGACGATCCCGCCGACGGCGTTGGCGGGGTACCGTACGAAGACGAGGAACTCGCGGTACAACACCGCACGGGCAAGGTGATAATACGTGGCCGGGCGCGGCGACTCGTGCTCGTCGGCCGCGGCGGCGCGGTCGGATTCCGCGGACGCGTCGGCCGGCGGCACCTCGTCCTCGTGTGTCCCCGCCGTCACGACGACCACCCGCGCTCGGAGGGGGCGTCGGCTAGCCCGCGCTCTCCGTCCGTCAGGTCGACGAAGACGTCTTCGAGGTCCGGTTCGACGGTGCGGACGTGGTCGAGGGTGACGTCCGCCTCGCGGAGCGCATCCATCAGCCGGTACAGCTCCGCGCCCGGGACCGCGAGTTCGACGCTGACGGACTCGCCGTTTCGCTCGACGCTGCGCACGTCGAACCGCGTCCGGAGCGACGCCACGGTGTCCGCGTCGAGGTCCACGCTCGTGACCCGGACGGTCCCACGGTCGGCCTGCCCGAGGAGCGCCTCGACCGTGTCGTCGGCGACGACGCGGCCGTCCGCCATGACGACGACCCGGTCACACACGTCTTCGATGACGCTCATGTCGTGGCTGCTGATGACGATGGTGAGCCCCTCCTCGGCGGCGAGCCGGCGGAGTTCGCTCCGGAGCGTCCGCGAGCTCTCGACGTCGAGCCCGAGCGTCGGCTCGTCGAGGAAGACGAGCTCCGCGCCGCCGGCGAGCACGCTCGCCAGCGACACCTTCTGTTTCATCCCCCGCGAGAGCTCCCGAACCGGCGTGTCGGCTTTCCCCGCGAGGCCGAGCCGGTCCAACAGCCGGTCGTGTCGCGCCGCCACCGAATCCGGGGCGACGCCGCTGATCGTCGCGAAGTAGCGGAGGTTCTCCCGAACGGTGAGCCGCCAGTAGTCGTTTCGGGCGCCCTCGAGCATCGCGTCCACGTCGGCGTACACCGCCCGGCGACCGTCGCCGACGTCCGCCCCGAAGACGCGGATCGTCCCCGCGTCCGGGAGGACCATCCCCAGCACGCTCTTGATGAGCGTCGTCTTGCCGGCGCCGTTCGGGCCGAGTAAGCCGACCACCTCACCCCGCTCGACGGTGAAGCTCACGTCGTCGACGGCCTGGACCGCGTCCTCGCCGCTGCCGAACCGCTTCGAGACGCCGTCGACGACCAACGCCGGTGGTTCGTGTGTGGTCGTGGGCTCTGCGTCGCCGGCCTCGTCGGTGTCGTCCCGGGGTGCGTCGCCGGCATCGGTCGCCGGCCGTCGACCGGCCGGCGCGGTATCTCCCATCGAGACTGGGTAGGGGCTCCACGCCGATAAGCCCCGCCCGATCAGACACGAAGCCGTGTCGAATCACGACGCACACCGGCGTCGATGACCGGACGAGCGCCGCCGGCGTCGCAGCCGGTGCGTTTCCGAACGGGAGTCCGTCAAGCCCAAGCACGCAGGCCGGATAGCGTGCCCGCGTGAACGTCGAGTTCGAGTGTGTCATCTGCGGTCGCACGGCGGTCGCGACGGTCGACGCCGAGGAGACACCGGACGGCGACGCCCCGCTGCGGACGCTCCGTGACTGTCCTACGTGTGAGATTGAGACGATCTGGCTCGCCACCTGACAGAGGCGCGACGTCGTCGCAGGGTGACAGCTGGCCGTCGGAGGCTTATGCGGCAGGGCTGCGCTGTGGTGGCTACGCGTGCGCCTCTGTGACCCCGAGCGCCAGCTCGTCGAACTGATTCGGCTCCGGCCCGAGGATGATTGTCTCGTCTCGAAGTTCGGTATCACTGATACATCGCGACGAGCGGGTGAATGAAGGATTTTTTAGAAGCTCAGGCAGGGATTTGAGCCCAGGCGTCCATCTGTCAAGGACGGTCGATACTGTGAATCTCCTCCGTGGCAGACAACACAGCGGCAGCTTCTTGTCAGCGCCTCGCCACGTGTGGCCATGGCCGTGACCGCCCTCTCGGAGCCGGAAGTCCTCGCCACAACGAAGGCACGACTGTTCCCCGATTCCGACGAGGACCGAACCTACGCCGTCTGTGACACGCAGTTCGGGCAGGAGGAGTGGCGCCCCGGCGAACGGATCTCACGACGAGTTCGCGACCGGCTCGCCCCGTTCAACCACGTCCGCATCGGGAGCGGCTACCCCGACCTCGTCGGCGTTCGCAAACTCGAGGATGAGCTGCTCGCCGTCGACCGCGTCGACGAGACGAACCCGCCGCTCGTTGCCGTGGAAGCGAAGGGGTACACCGCGGACGGAACCGTCGACGTCGACCGCGGTATCGTGCAGGCGCACGACCGCCTCGGCGAGGCGAACGCCGTCTTCGCCGCGGTGCCTGCAACCGCCGTCACGCAGTCGAACCGGGCGCTCGCCCGTGATCTCAACGTCGGCGTGCTTGCGGTCGAGGGCGAGACCGTCGACGTGCTCGAAACACCTCGTGTTGTCGGGAACGACGCCGGCGACGACGCCCGGGCGATCCGTTTTCAGGCGAGTGCGCAGGGTGTCACCGACCAGTCGTTCGGGCTGAACCATCCGAAAAACTACCTCGGCTATCCGCTGGCGCTGTACGCCGACGGGGACACGGCCGCTCTCCTGGAGGAGTACGACGTGGTCGGCGCGACTGACGACGCACGCCGGGGGTCGGCGTTCCTCGGGCTGACAGAAGAGACGGCAGCGGGCCCGCGGCTCACGCCGCTCGGGGACGAGGTGGTTCGGTTCGCGCTGGATCGCTGTGGGAACGTGACGGCTGCGCTCGCGGAGTTCGCAGACTGGTATCGAAGTCCGACGCGGTTCACCGAGCTCGCGCCGGCGTGGGGCCAGCTCGCCCGGCGGGTCGTGTGGGCGTATCCGGCGACGCCGCTGCTCGTCGAAGCGCTGCAGACGCTCCACGAGGATGGCATCACGGCGCCGTCGTTGGTGGCGTTCGTCACGCATCTGCACCGGTCGCATCCGTCCTTCGCCGTCGAGCTGTTCCTGCGAGGGACCGAGTCGGTTCGGTCGCGGGCGCTCGGTGCCGACGGGTCGCTTCGGGAGTCGGTCCTGACCGCCGGCGAGGTGTATCACTCCCCGACGGTATTTCAACTGAAGGCAATGTTGTACCACGTTGGCCTACTCACGGAGCGTGGGAGCGAGCCGAGTAATCTCGAACCCACCGAAGATGTCTGGCGGCTCCAATACCCCGTTGTGGGTGCCGATTCCGCGTAGACGCGTCGAACCTTCTTTGGTGTGCGTATCGCCACGGGTCAGGCTCGGTCACGAGTATCCACCCAGCGCAGCCGGTACTTCCCATCACCGAGGAACTCGATCAACCCCTGGTCGCGAAGTACCTGGAGCTGCTGTCGGATCTTGGCCCTGATGTGCTGGTTGTCCGGGTACTGCTCCGCCAGCCGTTCCTCGAACACGTACACGTCGTCCAACTCGAATCGCTCGCCCGGGCGTACGTCCAACTCGTCGAGACAGTCCATCACGGCGGTCGTCCAATCCCGCGCCGGTGAATCCTTCTCGGTCAGGAACGCGGTCGCGTCGAACCTGTCTCGGACCGTCTCTGCGTCAACCGCTTGACCGCCATCGACGAGCGAAATCCGTCCACTGTCTGGAACTCGCTCAAGGAGGATGTTCGATCCGACCCATCCCGACCGCTCGGCATCCGAACTCAGGGGCGCACGCTGCTCGACGACGCGTGGCGTCATGAAATGGCCGGGCACGACGAAGAGGTCGGTGACACGCCAGGCGTCCGGATCGAAGCTCATGAACGCGTAATCCGGCGCCGCGTTCGACCGGATCGCCTCCATCTTTGGCTCGTACGCGGAGTTTGCCACCTTGTTTCCGTGGCTCCCGCGCGTCGCCTTGAGTTGCGTCCGGCGGTCACACGTCGGACAGTAGAAGTCCTCGACCTGCTTGCCCGGCCGGTGTGCCTCGATCCGATCCGTTTCGCAGTTCGGACAGTAGAGGTTCTCGGCCGCCCACGATTCCGTGATCACCCGGCTCCGCTGGGCTTTCGAACTATATCCCTCTGCGACGGTCGGATCGAGGGCCACCTCCATAGTGACCGAACCGAGCGTTCGATCAAAGATCCAGCGGTGGTTTCACCTCTGCGTGCGGCTCGCTACCTGATTGGTCGAACTCTGGGCAACGTCCCTGCGGCGCCCGTACTGTACGCCCAGAGACGGCCGAACATTGATACGCCGGAGCGACGACGAATGGATATTCCATGCCGCCCCGGACGCTGTACAGGCGGTCCGCAGTATCCGACGCTCGAAGCCGCCGTGTTCTCCGAGATCGCTTCCTCGGCCGACACACAGCCGGAGAGCGTCCTCTACCTCGCTCGCAACGACCACACGGCCGAGCGGACACGGGACCGGTGGCGAGCACACGTCGCCCGCGAGGCGCTCGCCATCGACACGTTCGACGGGCTCGTCGCGGGCTGCTACGAGGCCGAACAGCACGCCGGCCGCGTCAACCACATCGACCAGCCGCTCCGCGACCACCTCGTCGATGCCGACGACGCGTGCACGCGTGGTGCCCAACACGACAGGCTCGCTGTCGCGGCTTGCGGAGACACTCCCGAAGCGATCCCCCCGGCATCGGGCTGTTCGTCCCTCGCGGCGACGACCGTACGGACCATCATTCCCGACAGGTCGATCCTCCCTATCGACGGAACGCCTCCGTTCGGCAGTACGGACACCGGGCCCGTTCACGAACCGATTCACCAACCGCTCGCACGCCGGACAGGCGCGCAGCTTCGATCCGGTTACCTCCCGAGACGGTACCTGAACAGCGTCTGACTCTCCCTGGGCCATGAGTACAGCGTCACGACACCTACACAAAGATAGTCACCCACTACTACCCCAGCTAACTAGCAGAGTAGGACGCGTATTGGACACCGTCATCTGGGTGCAAGCAGTACGACAGCCACCCTCCATCGAAGTCTTAGCTATCGTCTGCAGTCACCGGGCGATGCCGGGTACGGAACGCAGCCGCGACCCGGGGTAACGTTCATCTGTATCGGTTATGTGACTACAGGTATGGTAACAGCCCACACGACAGTGTGGAGCGCACTCGACCACCGGAGCGCCGACGCGTTTCTCGTCGCAGGCGTTCTACTGCTCGCCTCACCTGCCCACATCGGACTCGAGCTGTTCCTTGACGTTCCGCTCCCATCATGGCTGGTTGCGTCGGTCATCCTGCCGGGACTGCTCGCGGCCCTCGTCGGCTTGGGCGGGTTGTACCCGCGACTCGCCGCCCGAGCGCCACGGACGGCGGCCGTCGGTGGCGCGTTCACGACACTCGCCTGCGTGACGCTCGTGGTGCTCCTCGGCTGGCTACTCGGAGACGGCGTCCTGACTGCGACAGCAGAAGCGACCATCGGCTCGCCGCCGGGATTCGTCTTCCTGAGTCTTCCCGTGACGATGACGCTCGCGTTCGTGGCGTTCGGCACCGCCAGCCTGCGGGTTGCCGTCCCCTCTCGTCGGATAGGGGCGCTGTTGTCGGCGTTTGCCCTCCCGTGGGTCGTCACTCTCGTCGCGACCACCGTCTACGGCTCCGCGTTCCCCCGATGGCTCACCCTCGCCATCTACGGGCCGATCCCGTTCGTGATGCTGGCGACGGGGTACACACTCCGGATGGAATCGCTGTCGACCGTCCGGGACCCCTCCGCGGCCGATACCACTGCGGGGTGAGACGAACCGGCTGCCCTGCAACTTACCATGGTTCGAGCCCGCTGTCGGTGACTTTCATGTAGCATGGGTGAGAGTCACTAGCCATGGCTGACGCAGAGTCGAACACCCCACTGGAATCGGCTGCGGGGGCGGCCGGGCCGCACGCGACCGAAGCGTTCGCACTTCTGGCAAACGAGACGCGGCTGGCCATCCTGCTCGCACTCTGGGAGTTGCACGACCCCGGAACCGACGATACCGCCGCGACGTTCTCCGAACTGTACGACCGAATCGACTACGACAACCCGGGGAACTTCAGCTACCACCTCAACCAGCTCGAAGGGCAGTTCATCCGGAAGCGACCGGCCGACGAGCGGTACGAACTCCGGAAGACTGGCCTCGAGATCGTTCGGTCGGTCATCGGCGGCGCGGGCGTCCAGGACGCGAGTCGCGAACCGACGGAGATCGACCGGGCGTGTTATCTCTGTGGTGCGCCGACGGCTGTCAGCTACGAGGACGGGACCGTGTATCAGGTGTGTACGGAGTGTGAGGGGATGGCGACCAGGGACGACCTTCCCGACGGCTGGTTGAACGGGATGAAGTTCGACCCGGCCGGGCTGACGGACCGGTCCGCCGAGGAGCTGTTCGACGCCGCCGAGGTCGCCGCCTACCGCCACATGCGCACGATGTTCGAGGGGCTCTGCAGCGCGTGTTCCGGGCCGGTCGACGCGTCGCTCGAACTCTGTGAGGACCACGATGCCGACGGCGTCTGTTCGACCTGTGGCCGGGTGCCCGCGTACACGGCGCAGTTCCAGTGTCGCGTCTGCAAGGATTTCCACGGGACGACGCCCGAGGTAGTGTCGGTGTTTCATCCGGCCGTGGTCGCCTTCTACTACGACCACGGGGTGGCGCCACGGTGGCACACGGACGAACACGACGGGCTCACGAGCGTCGGCGAGCAGGAACCGGACCACGAGACGGACCTGCTCTCCGAGGAGCCGCCACAGGTCGAAGTCACGATCACGCTCGACGACGACACGCTCCGGCTGAGGTTCGACGAGACGGTGACTGTCACCGACGTGACGTGGGAATCATGACCCTGCAGAGTAGGGCGGTCTCGCTGTGAGCGCGTGCGTCATGTCAGTTAGATTTAGTTACTCCGATACTGTAATCGCGCCGACTTTACTGTCATACAAATAATACTTATCAGCAATCGCGTTCTGGGAATCGTGTCCCCGCCCGGTCGTAAGACAGGCCGGGGCTGGGGGAATCGGGAGAATCATGCAGAACACACCGGAGGAAAACGCGGCGCTCGTCCGTCGGTTTCTCACCGACGTCGTCGCCGGTGGCGACACTGCTGCCGTCGACGTTTTGCTCACCGAGGAGTCCACCGACCACAACCTCGTGTTCGGTGAGCAGCAGGGGCACGATGCGGTGACGACCCTCGGCTGGCGCGTCCTCGCTGGCGCCGACGTCGGCATCGAGGTCGATTCGGTCGTGGCGACCCACGAGCGCGTCGCCGTCCGCGCGACGGTCACCGGGACACACACGGAGTCGCTGATGGAGCTCGCACCGACGGGTGTGTCCTTCGAAATCGACTACGCGTGGTTCTGCCGACTCCACGACGGACGGATCGCAGAGATCTGGTCGCTTCCCGACGGGCTCGGACTGCTGCGACAGCTCGGTGCGCTTCCCGACCAGCCGGCGGACCAATCGCACACTGACCAAGACAGACACCCGGAGTAAACCAATGCATCAGAACACCACGTCTCGACGAACAGTACCGAAACCGGTTGAGAGAGCCACCTCCGAGGGAGGTGAAGGCTGAGATGCCCCGATTACAGTCGCTCGAACGGCGGAGTTCGACGCTGTTTCTCGCCGCGGGCGGGTTGATGGTCGTCCATACTGGGATTCACACCCTCATCGCGTTCACGAACACGACCTACCCGTTGCACCACGAGATGCCCTTCGGCTTCCTCGGACACCTGCTCGCGTTCGTCGCGCTGCTCGGTCTGTATCCGCAGCTGGTCAGCCGGAGTCCGAAGCTGACTCGCTCGGGTGCCGGGCTGGCGGTGCTCGGCATGGTTGGGTGGGTCGCGGTCGGTGCGACGACCCTTACGGAGAGCCTCGGCGTGACTCCGCCCGCTTGGCTCAGCGCCTTCGCTCCCTTGGCCATCTTCGGCGTCATCCTGGGGTACCTCGCGTTCGGCGTCGCGGGGCTCCGTACCGATGTCCTCACCCGAACGACCGCGCTCGTCGTGTTGACACCGGCGGCCGTCATGCTGTACAACATGGCCGTCGCGCTCACCACTGGCGGCACCCAAGCGGGGCAGGTCATCGTCGCCGGTGGGTTTGCCCTGACGCATCTTGCAATCGGCGCTGCGCTCCGTTCGGAGGAGTTCCCGACCGGGGGCGCGGAGCCTGCGGTCAGTGCGGCCGGTTGAGTTCACCCGATGGGGGGCCAGCCGCCTCCCGGCGTTCGTCGCGAGGGTGTCCCTTCCGCCGGTCGTTTCGGTCGAAAATAGTCCACCCTGACGGTGAGGCTCCGAATTTCAAATCTTTCGTACGGCTTACCGATCGCTGCTGACACTACGCTTGTTCGAACGACTCAAGCAGGATGAGTTCGTCCTGTCGGGGCTCCCACGCTACCCGCTCGGCGAGCCCGTAGATGCTGTACTGTCGGTGGAGATACAGCAGCGACGCCTCCTCGTGGGCGCGGCGATTGATGTCGGCGAGCAGCTCCGCCCGTGCGTCCGAATCGAGCTCGGCCTGGGCCTCAGCATACATATCCGCGAACGTCTCGTCGGCGACGTGACTCGTCGCCGCACCGGGGAGCAGCCAGGAGTTGAACTTCTGGCTCGCGTCGCGGCTCGGGTTGCTCGACCCGATGAGGAACGCCGTCGGCGACGTCTCGAGGTCGCCGTCGGTGAACTCCGTGATGAGCGAGCCGAAGTCGCGCTGCTGGACGCGACAGGAAACGTTCGGCAACTCGTTGATGTAGCCGGCGACGGCCTGTGCCACCTCGAAGTCGGCGAGATACCGGCCGACCGGCGTGTGGATCGTGAACTCCGTGCCGGCGTAGCCGCTCTCCGCGACCAGCCGCTCGGCCTCTGCGGGGTCGTACGGGTACGGGTCGACGTTGTCGGCGAAGCCGACCGAGCCATCGAGCGTCGGCTGGCCGGTCGGGTCGCCGAACCCCGAGAGGACGTTCTCGATGATGGCATCGAGGTCGACCGCGTAGTTCATCGCCTGCCGGAACGCCCGCGAGTCGAACGGCGCCCGGCCGTGGTTCAACACGACGAACAGGTTCCGCGTGCTCGGCACCGCCGACACCCGGGTGTCGTCGTTGCCCTGGATCGTCGCGACGTCCACCGGCGGAACGTTCGTGACGACGTCCGTCTCGCCAGCCCGCAACTGATTGACGCGCGTGCTCGCCTCGCCGGCCGCGCTGATCGTCGCCCCGGTGACCGCCGGCGCGTCGCCCCAGTAGCCGTCGAACCGCTCGACGGTCACGCTGACGTCCTGGTCGTACGCCGTAATCCGGAACGGGCCCGTCCCGTTCGCGCTGGTGGCGACCTCGTCGGGCGTGCGCGCTTCGGTCCACGACTCGCTCACGACCGGACAGTAGGAGGCGAGGCTCGCGACGAGGATCGGGTCGTAGTCCCCCGACTGAACGCGCAGCTCCGTCTCGCTCGCCGCTTCGGCACCGGTGATGCCGCCGAGCTGCCCCGACTGTGGGCTCGTGATGTGGACCTCGTCGTCGACGACCCGACGAACGGAGTACGCGGCGTCGGCGGCGGTCAGCGACTCCCCCTCGTGGAACGTGACGCCCTCGCGGATCGTGAAGGCGACCTCGTCGTCGTCGACCCGCTCCCACCCGGTCGCGAGGCGGCTCACCACGCGGCCCTCGGCGTCGCGCATCAGTACTCGCTCGTACGCCTGCAACAGGACGCTGCGCGTCGACGTCTCGCGGTGGTCGTGCGGGTCGAGCGTCGTCGCCATCGCTCCTTGCGTCACGTCGACCGCAAACGTCTCGTCGGCTCCGTCCGAGCTGTCCGTCTCGGTCGTCGTTGGCGAGGCGGTGTTCGTCCCGTCCTCCGGTGCATCAGTGTCGGTGTCGTCCGAGTCCGCGCTGCTACAGCCGGCGAGCGCCGCGGTCGCGGCGGTCGTTCCAGCGAATCGAAGGAAGGTCCGTCTGTCTACGCCGTTCGTGTCGTCCATGCGTACCGTTCACGGGGGCTATTATAAAAGGGCCGAGGCTGTGCGCGGCGGACGCCCACAGCCGAAAGGTCACGCAGTAACCGGGATTGCTGTTCCGGGGGTCGTTTGTTTGGCCGAGGACGTCCCGACTGACGTACCGGCGGTTCATCCCCGACGAACTCGGGGGCCGTCTCACTGAGTGAATTTGCACAAATCCAAGGAGAAAGCCCACGACGTGCGTCGTGAGAGAAGTCACTCGTGTGGCCGCCCGGCGCTCCCTTCGATTAGCTCCGCCTGTGTCTCGTCGATCTCGACGAGGTGACACAGCGGATTGCCGGGGTAGACGACGGGGTTCTCGAGGACGCCGACGAGCAGCCCGGTGAACGGCGCCTCGACGACGGTCGCGTCGGCCTTGAACGGGTTGGTGATCCGGCAGACCGTCTCGCCCTCGCGGACGAGTTCGCCGCGGTCGTGGTGCATCTCGACGATGCCGCCGGCGTCGGCGCGAAGCCACGTCTTCTCGCTCCATCCCTCGACGACGGTTCGCCAGCCCGGCCAGCGGACGGTCTCCTGCGGATAGATGCCGTACTCGGCGAACACGCTCCGGACGCCGCCGAGCGCGTGGTCGATCAGTGCTCGCTCGAAGCGGTGTGCTTCGCCCATCTCGAGAGTAATCGTCGGCACGCCGTCCTCGGTCGCCTCGTGGCGGAGCATCCCCTCCGAGCCCTCGCCGGCCACGATGAGGTTCGTCCCGAAGGCGCGGGCGAGCCGGGCGGCGCCCTCGTCGTCCATGTCGGCACGGACGTGGAAGGTGTTCGTCCGCCCGCGGGTCGACGTGTGGAAATCCAGTCCGAAGTCACACGGCGCGACGAAGTTGTGATAGATGCGGTGGGCGATCCGATTCGAACTCGTGCTGTCCCGCTTGCCAGGAAACGCGCGGTTGAGGTCCCGCTCGTAGATCGGCAGGTAGCGTTCCTGGGCGACGAACCCCTGCACGTTCAACACGGGTAGACAGACGAGCGTCCCGCAGAGGTCGGCGTGGGTCCACTCCCGGGCGACCTCGCGGACCACTTCGATACCGTTGAGTTCGTCACCGTGGATCGCCGCCGAGAGGAACGCCGTCGGTCCCGGCTGCGCCCCGTTGATAATCGTCACCGGAACCCGGACGGGGTCACCGAGATACGTCTCGCTCACCGGATACCGGAACCGCTCGGTCTCTCCGGGCTCGACACGACCGCCGTCGAACGTGAACGCCTCCGCCCCGTCCGTGCTCATCGCTCCCGACATGGGTTCTCTCTCGGATTAACCCGGAGAGCGGTTGCAACTGCGTTACACGCTCGCGGTACCCGTAATGAGTGGGAGCTACCACACGGAGACGAGCGACTGATGACCACCTCGTCCAACTCGCCCGAACCGGAGGGTGTGACTGATGCGACGCGGTCCGCGAGCGCCGACCGGTCGGCAAGCGTCGACAGCGCGGGGACCGCCGAGGGAACGCGACGGATCGGCGTGTTGAGTACCCACAACAGCAAGGAGACGAAGGCCATACTGAACGCGGTTCGGGCAGTGGGCCACGAGCCCGTCTGGATCCGCGACGAAAACGTCTCCTCGTGGATCGCGGACGGCGAGCTGCAGCTCTCGCCGCGCGTCGACGTCCTCGTGAATCGGATGCTGTTCACGAAGAGTGACCACCAGCTCGAGGACCTCCAGCTTGCGGCCCTCTACGAGGAGACGACGCCGGTGGTGAACCCGCCGGAGGCCGTGGCGAACACGCTTCACAAGTACCGCGCCGGCGCGAAGCTCGCCGCTGCGGGGCTCCCCGTGCCGGACGCCTACTTCGGGCGCTCGCCGCGGACGTTCGAGGCGTGGCCCGAACACCTCCCCGATGCGGCCGCACACAAACACACCATCGGGACGAACGGCCAGCGGATGTCGGTTGTCTCTCCGACCGACCCCGTCGGCCCGATGATCGACGACGAACACTCGTTCGTCCAAGAGTTCCTTGAGGACGGCGACGACCGTCCCTCGGACGTCCGCGTCTACGTGGTCGGCGGGGAGATCGTCGGGGCGATGCGCCGCCACGCGCCCGAAGGCGACTGGCGCACCAACGTCGCTCTCGGCGGCGCCGTCGAGGATGTCACCAACCAGCTGGGCGAGCGACCTCGCCGGCTCGCGAGGGAGGCGACGAGTGCCCTCGGGTTGGACCTCGCCGGCGTCGACCTGATGCCTGTCGACGGCGAGTGGTACGTCCTGGAGGTGAACGCCACCGCGGGGTTCAAGGGGCTATTCTCCGCGACGGGCATCTCACCGGCGCCACACATCGCCCGACTCGCCATCGAGCGTGCCGACGGCACCGTCGACACCGACCGCGTCACGGAACTTGCGGCGACGCTGGACGACGCCGTCCCAGACTGCAAGCCGCCGCTCGTCTCGGAGGGCGACGATGGCGCCCTCGGCTACACGTCGCGCATCCGCATCAGCGGCCGGGACGGCGCGGCGGCGGCGGTCGCGAAGTCGGACACTGGCGCCAAGCGGACGAGTATCGATACCGGCCTTGCCGGCCGGATCGGTGCCGGGCCACTCGTCGGGACGACGGAGGTCCGATCAGGGACGAGGGGTGGGACGGAAACCCGACCGCTCGTCGACGTCGATCTCTGTTTGAACGGCCGCTGGCGGACGGTCACGACGAGCATCACAGACCGATCGGAGATGACCTATCCGGTCCTGCTCGGTCGCGACGTGCTCGAGGCGTACACGCTCGATATCAGCCAGACGGCCGAGGAGTAGCGACGATGGCTGCACACCCACCCCGTCTCCTCCACCGACGCACTGAACCGCTACCACCACCGATGATCGGCCAACGACCACACGCATCCCACGGCAACGGATGCCAGCTCCGACCGACCGGCCCCCCCGACTGATATGCCCGTACCGAGACGAACCGTCCTCGAGGAACTCGCCGCCGAGAGCGACGCCGCGGCACGGGAGACGACGACCGTCGCGGCGCTCGCGGCAGCGCTGGAAATCGACGAACGGGCGGTCGAAGCCCACTTACAGGGATTGGTTGCCTGTGAGCTTGCGCGGGTCGACCCCGACGGGCACGCGCGGGTGACGATCACTGGCGAGGAGCTCCTCGAGCTGGGTACAGATGAGATGGTCATCGTGGACGCTCCCGGTGGGAGCGGGGGTTCGAACCGATGACGGGGCCGACATTTATCGGCGGTCCACGTAATCACGTTCTACATGGAGCTGGATAGCTGATGTCCGACGAAGGAACGGAGCAGTCGTCTCAGGACGACGAGGTGCAGTACGACCCCGACTCCAGCCGCTATGACCTCTACGAGTGTCCCGATTGCGACAACGTCGTCCTGGCGCTTGGGCGCGACGAGCCGCCGATGTCCTGTCACGACCGGCCGATGGAGCGCGTGACGGACGTGGAGATGCAGGTGAAGCCGCCGGATGTCAAGCAGGTGTTGCTGCAGGCGTTCGGACTCCCGAAGGCTGGCCTCGACATCTGTCTGTGTGTCATCGGCGAGGGACCGCTGTCGGCCAGCGAGGTCGCCGACGAGCTGGGCTACGACCGGAGCACCGTCACCCGCTATCTCAACACGCTCGTGGAACTCGGGCTGTTGCGCCGCTCCGAGCTGAACCGCGAGGCGGGCGGCGTCGTCAACGTCTACCACTCGGTCGACCTCGAGCGGATGCGCCGGGAGACGCTCATCGGCTTCTACGTCTGGGCAGGAGAGGCCGCCGCGCTCATCGAGGACGCGAACCTGACGAAACAGGACTACCTCGAGGAGAACCCCGACCGGGAGCTGCCGAGCGTGTTCTGGGAGGAGTTCGAGGACGACTGACCTCTCCGTCCCGTCACCCTTCTGCGGTCCCATCCCTCCGGCTCGCTGCCCGACACGGCCGTGCAATCACGACGAACCACCGCGCGGCGTTCTTACCGGTCAGCACCGTTCGACGACACGGATGACCGACTTCGACGCCCTCGTCATCGGCGGCGGCACGGGCAACAACGTTGCCGCAGCCGCGGCCGACGCCGGACTGGAGACCGCGCTCGTCGAACCCGGACCGCTCGGGGGGACCTGCCTCAACCGCGGGTGTAACCCATCGAAGATGCTCATACAGGCCGCCAACGCCGTCACCGACGTCCGTGAGGCCGGCCAGTTCCACGTCGACGCAACCGTCGACGAGATCGACCACGCCGCCGTCGTCGACGAGATGGACGACCTGCTCGGCGGGATCGCCGAGGACATGGAAGCGCGCTATCGCGAGAAAGACCATCTCACGCTGTTCAAGGAACGGACGCGGTTCGTCGACGAGCGGACAGTCGAACTCGGCGGGGAGGCCGTCACCGCCGACCGGGTCGTGGTCGCCGCGGGCAGCCGCCCCCTCGTGCCGCCGATCGACGGCCTCGACGAGGTCGACTACCTCACGAGCCAGGACGCCCTCTTCCTCCGGGAGTCGCCCGAGCGACTCACGATCATGGGTGGCGGCTACATCGCCGTCGAGCTCGGCTACGCCTTCGAGGCGATGGGGACCGACGTGACGATCGTCGAGATGCTGGACTCGCTGGTGCCCCGCGAGGACGGCGACGTGGCCGAGACGTTCACCGAGATCGCCGCCGAGCGCCACGACGTCCACACCGGCTACCGCGTGACGGCCGTCGACGTCGTCGAGGGACGCCACCGCGTCCACGCGGAGAGCGAGGCCGGCGACGAGCTGACCGTCGCGGGGGACGAACTGCTCGTGGCGCTCGGACGCCGTCCCAACAGCGACACGCTCGACCTCGACGCCGCCGGCATCGCGGTCAACGAGAACGGGTTCATCGAGACGAACGCGTACCTCGAGACGTCCGCCGAGGGCGTCTGGGCGCAGGGCGACATCGCCGACAACGCGATGTTCAAACACTCCGGCGATTACGAGACGCAGCACACGGTCGCGAACGTCGTCCACGGCGAGCGGCGGGCGATCGACCTCTCGGCGATGCCCCACACCATCTTCACGGAGCCGCAGATCGTCGGCGTCGGGGCGACCGAAGAGGAGCTCGCCGATGCGGGCACGGAGTACGTCGTCGGGCGGGCCGACTACGCCGACTCGGCGATGGGGCGAGCGAAGAAGCTCGACCACGGGTTCGTGAAGGTGCTCGCCGCACCGGACGGCGAGCTGCTCGGCGCTCACGCCATCGGCCACGAGGCCTCCACGCTGCTCCACGAGGCCGTCCTCGCGATGCGAACCGGGCTCACGGTCGACGAGGTCGCCGACACGATTCACGCCCACCCGACGCTGAGCAAGGTGGTCGAGGCGGCGTTCGAGGACGTGGCGAACTGACCGCCCCGAATGAACGGTCGACGATGAGTTCGGTGATATCGCCGACGAGGACGAGCACGACCCGGCGCCGATTATGAGCGACCCAGGCGTCTCGAACCGAGTGAGCCGGCTCGTCGTCACAGGGCGGAACCTCCGCGCGAGCCTCGCAGACCTCCGCTCACAGGAGCTGTCGTACTCGTCGGGCCACCTCGCCGCGCTCCTGCACGGCTGCCTGTTCGCGCCGTCGCTTCTCACCTTCTGGTTCGTTAACGGCGTGCTCGACTTTTCGACCGCCGTTGCCATCGGCGCGGTCGCCACGCCGGCCGGCCTTCAGGTGCGGCTGTTCGCGTATGTCCTCCTCGTGCCGGCGTTTCTGCTCGCGAGGGTGACCGTTCATCTCGCCCATCCCGTGCACCGCGCCCAGGTCCTCTCGGGGTCGTGTCCGAACACGCAGCTGTTGAGCCTCGACTGGGTGAGTCTGGGCATCCTCGCGACGGGCCTCCCCCTCGCAGTTCAGAACTTCGGGCCGTGGGTCGGGATGAACGCCGTCTTCCTCGGCGGCGTGTTCGTGTTCCCCCGCGTGCTCTCGCCACGATACCGCCCCGGCGTCAAGCTCCTCACTATCGTCGCTGGCGTGGTCGTGTTCCTCTATGCGACCTACGGTTGCGCCGTTCCCCTCCTCCCGGCGCCGTCGACGGTTCTCGGCCCCGTCGCGACGGTGTCGCTCACGACCGGAACCACCGACCGGCTGTTCCGGCTTGTCAACAGCGTCGCCGTCGGCCCGCC